>Ga0114996_10000242_pt1 | contig 76305 bp, 73 predicted proteins | sample ArcticOcean_MG_C_4_FD_87039 | JGI IMG/M metagenome (GOLD analysis project Ga0114996, IMG submission 87039) | Marine microbial communities from western Arctic Ocean - ArcticOcean_MG_CB4_134 | ecosystem: Environmental > Aquatic > Marine > Oceanic | place: Arctic Ocean: Canada Basin | collected...
GAACGCCAAAGGGTGCCCACTCAAGGGCCACGGTCTCCGTGAATCGAGTCAACGCAGCTTTGCCTGCGCCGTACGCCGACAGGTTTGCGGTGGCCTTTCGCGCGGCGAACGACGAGACGTTGATGACGGTCCCGCTTCCTCGCTTCACCATATGCGGCCCAAAGACCCGGCAACCCTCAAAGGCCTCTGTCAGGTTGATATTCACAATGTCATGCCACTCCTGGGAGGTCATGCCCTCAATCTCGCCTCCGGGCAGTGCGATGACCGGTTTGCGAATAGAATCGCCGGCGGCGTTGACCACGATGTCTATCGAGCCGAACTCGGCGATCACCTGCTTGGCCAGGTATTCCATGTCCTCGCCGTGGGTGGCGTCCACCGTGAGCGCGGCGCTCTTGCGACCCATCGCCTCAATCTCTTTTGCGGTGCCTTCAACGTACTTGTTGGTGAAGCCGGTGACAGCGACGTCCGCCCCTGCGTCTGCCAAAGCCATGGCGATTCCCTTGCCGATGCCCCTGCTTCCGGCGATGACGATTGCGTTCTTACCTTCAAGACTGAACTCAGGAATACTCATTGGTCTCTCCTATGTTTTTGATATTCAAGATTACTCGCCTGTGGCATATCCCCGGGGGCACATCCCCCCGGAACCCCTTGCCAGAGGGGAACCCCTCTGGACTCCCCCACATATCTGAGACTGGCCTGCGGGTCAGAAGGGCCGTCTTTAGTCCCTTCGCCGCAGCGACATATACCCTAGACGCCCTCGTCTTCATCGTCGTCATCAAAGTCGGCGGTGCTAAATATCCCCAGGTCGGTGCCCTGGTGCACGTGAACGATGAACTCCTCTCGACTGACCCCGATGGAGTTCACCAACTCCTCGTCGATCACCTCAACCAGGTCATGGATGCGATCGCGCGTCAGGCTCTCCTCTACACACAACGTAGCATGAACCACTACTGCGGAGAAATGGATATCGACCCTCCCAATAGGCTGGTCGTCCTCCAGGATGGTGTAGCACTCGGAGGTTTCCGTACGGACTTCGCGCTCAAAGATAAATCCGGCCATTGGTGCCTCCTGACTTATGTGTGCTGGGGAGTGGCCTGCGGTGTCATGCTTGGGGCACATCCCCCGGAACCCCTTGCCGGAGGGGAACCCCTCTGGACTCCCCGGTGTTGGCAGGTAATCTATGCCTGGGACTGGCCCGCTGGCCAGAGGCCTCTTTAGTCTCCTCGCCGCAGCGATATGTGCCCCCGTTAGGGTCGAGTGTGGCCTGAACCTGTGACCACCCACTTATAGGAAGTCAGTTCCCGCAGCCCCATGGGCCCTCTGGCATGGAACTTGTTGGTACTGATGGCCACTTCTGCGCCAAGGCCAAACTCAAATCCATCGTTGAAACCGGTGCTGGCGTTCACAAAGACCGCAGCAGCGTCAACTTCGCTGCGGAACCGCTCTGCCGCGTCATCGTCAGACGTCATGATGGCCTCGGAATGCCCGGATCCGTACTCCTCGATGTGGCCAAGCGCCTCGTCAAAGGAGTCAACCACCTTCACCGAGAGGATGAGGTCAAGGAACTCCTTGCCGAAGTCCTCGGGTGCCGCCACCACGACTTTCGCCGCTTCCTGGGTTGCAAGCAGAGTGATAGCACGGCTGTCACATCGCATCTCCACACCGGCTTTGCCCAACTCTGTGGCCAACGACGACAGGAAGCTCTGCGCTACCTGCGAGTGCACCAGGACGGTGTCCAGCGCGTTGCAGACGGAGGGTCGACGCACCTTGGCGTTGGTGACTACGGCCACTGCCGCTTCCAGGTCTGCGGTGGGGTCAACGTACGTGTGGCAGACGCCGATGCCCCCGGTGATGGCAGGCATACTGGCCTGTTCGCCCACAAAGTTGACCAGTTCAGCGCTGCCTCGGGGCACCAACAGGTCGATGTACTCCTTCATGCCCAGCATCTGCAGCACCAGGGCCCGGTCCGTGTCATCAACAAACTGCACAGCGTCCTGTGGCCCGCCAGCGGCATCAATAGCATCACGGATGAGCGACGCCAGGGCTGCGTTAGAGTTGATCGCCTCTTTGCCGCCTCGCAGGATGCAGGCGTTGCCCGACTTGAAACACAACACGGCGATGTCCACGGTCACGTTCGGTCGACTCTCATAGATGACGCCCACAACTCCCAGGGGGACGCGACGTCGAGCGATAATCAGGCCATCGGGGCGTGTCAGGCTATCTAATTCCTGGCCGATAGGGTCCGGTAGTGCCGCGACGACTCGTACGCCATCGGCCATTGCCTTCAGACGATCGGGGTTCAGGAGCAACCTATCCATCAATGATGCCGCTAGGCCGCCAGACTTTCCGGCCTCCATGTCCAGGGCGTTGGCAGCAAGAATGCGGTCAGCGTCCGTCTCAAGCGCTTTAGCGATGTTCTCAAGGGCCTGGTTTTTGATGTCAGAGTTCGTCCGGGACAGGACTCGGGAGGCAGCGCGAGCCGCTATTCCCTTGCTTTCCAGTTCCGGCGTTATTGCTGTTGCCATATCATCTTCCTATCGTCCCGGTTCTACCTAAGAAGCTGGTCCGTGTTTGTCGAGAAAGCTTCGCTACAGCCCACTCGAAGCAGAAGCATCACGGTGAGTCGGCGGGAACCACGTCCCCAAAGGCTCACCGGACAGGAGTCTGGTCAGCACATCGGGTTCACGACCGTCAGCAATCACCACCGATGTCCCGGTTGCGGTAGCCTGTCTGGCCGCGCTGATCTTGGTCACCATGCCGCCACGGGCACGATCGCTCAACGGGCCGCCAACTTCGGCTTCAAGGGCGTCCAGGTCTTCCACCACAGGTATGAGTTGCACGTCCTTGTGGGTGTTTGGGTCAGCGGAGTAGAGCCCCGCAACCTCGCCCAGAATTACCAGCAAGTCGGCCTCCACCAGCCTGGCAACCACACCCGACAGGGTATCGTTGTCGCCGATGACCACGCCCTCAAGCTCGTCCACAGCCACCACGTCGTTCTCGTTGATGATAGGCACCACACGTAGTCGCAGCAGCTCCCGCAACGTGTTCTGGGTGTTCAGGCGATGCACGTCATCGTCGATGTCGCCACGAGTCAAAAGGGCTTGGGCCACGGACACGTTGCTCGCCGCGAAAAGCCCCTCGTACACCTGCATCAACTTACTTTGGCCCACAGCCGCCAGCGCCTGCCTGAGCGTCACGTTATCGGCAGGGTCTGCGCTACCGTTAAGGGCTTGTCGACCTGCCGCTACGGCGCCCGACGATACCACCAGCACTTCGATGCCACATTGGTGCAGCGCGACGATCTGCGCGACCAGTTTGGCCATGATGTCCAAATCAAGCACATCCACGCCGCCTGTTAGAAGGCCCGTACCAAGCTTGACCACCACTCGCTGAGCATCAGCAAGCGGACGTTTGGAATCCGGCCCTGTTGTCATCGCCATAGGTCTGCCTTACGTGTGAGATACGGTTATTAGTATACAACAGGGACCTTTAGTCTCCGCCAGAGGCCACACGGGTTTTAGTCCCCTCGCCGCAGCGATACATAACCCCCGCAGGAGGCAATATATCCCATGCTACAATGAGTGCAGGAAAAGGCCAGCGTTTTGCACGCTGGCCCCTTTTGGCGTGTCTGGGACTTGAATCCCCTCGCCGCAGCGACATATAACCGGCTTTAGTCCCCCGCAGGATGCGACATGCCCGCTGGATGGCAACGTATATCTGAGACTGGCCTGAGGGCCAGAGAGGCCGAACACAGCGGGCTTTAGTCCCCGCCGGAGGCAATACGCGAATGGGTCTTTCAGGGATTTTGGACATGGTTCAGGAATCGCCCACCTACCAGGGTGCGTTGGCAACATTGGCCTCCGCGGTCAATGGTGCTGGGCCCCTTCGCGTTACGGTTCCTGACGCCGCACGTACCTACCTCATCGCATGCCTATGCCGCGATTTACATCGCACGATGCTGCTTGTGACTGCCAAGCCGGAAGACGCCGACCGTTTATCCGACAACCTCGCTATCATCTTCAGTAAGGAAGACGGGTCAGAAACCGGGAGTATGTTTCCCATACTACGATTGCCTGAGGGCGAAGCCCTTCCCTACGAACGACTCGCCGAGGACGCAGATATTTCCCACGGTCGCTTGAACGTCCTCTCAGCCCTTCTTCAGCAGAAGTACAATCAATCAGCTGAACCTGGTAAAGGGAAAGGTCCAGGGCGCGCCCTGGGGCTGGCCCTTGTAGGGTCTGTGGCTGCGCTGTCCCAGCGGATGCTTCGACCCAGTGAGTTTGAGGATGCCACCCACGTTCTAGAAATAGGCCAGTCCGTTCAGATAGGGCCGCTGCTGGCCAAGTGGGCTGCTATGGGCTACGTGTTGGAAGCCACCGTGGAAGTGCCAGGCACCGCCAGCCGCCGAGGTGGGATATTGGACATCTTCCCGCCCAGTGAGAACCAGCCCTTCCGTATCGAGCTTTTCGGCGACACCATAGAGGACATCCGACCCTTCGACCCCTCCTCACAGCGCTCATCACCAACGGTTCAGCGTGTCACCATCTCCCCGGCGCTCGATCATAGAGGCACCACGGGGTTGGACGGCGCACAGATTGCAGACACCGCCGGACTTGAAGCCCTGTTGGAGCAGTTGGGTGCCGTTCAACAGACCACAGAGCCGATGCAACGCATGCAGGAAGACCTGGAGCGACTTCGGAGCGGTGAAGTCATAGAAGAAGCGGGGTTCTACGCAGGTTTCCTCTGCGATGGTAGCGTCACAGACTACCTTCCCGACGATACCGTGGTGGTAATGGTGGAGCCGGACAGGGTATCCCAGGAAGCTGTTGAGTTGGAGACCCAAGGGGATACCCTGCGCGCAGCCAAGATTGCACGCAACGAACTCCCGGAGGACTTCCCCTCCCCCTGGTGGCCCTGGAACGTGGTTGAAGAGCATATCAACGGCCACTCAGCCAAGCTGCACCTCAACTGGCTTACATCGTCAAAGGAACGGGCTAAGGCCGGCGGAGTCCTAACCGCCGTGCCAGCAACAAGCTTCTGGGGCAAACTGGACGCCTTCGCCACAGCAGTAGGCCACCGTACCCGCGAGGGTGCGCGGGTGGTCATACTCTCCAACCACGCTGAACGACTTAAAGAAGTTCTGGAAGACTACGGCGTCGGCGCAAAGCTCTGGACTGACTTGGACGAAGCCCCGGACGTTGGAGCAGTCGCGCTGGTGGCAGCACCACTACCGGAAGGCATGAACATGGAACTCCCCTCCGGTGCGCTGACGGTATTTACGGACGCAGAGGTCTTCGGTCACGCCAAACGTAGACGTTCCATGCGAAAGCACGCGCAACGTCGTGAAGCATTCCTCACTGAGTTGGTGCCCGGCACCTACGTCGTCCATGTCGATCACGGCATCGGCCAGTTCACCGGTGTTCGAAAAGTCGCAGGGGATCACGGCGAGCGTGAGTACCTTACGTTGGAGTACGCTGAGGGCGATAAGCTCTTCGTCCCCTCGGAGCACCTTGATCGACTCTCACCCTACCTGGCCCCCGGCGATAGTTCGCCTACGCTTACTCGACTAGGCAGCCAGGAGTGGGCCAAGGCCAAGGAGCGCGCGCGCAGCTCGGCCAAGGAGATGGCAGGGGAGTTAGTGGCCCTCTATGCCGCCCGACAGGTGCTACCCGGTCATGCTTTCTCACCGGATACGGTCTGGCAGAAAGAGATGGAAGACGCCTTCCCCTTCACGGAGACTCGAGACCAGTTAGAAGCCATTGACGCGGTCAAAGACGCAATGGAGGCGCCGCATCCCATGGACCACCTGATCTGCGGTGATGTGGGCTACGGTAAAACGGAGATTGCCATCCGCGCAGCGTTCAAAGCGGTGCAGGACGGGAAGCAAGTCGCGATCCTCTGCCCCACAACCATATTGGCCCAACAGCACTACGCTACCTTTTCGGACAGGCTTAGCCCATACCCGGTTCGTATTGAAGTGCTCAGTCGTTTCCGCACCCCGCAGGAGCAGCAGGAGACCATCAAAGCCCTGCGCGATGGCACGGTGGACATCCTCATAGGTACGCACCGCATCCTCCAGAAGGATGTGGACTTCAAGGACCTCGGACTGGTTGTCGTCGATGACGAGCAGCGGTTCGGCGTCGCGCACAAAGAGCGTTTCAAGCAGCTTCGCCGTGAGGTGGATGTGCTCACCCTGACGGCCACTCCTATCCCGCGAACCCTCTCGATGGCGCTGGCGGGTGTCCGCGATATGACAACCGTCCACACGCCGCCGGAAGAGCGCCTGCCTGTGCGCACCTTCGTCTCAGAGTACGAAGACAGCATCGTGCAGGAAGCCGTCCTGCGAGAGCTTGATAGAGGCGGACAACTCTTCTTCCTCCACAACCGCATCCGTACCATCCATGAATGGGCCAATCGTATTCAGGAGCTTGTGCCACAGGCCAAGGTCTCCGTAGGCCACGGCCGCATGGAAGAAGACGAGTTGGCAGGGGTCATGAACGACTTCATGGACGGCAAAACAGATGTACTGGTCTCCACCACTATCATTGAGGCTGGCCTGGACTTGCCCAACGCTAACACTATCATCGTGCATCGCCCGGAACTGCTGGGTCTTGCACAGATGTACCAGCTACGGGGCAGGGTTGGCCGCGGTGGGCGCCACGCCTATGCCTACTTCCTGGTACCCCCCGGTACCCGCATGACGGAGGCTGCTCAGAAGAGACTCAAAGCCATCGTCGCCTACCAGGAGTTGGGGGCTGGCTTCCGCATCGCCATGAAAGACCTGGAGATACGCGGCGCAGGCAACATCCTTGGGCCGGAGCAGAGTGGGCTTGTCCACGCGGTCGGCTTCGATCTGTACACGCGATTGCTTGAAGAAGCCGTAGCTGACCTGAAGGCCCAGGACAACGGCGAGACCCCGGTGCGCCGAGTGGAGCCCCCTCAGGTAGCTGTGGATCTACCGCTGGAGGCGTTCATCCCGGAGGACTACATTGAGGACCTGCCACTGCGATTGGGCGCGTATCAACGACTAGCCCGGGCCGCCGACACCGAAGAGGCCGTCATCATTGGCGAGGAGCTACGTGACCGCTTCGGACCCGCGCCGGAGGCTGTCGATAACCTGATATACGTGGTCCGTGTCAAAGTGTTGGCCGGCGCAGCGGATGTGGAGACGGTCATCCGTGAGGGAAGCAGCATCGCCATCAGGCTTCGCAACGGAGTCGGTGGAGCGCGTCCGCTGCTGCAGAAAGACCTTGGCACCGTGGCGCAGGTAGGCGATTCCCTGGTGCGACTGCCCCTTAAAGGTCAATGGACAGAGATATTGGTGTGGGTGCTGGAGCGCATGGCGTCCTTCCGAGAGAAGATGTTGGACATGGCAGAAGCTGCCCAACAGCCCCAAAGCTAAGCCTGTCTGGCGAAGGGCAGCGTAAGCAACCCGCTCGGTGATTCCATAACGAAGTCCGGGTTCGCACGTGCGGCGCGGCTTGCGCCATCGGGTACGCCCCACGTAGCCAGGCAACTCCAACACCCCGCGGCTTGAGCAGCCTGGATGTCCGTGACTGTATCGCCGATCACCAGCGCATGCTCAGGTGGAACGCCCAATCGATTCAACGCCTTGAGTACCCCCTCGGGGTGCGGCTTGGTCTCAAGCACATCGTCAATGCCAATCACGACCGGGAACATGCCTGTAAGCCCGAGCTCCTCTAACTCGACTGCCACTCCTGCAGCAACTCCTTCCATGTGAAACGACCTGGCTTTTTGCGTCACCAAGCCCTGGGAAATGGTCTGACTCTCTAACCTGTGAAGAAGGGCATGTACCCCGGGATATATCTGCAGCAGGCCTGGCTCCTTGGTCCAATACAGACTCTTGTAACGCTCAAACAGGTCGCTTGGCTTGCCCAGCTTGTCTGATAGGCCGATGAGTGACAGCTCAAAGTTCGTTTCCGGCAGGTTTAGCATGAACCCCAACGGGTCAATCCCTTCGATGTCCGTATCGCGAAAGACCTGCGTCAGCGCATAGACGCGCGCACCTATCGAATCTGCCAGCGTATCATCGAAATCCCATACTACCGCTGACAGCTTTTTCGGATATCTTCCACCGGCCATATTCACCAGGCCTCCCGCCTCGTATCTCCAATCAGAACTCAAGTCCCAGAGTAGCATGACAACACCATTGACACCTTTTGCGGGCCAATGGTACTCTAGCCCGTAGTGACCACGTAAAACTACTCTAATTGGCGCAAGCCTCAAAGGGGAGAGTCAAATGATTGAAGTAACAACAGAAGCCGTTGAAAAGCTTAAGTCCATCATGGTAGACGAAGATGCCATGGACGCCGCCCTCCGGGTGGTTGTCGTTCCCGCCGGTGATGGCGTGCAGTACATGCTGACCCTGGAGTCCGAGCAGAATGACGACGATGTCCTCACGGAGATTGATGGCGTTCGCGTGTTGATCGATGCCGACAGCGCTCCCATCATGGAAGGCGCCAAGATCGATTACATTGAAGACCTGATGCGAAGCGGGTTCATCATTGATAACCCCAACATCGCAATGTCCACGGGCGGCTGCGGCTGCGGTGGCAATTGCTCCTGCGGCGGCCACTAACCTCTAACGGTGTACCAAAAGAAAACCGGCCCTGAGATTCAGGGCCGGTTTTTTATTGCCTTCAAATATTGCCGGAAGAAACCCTAGACCTCTACTTCTTCGTCGTCCTCATCCTCCGACTCTTCATCAGACAATGTCCGCGATGATTTCTGCGGCTTCACCTTGACCGGCCTCGGTTCCTCCGACGACTCCTCAGCAACATCGGCATCGTCCCCCGTGGGAGGGGTCCAGTTGGTGGACCTATCAAAGTCGCCACCTTCATCCATATCAGCGATGTATGCTGCAGCACGCCCTTTAGGCGCAGGAAAGGACACGAAGCCGGTCATCTTGGAGGACTGGTACGTCTCTCTGACCACAACGGCAACACTTTTGTCGGATATTGAGGTCACAGCCGCAACGTACTTGTTCCCGCCAGCCAGCAGCTTGATGAGTCGAGCAGCAAGTTTGGGCTCCAGCCGACCAAGCCTTTGGCCGTCGGGGGTCTGTACCTCTACCGTTGCCCCGTCCACCACAAACTCCACGGTGTCACCACTGGTCACCTGACCAAGGACAGAGGCATCGGCAAGTCCAAGCAGGCTCGTCGTCGTGCTCTTTCCTGACTCCTCAATAAACACCTGAGGGGCCAGCCTTGCGGACTTGCCACCGGATTTCTTGGATGTTGGCGCATCCTTCAGCCCAGTCATGCGAGCCAGGTTCCTTTTGGCAATGGCATTGGACGGCGATAACTCAAGGGCGCGTTCCAACGACTTGCGGGCGGCTGAATAGCGTCCGGTCTCAGAAAGCGCTTTGCCCAGCCTGTTCAACGCCCCGACGTCGTCCGGAATGATGTCCAGAAGCTCCTGATTGACTGCGGCAGCCTCGTCCCATCGTCCCTCCGTTGCAAGGGAAATGGCCTGGTTGCTCTTGTCCCGTTTGAGCTTGGTCTTATGCTCTAGTTGGTGGATCTCCATACTTCCTTTAAACCGGCCTTTGGGTGGGGATTTTATGTCGGGAGCCTCGCCGCGGCAAGTTGTTAACCTTCTGTTACAGTCTTCCTGCTTTGACCAGATTTCTGTGTTCGATTGCTGTGCACCTGTCCATCACCACGTCCAACCCTGCCTTCTCAGCGAGGGTTGCCGATGCTTCATTCACGATGCCGAGTTGCATCCAAATAGCTTCAGCGCCTACCTGAATTGCCTCGTCCACCACAACGGGCACTTCCTCAGAACGACGGAAGATGTCCACCAGTTCCACAGAATGAGGGACTGCCGCCAGATTGGGGTAGCAACGCTCGCCAAGCAACTCTTCGGCGTTGGGATTCACCGGAACAATGCGATAGCCGTTCGCTTGTAAGTACACCGCAACTTGATGGCTTGGCCGTGCAGGGTTCGGCGATAGGCCGACAACCGCAACGGTCTTGCACTCCCTCAGGATGGCCTCAATGTCTCGGATTGCCGTCACCTACTCATGGATTTCGACTTCTGAGTATCGTCACAGCGGGATGGTTGTCAAGGGAATTTGGTCGATTCATGGGGGCAGCTTGGGAAACTGCTAGTCCAGCTTGGGCATTCCACCAAATCGGAGGCGCATAAGCCCTCGCAAGTCCTCCATGATGGTAGACACCAGCCGCACCCTGCTATCCGGGTCGTCCTCCCAGGTAACAGGCACCTCGTGGATGCGCATCCCACGCCGTTCGGCAATGAGCAGCATCTCGGTGTCCAGGAAGAACGCGTTGTCTTTCACTACCGGGAGGAGCCGCTGCGCCGCCGCCCCGCTGAGCGCCTTGAACCCGCACTGCATGTCCGTGCGACGTGTCCAGAACAGCATTTTGATGAGGGTGATGTAGCCACGGGAGATGATCTCTCGCTTCAACGTGCGTTTGGTTACCTGAGCACCCTTGGCAAGGCGCGACCCTATCGATATGTCGTAGCCACCATCGAGGATCGCGGAAACCAGCGGTTGAAGCCCGCTCAAGTCCGTTGAGAGGTCCACATCCATGTAGCAGACCACGTCGGCATCGCTTGCAAGCCACGCGGCTTTCAGGGCCCGACCGCGCCCCTTCAGGTCGAGTCGCAGCACCTGCACGTTGGGGTGGGCCTCCGATAGCGATGTCGCCACAGCAAAGGTGCCGTCGGTGGAAGCGTTGTCGGCTATGAGGATGCGCCACGCCCAGGATGCGTTGGCCTGTAGGTAGGCTATCAGGGTCTCCACACTGCCTGGGAGGTCATCTTCCTCGTTGTACACAGGCAACACTACTTCTACAAGAGGCGTGGCGGGGGTTTCACTGCTTTCGCTAGTCATATCTAGCGACATTGTACCGTATCTGGCTGCCCCCCATCCTAGCCTTCCCCCGGTGGAGAAAGACTTTTCCTCTCCCCCGTGGGGAGAGTTAGAGAGGGGTCTTGCACTTTCGTAGCGTATCCCCCTGTGGAGCGATCAGACATCTCCCAACTAATGCCCACCCCGCGTATATGGGTCAAGGGCCTGCCTTTGCACGCCCTGGGGTGAAGGGCTGCGCCCTTCCTAGTGGAGGAAGTGTCGGACGCCCGTGCACACCATCGCGATACCGGCCTTGTTGGCCGCAGCAATGACCTCATCGTCGCGAATGGAGCCGCCGGGTTGTACAACAGCAGTGATCCCGCTCTCCGCGGCAAGCTCCACGCCGTCTGCGAAGGGGAAGAACGCGTCTGAAGCCAGCACGGTGCCAGCTGCTCGCTCGCCCGCCGCCCGTGATGAGAGGTGGACGCTGGTGATGCGGTTGGGCTGGCCCGCCCCCATGCCGATGAGCGCACGGTCCTTGGCCAGTACGATGGTGTTCGACTTGATATGCTTGGCTGCTTTCCATGCAAAGACCAGGTCGGCCATCTCATCCTTGGTGGGAGCCCGCTCTGTGACGACATTCCAGCTTGCGGGGTCTTCTTCCAACACGTCAGGCCCCTGATACAGCAAGCCGCCGGAGACGCGCCGTACTGCCAGGGGTGTGCCCAGGTTAGTGCCGCCAGGTGTCGGAGGAACCAGGAGGATACGGAGGTCACGCTTCTTCTGTAACGCCTCTAACGCCGCCGGCTCGTAGCCCGGTGCGATGATGACCTCGAAGAAGATTTTGCGCAGCGCCTCCACGGCTTCGGCAGTGACCGGTCGGTTGAAGCCCACGATGCCGCCGTACGCCGATACCGGATCGCCAGCCAGTGCCTTGCGGAAGGCCTCAGCTTGATCGTCGTCGCAGGCCAGTCCGCAGGAGTTGGTGTGCTTGATGATGGAGACAGCCTGCTCCGTGAACTCGTTTGCAGACCGCCAGGCGGCGTCTGCGTCCAGAATGTTGTTGTAGGAAAGTTCCTTGCCGTGAAGCTGCTCGGCGCCCACCACCCCGCCAGTCCCCGGCGCATTGGCATACAGTGCGGCCTGCTGGTGAGGGTTCTCGCCGTAGCGCAGTTGGGCCACACGCCTGACGCCTACGGTCATCTCCTTGGGGAATGGGTCTTCCGGGCCACGCATCCATGCAGCGACGATGCTGTCGTAGAAGGAGACATGGGCGAATGCTGTAGCCGCCAGTTTGCGACGTTCATCCGCCGATGTGCCGCCCTTGGCGAAGCTCTCGGCCACCCACTCGTAGTCGGCAGGGTCAACAACCACTGTGACCGCTGGGTGGTTCTTGGCCGCTGCCCGTAGCATGGTCGGCCCGCCGATATCGATGTTCTCCAGTATCTCCTGGTCTGGGACGCCGTCTCGCGACACGGTTGCTTCAAAGGGATAGAGGTTCACGACCACCACATCGATGGTGTCCATGCCGTGCTCGGTCAGTTGCGCCATGTGCTCCGGCAGGTCGCGACGGGCCAGTACGCCTCCGTGGACCACGGGATGGAGCGTCTTCACCCTGCCGTCCAGCATCTCCGGAGAGCCGGTGAGTTCAGACACCTGCATGACGGAAAGCCCCTCCTTACTGAGAAGTTCATGGGTGCCGCCGGTGCTGACCAGACCGTAGCCTGCCTTATCCAGCGCGCGCGCGAGCCCCACAACGCCGGTTTTGTCATAGACACTGATGAGGGCCTTCATAGCAGTCGCCTTCCCCAGGGGGGTGCCCCGGACCCTACCCATGAATATGGTTGGTAGGGGAACATCTTGTGGTGAAGCTTTATGGTACACATGCCGGTGTCCGTTGAGAACCGGCGCAGAGCGTAAGATTCTGGCGGTTTTGCAGGAGTACCCCTGAAGGTGGCCGCGGGGAGTTGATCCTAGGAGATAACCACCCGGGGGCCGTCGCCAGCCGGGGCAACTTCGCCTACCACTATCGCCTCAGGGATGTCCGCACAGACGCTGGCGGCATCGCCTGGAGCCACGGCAACGATCATCCCGATGCCCATGTTGAACACCCGGTTCATCTCTTCTTCACCCACGTTGCCTTGTTGCTGGATCATCTGGAAGAGTGGGGGAACCGTCCACGCACTGCTGTCGAGTCGAGCGGCCACACCCTCTGGAAGCATGCGGGGCACGTTATCGGTGAACCCGCCTCCGGTGATGTGTGCCATTCCTTTAATGCGATCCAACACCGGAGTAAGCTGCTTCACGTACGACATGTGGGGAACCAGGAGCGCATCACCCAACGTGACGCCAAGCTCAGCGGTGTACTTGCCCAACACGCTTGGATCATCGTCGATGCCGAAGAGCTTGCGGACAAGTGAGTACCCGTTGGTGTGGAGGCCGTTTGACGGCAGTCCAATCAGCACATCGCCCGCAACGATACCTGAACCGTCGATGACTGCATCCCGCTCGACCGCTCCGACAACAAACCCAACAAGCTCAACGTCCTCGCCAACGTACATACCCGGCATCTCTGCCGTCTCGCCGCCGATGAGGGCGCATTCCAGCACCTTGCACGCTTTGGCCATGCCGGATACCAGCGATTCCACCTTGTCAGTGGATAGCGTTCCCATGCCCATGTAGTCAAGGAAGAAGAGGGGTTTCGCGCCGCACGTCAGGATATCGTTGGTGGTGTGATTGACGATGTCCACGCCCACGGTGTCATAGCGACCCATCAGGCTGGCTATGCGGAGTTTGGTTCCCACGCCGTCGGTGTGAGCGACCAGGACGGGGTCTTTGTACCCGGCTACCTGGTAGAGCGCCCCGAACGCACCGATGTCGCCGAGGACGCCAGGGGTGAAGGTGGATCGGGCCAGTTTGAAGATGCGGTCTTTCGCACTGCCTGCGGCATCACGGTCTACTCCAGCTACCTTGTAGACCTCTTCTGGCACGGGTTTGCTCCTTCATAGTGGGTGAATCCAATTGCGCGTGGACACTCTCTAAAGTGTCCGAACCGTCAGGAAGTATGGGTGCGGATCCTGATATTTACCGTTCTAGTGACATCTTGCTCAGCTCAAGCTGCACTTCAATGGGGTATTGTCCCGTGAAGCAGGCCGCACAGCACTGGTCGCTCTCTTTGCCTATCGCCTTGAAGAGCCCCTCAACGCTGAGATACTCCAGAGAGTCTGCTCCCACATACTCCTGAATCTCCGGCCTGGTCTTTTGCGCTGCAATCAACTCTCCCTTGGACGCCATGTCCACACCGAAGTGACAGGGAGAAATGATGGGAGGGGCACACACCCGGAGGTGAACCTCTTTGGCTCCGGCACTACGAAGCAGACTGACAACGTGGGGAGTCGTCGTCCCTCGCACGATGCTATCGTCAACGACGATGACGCGCTTACCCTCCAGAACTTCCGGCAGGGGGTTGAACTTCAGGCGGACGCCCAGATCCCTGAGCCGTTGGTCGGGTTGGATGAACGTCCTGCCTACGTAACGATTCTTGATGAGTCCTTCTTGGTACGGGATTCCTGCGGCCTCTGCATACCCAACTGCAGCAGGGGTGGCTGAGTCCGGGACACCCATGACCATATCTGCGTCTACAGGGGCCTGAAGAGCAAGCTGCCTGCCCATCTCCCGTCGTGCTGCATGGACCGAACGCTCGTCGAGGATGCTGTCGGGGCGGGAGAAGTAGATGAACTCAAAGGAGCAGAGCGCTCGTTTGCCTTCGTTGCCGTTGTGAATCGTGCGCAGTCCATCAGCATCAATCTGAATGGCCTCGCCCGGTTCCAACTCACGTAAGAGCTTCGCCCCTATGTGATCCAGGGCGCAGGACTCGGACGCCACTACCCACCCACCGTTGTACATCCCCACACACAGTGGCCGGACGCCAAGGGGATCGCGCATAGCAACCAGCGTATCGTTGGTGATGAAGGCTACAGAGTACGCACCCTGCAATCGCCGCATGCAGTACGCAATCCGTTCCCCCCAGTCCTTGCCCGGAGCGTTCACTAGCATCTGTGCGATGACTTCAGAGTCAGTGGAGGTCGTAAACCGGCAAGCCCCGCCTCCTTCCATCTCCACACGGAGCGGAAGAGCATTGATGACATTGCCGTTGTGGGCTAGGGCAATCCGCCCGTGGAGGCCTTCAACTTCCAGTGGTTGTGCGTTATCAAGGTTGGTGGAACCTGTGGTGGAGTAGCGGGTGTGTCCTACGGAGATGTGTCCAGGGAGGCGACTGAGGTCAAACTCATGGAATGCCTGGCTGACCAGTCCCATCTCTGTCCTACAGGAGATAGAGGTCCCGTCCGCTGCCGCAATGCCGGCAGACTCCTGGCCTCTATGCTGAAGGGAGAATAAGCCGAAGAAGGCAGTTCTGGCTGCCGCTTCGCCGGGGGTGAAAACGCCAACAACGCCACAAGCTTCCCGCGGTGGGTTTGCCACACAGCCTCCCTGAGTATCAGCTTTGGAATCAGGTGTCTCTTTTAAGCCTACTTGGCCAATGCCCTGAAAGTATAGCCCTCTGGTTTCCGCATGGTCAACGGGGATTCATGGTAGTTTCAGGGCAGGAACCCCCAATATCAGGATGATGGTTTCAACAGGCTCTGTTGGTTGTTTAGAACTCCAACAAGATTCCCCCGGCTTGTAACTGCTACAATAACAGGAAGCGCACTCGGTTCTCAGATAACTTTCAAACAAACCGAACAGCGTTATTACTACCTTTATTAGGTAATCTAAGGCTAATCTTTATATAAACTTATGATAGATACTGTTGAGATTGTTGTTCAAGCTGGAAATGGTGGCGATGGATTCTTAGCGTTCCGTCGGGAGAAGTTCGTTGCCCGTGGTGGCCCTGAAGGTGGCGATGGCGGAGATGGCGGTTCGATATACCTTATTGCTACTTCTGATGAGAATACCCTTCAACACCTTTCGTATAAACGAAGATATCGTGCGAAGCACGGCACGGGGGGGAAACAATCCAACAAACATGGCAGGAACGGAGAGGATATAGAGATCCGTGTTCCTGTTGGCACCATTGTCTCCCAAGCCCTTGGAACTGATGAAGGTGTCCCCCCGATTGATCTCTCTGAAGAAGGTATGAAGGTACTTATAGCTCGTGGAGGATCCGGGGGTAGGGGAAACGCCAGATTCGTAACTTCAACCAACCAGGAACCCCTTCTGCGCGAGGCAGGGGAGCCGGGCGATACCCGCCAGCTCTCTCTTGAGGTCAAAGTACTGGCAGATGTGGGCGTCATTGGTGTGCCCAACGCAGGGAAGTCTAGCTTTCTAGCCCGAGTGACTGCTGCTCGTCCCAAGATTGCTGCCTATCCATTCACTACCCTGGAGCCTGTTCTTGGTGTTGTGGAAAACCGTGGGGAAACCTTTGTCCTGGCTGATATTCCCGGTTTGATAGAAGGTGCCCACGCGGGTGTAGGCCTTGGCCATGAGTTCCTGCGTCACGCGGAACGAACACGCGTCTTCCTTCATATCCTGGACGGTGAGGGGATAGACCCCATCAAGGACTTCAAACAGGTCAACGAGGAGTTGCAACTCTATATGCCTGAGCTGGCCGACCGAAGACAGGTCGTCGTTATCAACAAGATCGATCTGTCAGAGGTACAGGAACGGCTACCAGACCTGATGGCGGAGCTTGTTACCCTCGGCGTAGAACCCCAAAGCATGTCCGCAGCCACCGGCGATGGCATCCAGGTGGTGCTCGATAAGTTGTTGGCGGGCGTTGACCCTACTGCTGAGAAACGGAAGCCCAAGAAGGTCATCGCTATTGATGGCGCTCCCCGACGGCTTAAGACCGGGTTTATTGATGTCCTGGAAGACGGGACGTTGGATGTGCGGTGGGTCACGGCACAGAGGCTGGTTGCCCTGGTAGACCTGGATGACCCGCGAATCGTTGGGCAGCTCTTCAGAGAGTTCATGCGATTGGGTATCCTGGCGGGGTTGGAAGCTAAAGGGGTCAAATACGGAGACCCCATCCAGATCGGCGATTGGCTCTTCCCCTGGGGCGATATGATCGGCCCGGAAGAAGAGTAGCCAATACCGGCGAGTTTTCACCTTGACTGGCCCGGCGCGCCATCCCTACCATGCACTCTGGAACTTTGAACATCGATGGAGAGGGAGTGCGCACGGTGAAGCTGGGGATACTTGGCGGTACATTCGACCCCATACACCTCGGCCACCTCATCATCGCAGAGGAGGCGATGTCCTCCTTGGGTCTGGACCGCATCATCTTCGTCCCCGCTGGCGATCCCTGGATGAAGGCGGACTCCACCATTGCCCCAAGCCAACACAGACTGGCTATGGTGCTTGCTGCCATCGCGGACAACCCTGCTTTCCATGTCTCGCCCGTGGAGTTGGAGCGCAACGGCCCCTCGTACACGGTGGAGACGCTGGAAGAGATGCAGGAGGACTACGGCGCGCAGACAGAGTACTTCTTCATTATCGGCGCAGATGCCCTGAAGGACTTCGGACGGTGGATTCAGCCGGAGCGCATCCTGGAGTTGTGTACCCTGGCAGTCGTCGGGCGTCCTGCTCAGGAAGCGCTGGACCTCACGCCCCTCGAAGCGACACTGCCCGGCATCGGGAAGCGGGTGGTGACGGTAGGCGATGTGGCCATCGGCGTCAGCGCAACAGACATCAGGGAGCGTGTGGCGGAAGGTCGTACCGTACGATACCTGGTACCCCAGCCAGTGGCCAGCTACATTCAAGAGTATGGACTATACAAGGAGAAACGATGACTACGGCGCGGCGAGAACGCATCCTGGCCCGGACTATGGAGCTTGGTGCACTGACCTACGGCGATTTCACACTGAGCTCCGGTGAGAAGAGTACCTACTACTTTGATGGCCGGCTGTTGTCCCTTGACCCCGAAGGGGCCAGCCTCCTTGGCCCGGAATTCCTCCAGGTGGCTATCGACTGCGGTGCGGAAGCCATTGGTGGCCTGACCCTGGGCGCTGATCCCATCGTCGCTGGCGTCGTCCTCACCAGCCAACTCCAGGGCTCGCCGGTTACGGGCTTCCTGGTTCGGAAAGAGGCCAAGGGTCACGGCGTCGGTCGCTTGATAGAGGGGCCGCTCAAACCAGGCTCCAAGGTGCTTATCGTCGACGATGCCTGCAGTACTGCCGGATCCTTGTTCCAGGCGATAGCAGCCGCAGAAGCGGAGGGCTGCAAGGTGGTCCACGTCGCTGCCATCATCGATCGACATCAGGGCGGCGATGCGGAGTTGGCCCGACGTGGCTACCCCTTCACTGCCTTCTTGGAAGGTACCGCTGACGGCGTCGTCAAAGTGGTTTAACCACTTCTGTGCTTCGCGGGTGGACTGGGAAAGTTGAGATTTAGCTAACCGCTATCGCCACCCGTCAGGGAACACGGGCCCAGGGCCTAGCCCTGGGCAGGGGACATAGGTGCAGGACGAGTCCTGACTGGGAGGGGAATCATGGCACGTGAAGCGGAACAGAAGCAGACGGAATTCCTGGGACAACCCTACAACTTCATCGATTGGGTCAAAAGCACCAGTGAGCGTGAGCACTACCTTCGATACGAGGTCGTTCGTGCCGGTGAGCTGGCCCCGGACTTCGCCTTGCCCTTACTGGAAGGCGGCGAGTTGAGCCTGTCAGACCTGCGAGGCAAGCCTGTGATGATCGAGTTCGGTAGCATCACCTGACCGCCATGCGTAGCGGAGGGTCCGCTAATGGAACAGCTGGCAAAGGACTACGGCGACCGCGTCCACTTCCTCTTCGTGTACACCAGGGAGGCCCATCCCGGCGAGCTCATCCCGCATCACACCTCCTTCGAGCAGAAGGTCAGTCAGGCGCAGATGTTGAGGGATCGCGGCATGAACCGGCAGATGGTCATCGATAACCTCAACGGCGATATCCACCGCCTTTACAGCGGCCTGTCCAACATGTCATGGATCATCGACCACACGGGGCGAGTGGCGTACAAAGCATCGTGGACAGACTCAGCCGATATTCGGACAGCTTTGGAAGAGACTGTCACCATCCGTGAGCACAAAGCGTCAGAGGGTATGGTCAACGAGTTCTACCGCGAGATGGTGGGTCTGCGCCTCGTCCGGCCGGAAGGGCCGGGGATGCTGGGTGGCGAGAAAGCGGTAGAGGACTTCAAGAAGGGCAACGCTGCATTTGCGGTTGCTCAGAAGGCTGCTGGGAACTAAACGCTGGCCCGCAGGCCAGTCCCAGACACATGCCATCCGCCGGGGCGATATCTAAACAACTCGCTTAGGTAACCGTCAGGGAGCAGAAGCCCCTAAGGGGCGCCGAGGGTTGGCGTCTACGGCTATGTCCGGTTGGAGGCCTCGTTGTTGGGCGTAGAACGCTGCCGCAGCGATCATTGCGCCGTTGTCGGTGCAGAGGACGGGTCGGGGTATGACCACCGGAACCGGCGACTTCTCCTGAATGGTGGCTCGTAGCGATGCGTTGGCCGAGACGCCGCCGCCCACAATGATGCCCCGTGCACTGTGTTGTTTCACGGCTTCCAGCGCCTTCGTCACCAGCACATCCACCACCGCCTCCTGGAAGCCGGCAGCCAGAGCGTTTCGCCGTTCCTCACCAGCTTCGTCCAGGCCCTCAGGCCTGTCCCCGGCAACATCCTCGTCAGCTCGGGTCAAGGGAGCGCCCACCGCTACACCTTGCTCACGTGCTTTGTTCAGAAGCGCAGTCTTGAGGCCGCTGAAACTGAACTCCAACGTCCCGCGCATCCACGCTCGTGGCAGCGGCTCGATGCGCGTTGCACGCTCGGCTGTCTTTTGGATGGCAGGGCCGCCGGGGTATCCGAGGCCTAGTACTCGTGCAGCTTTGTCGAAGGCCTCGCCGGCTGCATCGTCCCGCGTACTGCCCAGCAGTTGGTAGTCACCGTGCCCTCGCATCAGGACAAGCTCCGTGTGACCGCCCGATACCAGCAAACACACCATAGGGAAGCCGATAGCGTCCTCAGGCGTGGGGCCAGGCTCAAGCCACCCCGCGTACATGTGTCCCTCAAGGTGGTTCATGCCGTACAGGGGTGCTCCTAGGCCCAACGCGATGCCTTTAGCGTAGTTCACGCCCACCAGCAGCGAACCCGCCAGCCCGGGGCCAGCAGTGACGGCTATGGCATCCAGATCATTGGGGGCCACGCCTGCTTCTAACAATGCTGCTCGATAGATGGGGGTGATGGCCAACATGTGCTGTCGAGATGCGACTTCGGGTACGACGCCGCCGTATCGAGCATGCACTTCAACCTGGGAGCTGATGACGTTGGAGAGGATCTCACGGCCGTCACGCACAACGGCTATGGCCGTCTCGTCGCAGGAGGTCTCAATGCCAAGGACCAGCATTCTAGCTGCCGGGGGCGTTGAGGATGATTGCCAGGAAAAGGGGGGCGTCGCCCATCAGGATGGACAGCTTTTCAACCGCCGCCTGGGGTGATGTGGCCATGACGTTCTCAAGTACATCGTAGCCCGCCGCGTCCTCCAAGGAGCCGCTGGCTACCAGCAGGGACTCACCTGGGGTGAGGGATGGGCGAGCCATAGTTACCTCTATGGGGTCTGATGAGACTCCCAGGGCCGGGGAGGATGTCCCCTGAACCGCCGGTGTGATTTTACTGACACCGTGCTGGTCACGTATGTACATGATCGAATCGCCCACCGCTGCCAGGTACGCATCATCGCCTCGAACGGCCAGGCAGGTCGCCCCAACGCCTACGCGACTCGCCATGTCATGGGGCGCGTTAGCAGCTTCAAGGTCTTTGTGGCAGGTCTGGAACGCCTCGTTCAGCAATGAGGTGAGGGATGCGCGGCTACCGCTGGTGAGGCTCTTCTGGAAGGAGCCAAGGGCGCGTTGACACAGGGCTTCTGCTTCCGTGGCGCTTGATTCTATCAAGAGGTGGAACTGCACTGAGTCCTGGCTCCCCTTGCCGGAGAAGGTGGCATAGAACGGTGAGGGGTTTCCCACGGGATTGCCGTCACGGACGACGAGAGGGGTGATCTGTGATGCGCCAGCCATGCTGACCTCCATATGCGAGTCGTGCCCTCATGATACGTGGCGCCATGAGAGCGGGCAAGTCCCGAAGAGTCGCCTAGACCTGGCCGAACGTTCGCCTAAACCGTTGCAGGTTCTCCTCGATGGAGACCTCAGGCCGGTTTGGCTTGTCCCCACCTTCAACGTCCGCGACGATGCACCACGGCCCATCCTCGGTCATTGCGCGGTTAAAGGCCTCTTCAAGTCCCTCCAGCGTGGCCACCGCTTCAACCTTGGGGATGCCCGCGCCCTTCGCCACAGCTGCCAGGTCGGTCACTCCTGCCGTGTGCGTCGGCTGACCGCCGGTGCCGGCCCACTGGTGGTTGTCCCACACGATGTGGATGAGGTTCTTCGGGTCCTGTCGCGCGATGGTGCCCAGCGAGCCCAGGTTCATGAGCAACGAGCCATCGCCGTCCATGACGATGACCTTCTTGTCGGGTGCAGCAAGGGCCACGCCCAGGCCTATCGACGATGACAGGCCCATCGCGCCCCATGTGTACAGGTTGGCGTCGCGCCCCTCCGATAGGTTGTGGAGGTGGAACGTGGTGCCGCCTAGGTTCGAAATGATCGGCTCGTCCTTCACCCGATCAAGCACCGACTGTATGGCATCGACTCTAAGCATCTCGACCTCCAGTAAGCAGGGTGGAGAGGAGGTTGGCTACGGGGAGTCTCCCGGCGTAGCACAGCTCGATCCCGCCCTTAATGATCTTGGGAAGTTCGTCCTCACGGGTGAGGTTGAAGTATTGGAGTCCTAGCGAGTCCAGGATGCCGGGGATGGCCCTAGCACCGGGTATCTGCGCCATGTTGAACTCGCCTGGCCCGCCTCGCATGCCTATGAACATGGGGATGGGGATGCGATAGGGGATGTTCAGCGTAGCCAGCGCGTTGATGCAGTTGCCAAAGCCGCTGCTCTGCATGAAGAGTGCGCCACGCTTCCCGGCAGCGTAGGCACCGGAGATGATGCCGACCGCTTCCTCTTCCCGCGAGGAGGGCACCATGTGGAAGAAGGGGTCCTGTTCCATGAGTCGGAGTACTCGCCATGTGATGCCGTCCGGGACGTAGCCGATGAGGCTGCAATCCGCGTCTTTGAGCCCCTGAATAATCTCTTCACCCCATGCCATGTAGAGCCCTCCGATAGTTAACAGTTACGGGAGGATAGCCACAGACATGGCACTGGTCAAGCCAGGCGGCTTTAGTCTCCGCCGGAGGCAACGTATTTCTGAGACTGGCCTGCGGGCCAGAGGGGCCGAACAAGTCGGCTTTAGTCCCCGCCGGAGGCAGTACGGGCTTTAGTCCCCTGCAGGATGCGACATGTCCGCTGGAGGCACAACAGCGATTTAGATGCACAGTCCTGCTACAAGATGCAGCTACGCGTTGACAGCGACTCAAGCTGGCCCCAATACTTCTGGCAACCTGTATCGATGAGGAGCCCCCAATGAACCTCGGTGTTGTTTTGCCAACGGTGGAGCTTGGCCCCGGCCCTGACATGATTCGAGAGTATGCGCAGAACGCCCAGGAGCTGGGCTACACACACCTGGTGATACAGGATCACGTCCTAGGCGTCGACCCCGCAGTGCACGTGGGTTGGTCGAGGCCATACACCAACAAGACCCTCACGCCAGACCCCTTCATCCAGTTCGCGTTCCTCTCTACGGATGTGCCGGATATGGAGCTGGTGGCGGGCGTGGTCGTCATCACCCAGCGACAGACCGTGCTGGTGGCCAAGCAGGCCGCGGAGGTGGACATCCTCACCGGCGGCAACTTCCGACTGGGCGTGGGCCTCGGCTGGAACAAGGTGGAGTACGACGCCCTTGGAGAGGACTTCACCAACAGAGGCGTTCGTTCAGAGGAGCAGGTTGAGTTGATGCGAGCGCTGTGGACGCAGCGGTCCGTCACGTTCGATGGCAAGTGGCATCACATCGATGCGGCAGGCATCAACCCGATGCCCGTCCAGCGACCGATACCCGTCTGGTTCGGTGGCGCCTCCGATGCCGTTCTCAAACGTACCGCTCGCATGGGCGATGGCTGGATAACGTCTCCCCAGGTGCAGACCTACGAGGACAACCGTGCCATGCTCGATAGGTTATACAGCTTTGCCGAGGAAGTTGATCGTGACCCCGCCAGCATCGGTATTGAGGGGCGCATCGAGCTTGTAGACCACCCTACCGACGCTGATGTGTTGGCGGCCTATAAAGAGTGGCAGGAGATGGGTGTGGAGATCGTGACCCTCAGCACCCGCGCCGTCGGCCTGGATACCCCCCGACAGCAGATGGACGCCCTCCAGCACTACAAAGACCTGGCCGACAATCTCTAACACCGCATTGCATAGGCCTGTCTTTAGTCCCCGCCGGAGGCAGTGTACTTTAGTCTCCTCGCCGCAGCGACACATGGGTCCAGACCCAGCTTTACCTAAAAACCTCCATGTTGTCCTGCGGATCGAAGCCCACCAACTCCTGGGCGTTGCTGATGTCCCAGAAGCGCCACGTGTTGTTGGACACCCCGAAGAACGTCGCGAACCGCAGCGAGTCCGGTGCCACAACGCATCGCTCCACCAGGTGGGCAAGGTCTCGGTGGCTGAAGATCGTAGCGAAGTGGCGCACGTTGGCGGGCTTGCTGTCTGGCCGCACCGTGCCGAAGCGCAGGCATATCACCGATAACCCATGTCTGTCGGAGAAGTACCGAGCCGCCGCCTCGCCCATCGCCTTTGCAATGCCGTAAGGGCCGCTGGGTCGAACGGGCATGTCAGGCGTGATCATTGGGAACTTGCCCGGTTCCAGGCCTGTGTAGTCGCCTGCGCAGATGTTGGCATACGGCTGGTCGAGCTCGTAGTTCTCCGATGCTCGGTTGGAGCTGGCGAAGATGACGCGCTTCACCCCGGCGCGCTTGGCGGCCTCCAGTGCGTTATAGATGGCAGGGATGTTATTGCGATAGGCAGCATGCCATGGAAGGTTGCCCTGAGGGCTGTTGGCCAGATCCACCACGGTGTCGATGCCCTCGAACGCAGGCTGGATAGCTTCCAGGTCGGTCATGTCTGCCACGGTCGTCTCGAAGCCGTCGGCCTTGCGTATGTCGATGCCGGACACATCATGCTCGCCGACGAGCGCGTCGCGAACCACGCCACCAATTTGACCAGACACCCCGGTGATAAGAATCCGCTTTCCATCAACCATCATTCGCCTCACATTACAAGATTACAATTAACATTCATCGCTTCGACCTGTGATTCAACGCCCGAATCATAAAGTGGTGTGAAGCTACGGTCAATGGCGGGCTTTAGTCTACGCCGGAGGCCAGACCTCTTTAGTCTCCTCGCCGCAGCGACACATAGCGCGTTGTTAATGGACTGAGGTAGAGCGGCATGCGACGCTGAACCTCCAAATTCCAAGGAGGTATGTCATGACGATTATTCATCGAAGAGTGTTCTATGCAAGGATCGGCAAATCTGGCCCGCTGGTGACCCTCATGAAAGAAGCAGATGGACTAATGCAAAAGGCCGGGTTCTCGTTCAAGAGCCGATACCTGACCGATTTCCTTTCTGGCCGCAGCGATAGGGTCATCATGGAATGGGAAGTAGAAGACCCCAGTGAGATCGCTGAACTCTACCAGTCGCTTGGAAGTCCAGAGGTCCAGGCAGCGTTCAAAGACTGGGAAGTCCAGATGAACGAGCTTGTTGAGTACTCAGAGGTAGAGAACCTGGCCATAGCCTAGATATATAAGCCTGGGACTGGCCCGCGGGCCAGATGGCTTTAGTCCCCCTCGCCGCAGCGACACAAACTACCTACTCAAAAGCAATGCCTGGCAGAAGCGAGCGGTGTCTACCAGGTCGGGGATGTTCACATACTCTCTATTGGTATGCATGAGGTACGTGGACATTCCCACCACCACCGCCGGGATGCCGTTTCGGTTGAACACGTTGGCATCGGTGCCGCCGCCCGTTGGCCCCAGGTTTGGCATCAGGTCGATGTTCCCAAGTACGTCTGACGCCCGCTGCACCATCTCGTGGTCATTCGGTAGGGTGTAGGTGTGGAAGCTGATATCCAGGTTCTCCACAATCTTGGCGTCTGTGTACTGCTTGCGAGCGGCGTCCAGCGCATTGGTGATCTGAAGCCTCAGCAGGTCGAGGGTCTCAGTGCTGCGACTTCTGAATTCGCCAGAGAACATCGCCTCTTCCGGCACGGTGTTCCGCACGCTGCCACCACTGATGGACCCGATGTTGATGGTCGTTTCGTCGTCCAATCGACCCTGCGGTAGCTGCCCGATGATGTCCGCTGCGATCTTGATGGCTGACAGCCCCTTCTCCGGCTCAATGCCTGCGTGGGCCGACCTGCCGGTAATGCGCACGTCAAAGCTGATGTACGTTGGGCTGGCGGTGGTGACCATGCTCACAGGGCCGTTGCCGTCAAATACCACGGCCTGCGTCGCATTCACCTTGGAGAAGTCCAGGTTATTCGCACCTACCAGACCTATCTCCTCACCCCTGGTGAAGATGAGCTGGATGGGGATACGCGATGCACCGTCTTCCTTGATGGCCTGTAGCGCTTCAAGCACCGCCGCGATGCCCGCCTTGCAGTCGCCGCCCAGGATGGTCGTGCCGTCCGACTGGATGATGTCGCCGACGACCTGTGGCTTGATGCCTCGGCCGGGGTCAACGGTGTCCAGGTGGGCAGAGAGCATTAGCGGGTTGGAGCCCTCTTCGGAAGCGAAGAGGTTGCCGTGGGCGTCGCGACTCGTCACAAACCCCAGCGCGGTGAGGCGTGTAATCAGTTCCTGGGCCATCGCCTCCTCCTCGCCTGAGGGGCTATCCACCTGCACAATGTCGCAGAGCGTTGTTACAAGTCGGTCTCTATCTATCATCACGGCCTCCATAGGTTTCGTAGCTAGTGGCGGTATTGTACACCTACGAAGCTGTCACCTGCGCATCCTCAGGATGTACCGGTGGTCTCACACGCATCGCCAGCAGGGAAGCTAGTACTGCAAGCGCACCAAAGAACGAGAATGCGATCACGTAGGAGCCGCGGAGGTCGTATGCCAGACCGGCAACGGGAGGCCCTACCCCCAACCCGGCTATCCAAGCTACCTGAGTCATGCCTCGGATCGTACCAAGGGAGCTTCGGCCATAGTACCGAGCAATGGTGATGAGGATGACCGGGTTGTTGCCCGTTGCTATCACCCCTTCTGTGAACGCGTACACATAGGCCACGCCGGGGGAAGAAACCGACAACAGGAAGGCCATAACAAAGCCCATCGCTAGGAAATGGAAAGCCAACGCCCAGTTTGACGGGACGATGTCCATGAGCTTGGTCCACAACGGCGTTCCCACTGCCATGCCGATGGCGAATACGGTCACGAGTGTTGCAGCTATAGTGACGTCGATGCCCTGGTCAATGAAGTAGGGGACGCGATGTACGGCGATGCTGGTGCCTACCGCGCCTCGGACGAACTGCAGCACAACAAGCATCCACAGCGCGGGTGTGTGCAGCGCCTCCTTCGATGTCCACGTAGCCTCCTGAATAGCTTCGGGTTCAGTGGGGTCCTCGAACGATGGCGTCACCTCGTCGCCGTCGGGCAACAGCCCCATGTCCTCTGGCCACCTGCGGATGAAAGCGAATGCCGGAATGACGCCGAATATCAGTGTGAACACGCCCAAAGACGCCCATGCCACCCGCCAGTTGGTAGCGGAGATGATGACCTGCACCACTGGTGGGAAGATGATCAGGCTCATCTTGTCGCCCATGACCACCCATGCCATTGCCTGTGATCGCTTACGAATGAACCAATTCCCCGCTGCCGTGGGCGCGGCTACCGATACGACGGCCACCAGGTTGCTGCGAGCGATCGCCAGCAGGGGAATCAGCATCCACAAACTCTGGGTGAACGCGAGGCCTATTGTTGCGATGCCCTGGGCGAAGCTTCCGCCGGCCAACAGCTTCCGTGCGCCGTGCTTGTCCACGATGCGCCCCACGAACACCGCTCCCAGAATGCCCACCAACGTGCCACCGCTGATGCCGCCCGCAATGACGCTGCGACTCCATCCAAACTCATCGCCGAGGGGCACTACGAAGATGCTGAGCAGCGATATGGCGCTGGTGGCCGCTGATAGGGTGACGAGCGCCGATGCTCCAACGACTATCCAGCCGTAGAACAGCGGTTTCTTGGCGGGCTTTATGGGGCTAGCGTCGTTCATGTTCATAAAATGACCAGGGGGCCAGCCGTAGAGGCAGCCCCCTGGAACTTCTGTTCAGATATGACCGGTTTTACTGTGGTTAGACGCTGAGCGTCTTGGCCAGCATCGCGCGGATCTCTTCAACAGTGGCCTTCTGCCATGCGGGATAGCGCTCCAGCAGCCGTGGCCGAGACACCTTGCGTACCTCAGCCTCCTCTGTGCCAGCAGGAAGCTCCTTGCGGGCTTCTTCCACAAACTGGTCGGTCTCCTGATAGCCGATGGCCGGCTTCTCAATCCAGTGGCACTGGTAATCGCTGTTTGCATTGTAGAAGATGACCGTTGGGATGGAGCGGAACTCGCCCCGGTTCAGGAACTCGTCTGCGATGTCCAGGTTCTCGTCGCGAGGGAACACACGCAGCTCCATGCCTGCTGCATCTGCGATGCGAACGAACACCGGCAGTCCACGATACACGTCCGGGCACCAGTCCTCACCCACTACCAGCATCTTGGCTGCGCCTGCCCTGGCGGCCTTGGCGAAGAACGCTTTGTCGTCGTCGCTGAGGACATCCTTGGCCGTCTCCGTGTATTCCTCAAACTTGTCATGGTTCACCTTGATCTGCGCGATGTAATCGTCGTATGTGAACCCTGCTGCGTATCGGCTAGGTGTGACTACGCTTGTCTGCTCTGCCATGTCTTTCTCCTCCTGAGAACTTCGTTTGTAATGAGATACTTTTCCGGGTAGTCCGTCAGGGAACTTAGGTCCAGGACTCGTCCTAGCAAAGCCCGCTACGCGGGCTAGACGATGGCTCAGCCCCACTCCCCGTCAAATCCCTCTTCTACGCGACCGTCAGGGTGGATGATGAGCGGCACCGACTCGCCGTATTCACGAGCCTGATCCATGTACTTCTGGTTCTCCTCGACCACCCGCTCCTCGAACTCGATGCCCCGCTCTTTCCACGCAACGCGCAGCTCTTCGCAGGTCGGTCAGGTGCGCATCGTGTAGACGATGGTCATAGTGGGCATTGATTCCTCCATAGGTGTTGGTCAGATAAGAGATTGTTGTGCGAGATAGTACACCCGTGGGCAGCAGCCTGTCACGGCGCCCTAGCGGAGGTTGAGTGCGGCAGCGTCGCCACCGGGGAGGATGACGGCTGTGGCGTCTTCGATGAGGTTCACTAGCGGATCGGGGTATAGACCAATCAAGATTACAATGATTACCATTACGCCCACCAGTCCATAGAGAAGCGCAGGTACCTTGATGGTGCTGTCTTCGCCTTCAGCCGCCGGAGAGATGTACATCTGCCGGGCGACCTTCAGGTAGTAGTAGAGGGATATGAGGCTGGCAACCATGGCCACACCCGCCAGCCAGAGCATGTCCTCTGCTGCTGCTGCCGAGAACAGGTAGAACTTGGTGAAGAACCCTGCCAGGAACGGCAGACCCGCTAGCGAGAACAATGAGATGGTGATAGCTGCTGCCAGGAACGGCGACCGACTCGCCAAACCAGCAAAGTCGCTGATCTCTTCCTTTCCCGTCACGTTGTAGAAGGCGATGATCGCGAAGAACACAGCCAGGTTGGTAGCTGAATAGCCCACCAGGTGGACCATAAGGCCGTTGGAAGACAGCGTTGATAGGGACGCCACGCCCATGAGTAGGAAGCCCACCTGCCCCACGCTGGAGTAGGCCAGCATACGTTTGATGTTGGTCTGTGCCAGTGCCACCACGTTGCCGAAGAGCATCGTGACGGCTGCCATCCCGGCAATGAGGATGCTCCACTGGTCTATGGCCGGTAGCAGCCCCTCGGCGAAGAGTCGGAGCACAAGCGCGAACGCTGCAACCTTGGATCCCACGGCGATGTACGCCGTAATGGGCATCGGAGCGCCTTCATACACGTCTGGCGCCCACATGTGGAACGGTACTGCTGCCATCTTGAACCCCAGGCCGGTCACCAGCAGCGTCAGGCCTATCAGCAACCTGCCATTGATTTCCCCGTGGCCGTCGAGAAAGGCGGCCATCTCCGCGAAGTTGGTGGTGCCCATCGCGCCGTACATCAGAACGATGCCGTAAAGCAGCAGTCCTGACGAGAACGCGCCAAGCAGAATGTACTTCACCGAAGCCTCGCTCGATTTCCTGTCGTGCAGCGCGAAGCCGCTGAGGATGTACAGACAGAAGCTCAGCAGTTCCAGTGATAGGTAGGCGGTCAGAAGCTCTCCGGAGGCGGCCATCATCATCATAGCCAGCACGGAAAGCAGGATGATGGCGTAGTACTCCCCGGGATGCGTCAGGTATTTGCCCACGTAGTGGATGGAGCCAAGGATGACCGCGCCGCCGATAGCCATCGATAGCACCTTGAAGAACAGCGCGTAGTCGTCAACGCGATAGAGACCGCCGAACAGCGACTCGCTCTCGCCGTTCAGAAACGGAATGGTGAAGGCAATGATGTACAGAAGGCCAATAGCGGAAATCCACCCAAGGATGTTCTTCCGCTCAGGGCGCAGGAAGAAATCCAGAGTGAATATGGCAAAGGCCAGTCCTGCTACCAGGAACTCCGGCCAGAGCAGGTCAAATCGCACTTCTGCTGGCATTTATTTACACCTGATCCGTCATTATTGCTAGTTTAACCTTTCGATCTTCCACTTATGAATTACCCTTCTTGGTAACCGCCAGGTCATATGGGTCCAGGGCTTGCCCTGGCTGCTAAGATCCCAGTCTTTCCATGATCGGCACCACGCCGCTATCGATGATTTCCACGATACGGAAGGGATACAGCCCCCACAGGAGCAGGAATCCGGTCAGGAGGACTGCAACGCCCGTTTCCGTTTTGTTGGCGTCTGTCAGGTCCTTCCATTTGTTCTCGTCAATCGGACCGAAGAACACCGCGCCCAACATTCGGAGGATGTATACAGCGGTGATGGCCGCGCCGATTACCGCCAGGACACCCACCACCGGATAGGTGCGGTATGCGCCGATGAAGATCATTATCTCCGCAACGAAGCTACTAAACCCAGGCAGGCCCAGGGACGTCAGGCCCGCCACGGCCAGGAACACTCCCGTGATACCCATCTTTTTACCAAGACCGGACAGGATAGTGATGTCCCTGATGTGTGTGCGTTGGTAGATGACGCCCACCATGGCGAAGAAGAGGGCCGTCATGATGCCGTGTGAGAACATCTGCAACACAGCGCCATCCACAGCAAGGGTGTCCAGCGTGCCAAGGCCCATGAGGACGTACCCCATGTGGCTGACGCTTGAGTAACCAATGATGTACTTCAAGTCCTTCTGGCCCATAGCGGATATCGCACCATAGATAACGTTCACTGTGCCTAATCCGATGAGCAACGGTGCCCAGAACCTTGCGCCATCCGGTAGAAGAACCATACCCACAGCCAGAATGCCGAACGCGCCCAGCTTCATCAACACGCCCGCATGGAGCATGCTGACCGCCGTTGGGGCGGCCACGTGACCGTCAGGCGACCACGTATGGAACGGCCACAGACCCGCCAGGATGCCGAACCCTATCATCAGGAACGGGTAATAGGTCTTCTGGAAGCCCTCTGAGAACTCGATCTGTGACAACCCCGCCATGCTGAAGTCGGCTATGCCGGTGATCTCCCTCGCTTCCACCCACATCGCAAGGATGGCGATCCACACAAGGACGCTGCCGGCTACAAGCACCAGCATGACCTTCATTGCGCCGTACTCTTTGGTGCGCAGGAACGTGCCGAAGTCCGTAGTGCTGCCCCATACGCCTACCAGTAAGTACATAGGCACCACTGCCAGTTCGTAGAAGAAGAACAAGAAGAAGAGGTCTCTGGAGGCGAACACGCCGTACACGCCGGCTACCAGCAGCATCAGCCAGACGAAAAAGTCTTTCGGTCGATGGTCAACGTTCCAGGAAATCAGGACGCCGCCAAAGAAAATGATTGCGTTAAGCAGTACCAGCGGAACCGTTATACCAGAGAGGCCCAGCGTGAATCGGATACCCAGGGACGGTAGCCAGTCGAAATCGACGATGTACTTGTTGAGGCTATCGCCCGTATCGAAGGTGATGAACAGGTATGCGGCGATGGCCAGGCCTGATGCGGCGATGATGCGAGTGTACCAGTGGATGAGCTTGTGGTTGTCCGCCGGGAAGAACGCCAGGACGGCGGCTCCTAAGAAGGGAGTCACTACCAGCGAGAATAGGAGAACGCTCTCTAGCCCGTTCAAGACACCCACCAGGCCAGGGCCAGCCCAAGGAAGCCCACAATCATGCCCATCGCATAGGTGTAGAGCTTCCCGCTCTGGACGTAGCGCATGAGGCGTCCGGTTGTGGTTACTATCGAGCCCGTGCCGTTGATGCCGATGTCGTTGATGAACGCCCGGTCAAAGAACGCGATGAAGCGTCCAAATACCAGCACCACCTTATCGATGACCCACTGATAGACCTCGTCTACGTAGTACTTGTTGATCAGCACGCGGTGGACGCCGCTGAAACGCTTGATGATGGGCTCCGTCTTCAGGCTGCCCTGGACGTAGGCCAGCCATGCCAGGATGAAGCCGCTTACCGCCAGGGCGATGGAGCCTATGGCGATACCTTTGTTCAAATGGAACGGATGCTGGTGAGTTCCCTCAAAGACGAAGTAGCCGAAGCCCTGATATCCGTCCGTGTAGCTGAGTGCCAGGAACCCGCCGAACAGCGCGAGCAGCGCGAAGACCAGCATCGGTGCAAGCATCACCATGGAAGACTCGTGGGCGTGTTCGTTCTCGGGTTTGAGCTTCCCTAGGAAGACCGCAAAGAACACCCTGCCCATGTACAACGCCTTCATGAAACCAATGAGCAGGGCGATTGCCATGAAACCCCAGCCCCTGCCGTCGAATACCGCTGTGATGACCTCGTCCTTACTGAAGAACCCGCCGAAGGGAGGGATGCCGCCGAGCGACAGTGCGCCGATGCCGAAGATGACGGCCGTGATGGGCATCTTGCGCCACAGTCCACCCATCTGTCGGATGTCTGTCTGTCCGCTGCCATGGGAGATGCTACCGGCGCCAAGGAACAAGATGGCCTTGGAGAAGCCGTGTATCAGCAAATGGAACATGCCCGCCGTGAGTCCCCCTGCGCCCAAAGCGAACAACATGAAGCCAAGGTCTGTCAGTGTTGAGTACGCCAGGATGCGCTTGATGTCCGTCACCACAAGGGCTATAGCAGCCGCACCCACCGCTGTGAATGCGCCTATCAACGTCACCATCAACGCGGCCGATTCAGAGTGCTCGTAGAAGGGGAACATGCGCGCCACCAAGTACACACCCGCCACGACCATTGTGGCCGAGTGCACCAGCGCACTTACCGGGGTCGGCCCTTCCATGGCGTCGGGTAGCCATACATGGAGCGGGAACTGCGCCGACTTGCCGATAGCGCCCAGGAAGAGCAGCACAGCAGCGGCGGTGACGACTGCATCTGACAGGCTTCCGTTCTCCACCATCGTGAAGATGGCCGAGAGTTCGAAGGTGCCTGTCTTGGCAAAGAGCAAAAGAATGCCGATGAGCAAGCCCACGTCGCCGATACGAGTGGTGATGAACGCCTTCTTGGCAGCTTCGGCCGCAGGCCTTCTATCGTAGAAGAAGCCGATGAGCAGGTAGCTACATATGCCTACAAGCTCCCAGGCGATGTACAGCAGCAGGAGGTTGTCCGCCAACACCAGTGTCAGCATGGCGGCTGCAAAGAGCGAGTGTACGGCGAAGAACCAGGTGAACCGTGGCTCGTGGGACATGTAGCTCCAGGTATATATCTGGATACCCAGTGCCGCCGCCGTGACCAGGCCCACCATCACCAGGCTGATGGGGTCTATGACCATGCCCCAGGTGAACGTGGAACCGCCAGCCTTTATCCAATCAAAGCTGAACCCGAAGGCTTTGACCTCAGGCAGCTCCTTCATGGATATCCAGTCGGCCAGTACGAACCAAAAGATGATGAAGGCTGCCGCCATCGTCCCCGTGGCTGCTATTGCAGACCAGTTGGGCAAGCGTCTACCAGCCGTCGCCAGAAAGAAGAAGGCGATAGCGGGCATCGCGGGAATAAGCCAAGCCCATTCCATCATTGGGCGTTTCCAGCTCTATGTTGCGAGTTCCTAGACAATCCGGACTCCTTGGTCTTCAGTCTTTCCCAGAGACAACCGTTTCTGATCAAATCTGGGCCATACATTCTCGGGTAGGGTCCAGGGCACGCCCTGGCTACCACTTCATTGAGTCGGCTTCATCCGCGTTGGCAGTAGACATCGTTCTGTAGAGGCGTAGGATGATGGCCATAGCAAGGCCCACCTCCGCTGCAGCCACCGTAATGACAAATATCGTAATGACTTGGCCTACCAACCGGCCCGGGTCAAGGAAGGCGGAGTAGGCTACTGCGTTGATGTTCACTGCGTTGAGCATCAACTCGATCGACATGAGGATCAACACCGAGTTGCGACGTGCCAAAACGCCGTAGATACCTATGGCGAAAAGGGCCGCGCTCAGGAGTTCAACGTGATACAGCTCCACTTAGCTTCGTCCCCCGGGCGTTCCATCGGTATTCGTCAGCGAAGGCGGGGTCGGGGTGTCGCTCTTCTCACCCTGGCCATCGTCCCCGTCGGCGGCGCGTGCCAGGATGATTGCCCCAATCAGGGCGATAAGCAGGACCACAGAGGCTATCTCAAAGGGAATCACCCAGTTCGTAAAGAGTTCGGCGCCCAGCTCTTCAAGGCTGGGGCCAGCGAGCTCCTGCGTATCAAGCTTGTTGTTGAGGATGACGCCGCCCAGCACGCCGAAGATGCTTAATGCGGCAACGGCTGCCACAACCCACTGAGGGTTGTCGCGTACGTTGGTGAACTCCTCAGCGCGAGTCAGCATCAGCGCGAACAGCAGGACGATGGTGATTGCGCCTCCGTAGATGAGGATCTGTACCAACGCCAGGAACTCTGCCACAAGCAGGATGAACACACCGCCCACGGAGGCCAGGCTGAGAAGCAGGAACAAGGCTGCGTGGGCTACGTTGCGGGTAACAACCACGCCTAAAGCGCCGCCTATCACCATTACGGCCAGGAAGGAGAATGCTACCGCGCTGGCATCCACTACTTGGCCTCCCCTTCAGGAGGTGCGTCTTTAGTCTCCTCCGCCGCAGCGGGAGGCGCAGCAGCAGCAACAGCAGCCTTCTCAGCGGCTATAGCTTCCTTTTTGACGGCAGGGGATATCCAGTTGGACTCAGCCTGGTACTTCTTGCCCATCTCCAACAGCACCGGCAGGTCTGACCTGCGACCGTTGCGTGCGAAGTGGCTGATTTCGTGTTCGTGGCTCATCTCGATGGCATCAAAGTTACAGACCTCAACGCAGATGCCGCACAGGATGCATCGACCCAGGTTGATTTCGAATTCCTCGATCATCTTTCGTCGCGGGCTCTTCCCCTCGGCAAAGAGGGGATTATCCATCATGGTGCCGGACATGCACTGGGTGGGGCACATACGCACACACACCATGCAGCCAACGCAGTATGGCTCGCCCACATCGGCGTCCCACGTCAGAGCGGGGAAGCCAACCTGTCGCTCCATCAGGGGCAGGTGCTCCTTGGGATACTGGGCTGTCACCGGCTTCCGCAGCGATGTCCTGAGGGTCATCAACATGCCCTTCAATGTACTAAGCACGTCTAACCTCCCTTGCCGGAATGAGTCGCACCGTTGGGCGTACCTTCTTGGACGCCGTCTTGAGATACAAGAATGTGCTGGCAGTAATGAGCATTGTCAGGCTCAACACCGTTTGAACCCAGTCAGGCCATCCGTAGAACATGGCGAAGGCCACCATCAGGAAGTTCAGGAATGACAACGGCACAAGCCCCTGCCATCCGAAGGCCATAAGCTGATCGATGCGAAGTCGCGGCATCGTGCCACGTAACCAGAACATGACCAGGATGACGATGTAGCACTTGATGAGGAACCAGGCCACCTCAGGGAGCAATGGCCCAGACCAGCCGCCAAGGAAGAAGATGGTGATCAGTGCGGCTACCAGGAACGTATTGATGTACTCGCCAAGGAAGAAGATGGACCAGTGAGCGCCGCTGTATTCAATAAACGGTCCACCTACCACCTCCGACTCCGCCTGGAAGATATCGAAGGGGCTCCGGCCAACCTCTGCCAGCCCCGCCAGCAGGAAGATGACCAGCGCCAGGGGTTGCATCAGTACGTACCAGGTGTTGCCCTGGCCTGTAGCAATCTCGGTAAGGTTCAACGTACCCGCCATCATCGCGATGGTTATCGCAATGACGATGAGTGGTATCTCGTAGCTGATGAGTTGGGCTGCGCTCCGGAGGCCGCCGATGACGCCGTACTTGTTGGCAGAGCCCCAGCCGGCCATGATCAGCCCGATGATGGAGAGCACGGACATCGCCAGGACGTACAACAGGCCCAACTCCATGTCGCGCAGAACCAGGGATGAGCTAAACGGCATGGTTAGCCATACCATGAAGCTTGGGACAAAGACCGCTAGGGGCGCCATCCAGTAGATGGGCCTATCAACCCACGCGGGCATGATGTCTTCTTTAATGAGGAGCTTCAGTCCATCGGCTATCGGTTGGAGCAAGCCGTAAGGGCCAACGCGCATAGGGCCCATCCGTTGTTGGATACGAGCCAGAGCTTTGCGCTCTACCCAGGTCAGGGAGAGCACCACCACGCTGAGGATACTGAGCAAGGCCAGAGCCTTCCCTAGCAGAAGGGCAACGTCTTCTCCGCCGTAGCCGATAGCCAGAACAACTATGGATACAAGGCCTGCAAGAACAACCGCCAATGGAATGAGGAGGATCACCGATCCACCTCCCCAAGGACGATGTCCAGGGAACCAAGAATCATAACTGCGTCGGCTATATAGACACCACGCAGCATGGGTCGTAATGCTTGAAGGTTGGCGAACGATGGCGGTCGTACCTTCAGACGATATGGCTTGTCGCCGCCGTCACTGACTAGGTACACGCCCATCTCGCCGCGAGGGGTCTCGATCCGGAAATAGACCTCGCCCTCCGGTGGACGGGGGATGGCGCGGACGCCTGCGGCCTTGATGGGGCCATCGTCCGGCATCTGTTCCAGAGCTTGTTCGACGATGCGAAGCGATTGGCGCATCTCCTCGACACGCATAGCGTACCTGTCCCAGGTGTCGCCGTTGTTGCCTACGGGGATATCGAAGTCAAATCGGTCATAGACCGAGTAAGGCTCTATCACCCGGATATCGTCAGGTATGCCGGACGCTCGGAGTGACGGGCCGCTCAGGCCGTAGTCCAACGCTTCCTGTCCGGAGAGGACGCCGATGCCTCGTGAGCGTGCCAGGAACACTTCGTTGTAGGTGAGGAGCTTGTCGCCTTCCTCAATGCCCTGCGCCAGAGCTGGAAGGATGCCTGCTACACGCTCGGCGAAATCGTCCGGCGGGTCTTCCCGCAGTCCGCCGATACGGAAATAGTTGTGCATCATCCGGGCGCCACTGACAGCCTCAAAGAGGTTCTGTATGCGTTCCCGCTCACGGAAGCCGTACATGATGGGCGTCATAGCCCCGGCGTCCAGGCCCATAGTGCCGTAGAACAGCATGTGGCTGGAGATTCGGTTCAGTTCACAGAGGATGACCCGGATGTACTCAGCGCGATCAGGGACAGTGATGCCCATGATCTTCTCAACAGTGGCGCAGAAAGCCAGCTCCATGTTGTAGTTCGCAAGGTAGTCCAAGCGATCGAAGAGGGTGATGATCTGCGGGTAGAGTTCACCTTCGCACAGCTTCTCAGAGCCACGGTGCAGATAGCCGATGTGTGGTTCAGCGTCGACGATGCGCTCGCCGTCCACCCAGAGCACCATACGGAACACGCCATGGGTAGATGGGTGCTGTGGACCCATGTTCACCATGATGTCTACGGACTCTAGACGTTGTGATTCAGTCATGCCCCTTTTATACGTCCCTTGTTGCAATGGAAGGTGCAGGTCCTGTGGCGTCTGCCACACTCAGAACGTTGTGCCCGTAGCCGCCCATAAAACGGCCATCAGTTACTGCACACGAGTGGTGCGTGGAGGGTCGGCACATTCCTACATCTTGGATAGTGGTTTGGACTCTCTATGCTTTTATAAACCCTTGATGGGCTCGCTACATCATCTTGCCAAGAAGCTTCTTGGTCTGGTCCTCGGTGATTTCCAAGGTGCGAGATGACATGGGGCCATCAGCAAGGATCGGCTCTCGGGCACCCAGGCTCTTACTATCGGGGTCCTGATAAAAGAGGCCAATGTTGATAACGGGGCCCCACGCCATAGCCTTTTCACAGGCGGCTTTCCAATCGCCAGTATCGTGGTTCTGATCCTCCAGCTTAGTCACCCGTTCTTTGAAGAAGTCGTGGGAGTTATCGTCGTTAAAGGTCACGCAGGGGCTGAAGATGTCCACAAGGGAGAAACCCTTATGTTCAATGGCGGCCTTGATGATGGAAGTGGTGTGTCGAATGTCACCGGAGAACGCGCGGGCTACAAAAGTAGCGCCGTTCATGATGGCCGACGTGATGGGGTTGATGGGACTCTCCACGTTGCCAAAAGGAGTGCTCTTGGTCTTCATGTCAAGCCGACTCGTCGGAGAAATCTGCCCGGTGGTCAGACCATATACCTGGTTGTTCATGACAATGTATGTGAGATCTACGTTGCGGCGAGCAATGTGTGCAAGGTGGTTCCCGCCAATTCCGTAGCCGTCTCCGTCCCCGCCAGTGGCAATGACGGTCAACTCATGGTTGGACATCTTGGCGCCGGCAGCGAATGCCAGGGAACGGCCATGCAGGGTATGCATCCCGTAGGTGTTGATGTACCCGGGAAGGTTAGAGGAGCAACCAATGCCGCTGACGGTTAGGATATTGTGCGGCTGAAGGCCCAACTCTGCGCAAGCGCGTTGGAGCGAGTTCAGTACGCCGAAATCGCCACAGCCAGGGCACCAGTCCGGGTTGATCCCAGACTTGAAATCCGATGCTTTTAGTTCAATGGTTCCGGTAGTCATGTTCTGCTTCTCCCTATACGTTCACTTCTTGGTATGGGACAAATGTGTCTGCTTTGCCTGCCAGGATCTCCTGTGCACCATCTGCGATGTGGTGTGGCATGAAAGGCTCGCCATCATATTTACGGATGTGCTTGTCAATGGTCAGGCCTGTCTCGCTTCGAAGGTAACGGTAGAACTGGCCCGAGTAGTTGTTCTCCACGATGATTGGACACTTGGCGCTGTTCACCACCGCTGAAATGGCATCACCGTGCAGAGGAACCATCCATTTGACCTGCAGCCGGTTGGCAGTGATGCCTCTGTCCTTCAACAACTCAACGGCCTCCCTGATAGCACCCTCTGTAGATCCCCAGCCTATCAGCGTGACCTCGGCATCCTTGGGGCCCTGAAGCTCTGGCGCTGAGATCCGTTCTAGGGTGTCTGAGAATTTCCTGGCTCGCCGCTCTACGCTGGCACGGCGCTTGTAAGGGTTGGTGTACTCGTCACTGATGAGGCTACCATCCTCGTCATGCTCGTCGGTCGAGACAACGTGGACATAGCCCTCGGTGCCAGGGACGGCTCGTGGCGCAATACCGCTCTCGGTGTTCTGGTAGCGGTTGTATCCGTTCTGGGTCGAATGCTCGGTGATTAGTTGGCCTCGATCGATGGTCGGGTTCATATTGATTGCATCCGGATCAACACTGAAAGTGCCCTCTGAGATCAACAGGTCAGAGAGTACGAGGCCTGGACACTGGTAGTGGTCCGTCAGGTTAAAAATCTCTGACATGGTATTGAACATGTCCAGGGCATTGGTAGGAGCTACAATCAATCGTGGGAAGTCTCCCTGGCTGGCGCCTAGCACCTGCCAGAGGTCTCCCTGCTCCGTCTTGGTGGGCACGCCCGTTGATGGACCTGCACGCTGGACATTTACCATCACCACCGGGATCTCCATCATTGCGGCCGCGCCAACTGCCTCGGTCATCAATGCGAACCCGCCGCCGGAGGTAGCAGTCATCGCTCTGGTACCGGTATGGGCAGCGCCAATGATGGCGTTTGCTGCAGCAATCTCATCTTCTACCTGCCGGACCATGATCCCCAAATCTCGTGCATTCTGGGCGAACCAGTGGAGCACGCCGGTTGATGGGCTCATGGGGTAGGCTGCGTAGAACTTAACGCCCGCTGCTGCTGCGCCCATGCCGATAGCCTCGTTGCCTGCCCATTGAGCAAGCGGATGAGGGTTTTCCGGTACAGCAACAGGGAAGGGTTCAAAGTTCTTGGCCGCGTACTCGTAACCAGCCTTGGCTACGCCTACGTTCTCATCTACTACAGATTGGCCCTGACGCGCGAAACGCGCCTTCAGACTCTCTTCAAGGATGCTAAAGTCCAGGCCCATGAGGGAGGATGTTGCGCCCACAGCCACGGTGTTCTGAACCAGTCGGTTCCTACTCTGTGTCAACTCTGATACAGGGATGGGGCAGAGCCCAACGCCCTTTGCTGCCTCTCCAGGTTTGATAGTGTCACTGTTGAACAGCGCGCGAGTGCCTTCCCCCAACAGTCCCAGGTGTCTGTCCATAGTGTCCTGGTTAAGACACACTATGAGATCCAACTTGTCACCGTGGGTGTAAACGGGTTCATCAGAAACCCGGATGGTCAAGAAGATGTGTCCGCCCCTGACGATGGACTGATAGGCGTTATAGGCGTTCAAGTGGAGGCCTCGGCGGATGAACAACCGGGCCATGATGTTTCCGGGTGTAGCGATACCTTGGCCAGCTTCTCCTCCTATCGCTAGTGCTAAATCAAACTTCCCTGCCGCCATGCGTGTGCTCCTCTATCGCAATGTTACTGACTTTCATATGATGAATAACTTTGGAAGTATACCGGCAATCGCCTTGAGCGTATACCTCTGTAAACCGAGAAACCAAGGTTTTACCTATACCTATAGATTTTATCTATAGCTTAATATTGAGCTATGCCTCTCGCCGGGTGCTTTGCGGCTCGCGCTCCCGTGAGGGCCACGTGTGGTCTACCACTCCTCGTAGTCATGGAATGGGAAGGATTTGAGGCCGGGATGCCCTTCAAACCCCTCGTATAGAATGAGGACCCTCAGGTCAGGGTGACCCTCAAAGTCCACACCAAAGAGGTCATGGCCCTCTCGCTCAAACCAGTCAGCGCCGCGCCAGATACCGATGACAGACGGCACCTTGGAGACCTCAGGGGTTGTATCCACCTTGAGCACCAGCTTGTGCCGGTGTTCCCTGGACCAGAGATGATAGACGACCTGAAGGCTGGTCTCGTAGTCGACCACCGACAAACACCGCAGGTAGTCGAAGGAGAGGGATTTGTCTTCTTTCAGAATGTCGCATGCTTCCAGGAGCTTATCGGCGGTAACGGTAACAACAACCTCATCCAAGGCTGTGGTTACATCAGGCTGAAACGGAGTCAGCGGCCCTGGTAGCAGTGCCATGAGCGCTTCACCGGGTTTGTCCAAGCCGGGTCCCACCGGGGCTGCTGGCGCGTGACCGCTAGCTGCTGGTGCCGGTTTCGTCTCCGGTGATGGCTGGGGGTCTTTCGGCTGTTCTTCCGCCATACCGCCTCGCATCGTGTTGAATCTTGTCCTGGAGTCGCAGGATGCCTTCCATCAGCGCTTCCGGCCGTGGAGGGCATCCGGGAATGTATACGTCAACGGGCACAATGTGGTCTACGCCCATGACCACGGAGTAGGAACGATAGTAGGGACCGCCGTTGGTGGCGCAGCTCCCCATGGCAATGACCCACTTGGGCTCAGGCATCTGCTCATACAGGAGTTTTATGGGTTCTTCCATCTTCTTCACCACCGTGCCGGCCACGATCATCACGTCGGATTGTCGAGGCGATGGCCAGGTGACGACGCCCATGCGGTCTAAGTCGTGGTTGGCCATGTACGTGGACATCATTTCGATGGCGCAGCACGCCAGCCCGAAGGTCAGCGGCCACAGCGAGTTCTTCCTAGCCATCGCAAAGAGGTCTTCGGTACGGGCGGTGATGATGCCTGGAGTTGCACTCCGATACGGTGCTGGAGGGGCTACGTTGCCTTCAGCCGAAGAGGTAGGAGGGAGTTCAAGGCTGGTATTTCTACTCCACGGTTCCGCCCATGTTGGGACGGACGGGCTAATGCCCTTGCTGACGGGTTTCTTCTCTATCGCCACTCAAGGACTCCTTTGCGCCAGCCGTAGAGTACGCCGAACATCAGAACGCCTATGAACATGATCATTTCGTAGAACACCCATGACGCGCCTGTCAGGAGCGCTTCCGGCCGTAACGTCAGTATCCAAGGGAAAAGGAACACCGCTTCAACATCAAAGAGGAGGAAGAGGATGGCGAAGATGTAGTAGCGGATGTGGATCTGCGACCAGCTAAAGGGCATCGGGGGAATGCCGCACTCAAAGGGAAGTTCCTTGGCTGCCGACTTCCGTTTTGGCGCCAGCATGAAGCTTCCCATGAGCATCCCGCCCATGGCCAGAAGCCCGACCACTGCGGCCAAAACGACTGCGATATAGTTCAGGGCGTACCCTTCAGACATGTCCAACCCTCCCTGTAGTGCAAATACTATAGCACAAGGGCTGGCCCTTAACCCATATGTTTGGGACTGAGCTGTGCCGTTCGTCCTGAGCCTGCCGAAGGACAGCGGGCGGACGCCCTAACATTACAAGATTACACTTTAGCCTCGCGCCGACATATGCCGGAGACTGGCCTGAGGGCCAGGGGGGGCCAGCTTTAGTCTCCGAGGCTCCTCGCCTCAGCGACATACGGGCTTTAGTCTCCGCCGGAGGCAATACACTATGCTAGAATGCTCCCGCTTACTGAACATGAGGAGTGGCGATTCGTGAACGCCTTTGCGACTCGATATCTGGCGGCGCTGGAGTTCAAGGACTACCGATGGCTGTGGCTTGCCGCCATGAGTGGCGCATCGGCGTATTGGGCGTTGATCGTAGCTCGCGGCGTCCTCGTGCTGGAGATGTCCGGCTCCTCGGGCATGGTAGGCATCGTCACGTTTGCCGCAATGGCTCCTCGCTTCATAATCCCACCCGTAGCGGGTTACCTTGCCGATAAGTTCGATCGCAAAACAGTCCTAGCCACTGTGTATTGGATAAATACGGGAACCACCGTGTTGCTGGCTGGCCTGGCTTTCGCCGATGTCCTTGAGCTATGGCACCTGATGACCCTCTCCGTGATAAACGGGTCTGCGCGCACCTTCCAGATGACCTCTACAGCAGCGCTGGTGCCCAACCTGGTGCCACGGGAAAAGATGCTCAACGCGGTATCCCTCAACACCGCCACGCAGCAAGGGTCAAGGCTCTTCGGGCCGGGGCTAATCGCACCGTTGTTGATCTTCTACGGACCGGATGCAGCCTTCCTGCTCAGTGCGGGCTTCTATCTCCTGGGCTTGATAATGATTACCCGCATCCAGACGCGCTCTACGGGCAATGTCGGCTCCGGCTCCAACATGCTCGCCAGCCTTGGTGCAGCGGCTGTTGTCGTTTACCAGAACCCCAAACTGCGCGTCCTCTTCATCATTGTGGCTTTGCACTGCGCCATGACCATGTCCTTCGAGTCCTTGTTTCCCATCTTCTCGCGCGATGTGCTGGGCAGTGGAAGCGCGGGCGTGAGCTATTTGATGATGTCCGTGGGCGCAGGTGGGTTGGTGTCGGCGTTGTTCATTGCAGGAATACAGGAAGAGCAGTTGCGGGGTAGGCTGCTGCTCGTTTCGGGCGTCCTCAGTGGCGCGTCAATGCTGGCTTTAGCGGCGTCACCCAACATCCTGACGGCAAGCTTATCCGCTGCGGTCATGGGAGCATCCCAGGCGGCGTTCATGACGTTGCTGGCGGCAATGGTGCAAATGATGGCACCTGATGAGATGAGAGGGCGCATCAGCGGCCTCAACCAGATCAACATCGGCGGGACAATGGCGATGGTCAACCTGGGTAACGGCTTCATCGCCGATGCTGTCGGCTCGTCAGCTGTCCTGACCACCCTGGGCATTGGTTTCGTTGTGGTCATGCTCCTGAGCCTGCTGGTGACTACGCTTCGAAGTGTGTACGTTGGCGGTCTTCCTACTGTCGCGCGAGCGTCATAGCATGGACGACGAGGCTTTCATCCTGAACATGCAGAAGCGTATTGAGGAGAGCACCGGCGTGTCCATCACCCTGGAGTTCGACCATGATGAACGCCAGGAGATCGATGTGCTCTTCAGTGGCGAGACTCCTCGAATCGTGATGGGCTCTGATTGCTTGGAGCATGCCGGCCTGGCCAGGATGTTCATGCAGTTCGCCATCCTCAGTCTGCGAGAGGGTCGGAAAGCTGAGCAAGAAGAGTTCTTCCGATTCCTCAGCCGCAACTAACGTATTGCCTCCGGCAGAGACTAAAGCCCTCGCCCCTCGGTTCCCCTGGCTCGCAGCCAGTCCCCTACATACACACATCCTGCTACTGCGCCACGAACTCCTCTGTCACCTGGCCATTGACCACAATCTTGTGCGTCTCGCCCGACTGAAAGTCAGTGCCCAGCGCAATGGTCGTTTGAACGATGGGCAGGTCGCGTGTGCACGGAACGTTGTCCGCTGCCACTTCCAGGTTGTTCACGGTAATCGCGATGGTGGTGGTGAAATCCCTCGCAATGTCGTAGCCGTAGTGCTGCGAGCAACTGCTGCCTTGGGGCAGGCGGGAGGCGATGACCACGTTGTACTGCACCGGGAACGACTCCAACATCAGGACTTCTACAGCCTCGATGGGTGCCAGGCTCAGCTTCATGGATTGCCCTTCCGGGTCGCGGGCCAGGAACGTGTTGGTGGGCTTGTTGTTCACCATGACCCGGTACGTCTGCCCTACCTCGAAGTCGTTGCCAAGCGGAATGGTTGTCTCGACGGCAGGGAAGTCAGCGGTGCAGGGGGCAAGCACTCCTGGCGCGATCTGCAAATTGGTCATGGTGACGCGGATGGTGCTGCCATCGCGGGCCACGTCGTAGCCTGCGAACTGCTGGCAGCTGCTACCCATCGGTAGACGGGAAACCAATACCAGAGAAACGTCAGTGATATCTGTGTCTGACGTAATGACCTTCACGGTCTCTACGGGTGCTTCAGCTGTGACCCAGCTGCCGCGGTTGGCGTCCCGTGCGACGATGCTGTTGGTTACGTCGCCGTTGACTGCTACTTCGTACGCCTCGCCGGGGGTAAGCACTGCGAGAATCGGTATGGTGGTCTCAATGAAACCGATGTTTGCCGTGCAAGCCACCAGCTACCCTGGTGCTACAACAAGGTGGGTCAGGGTCACGTTGATTGTGTTGCCATCAAGCGTCTGGGTGAACCCTTCGAATGATGAGCAACTGCTGCTGTTGAGGATGGATATCACCTCAAGCGACACGTCTGTGGGGTCTGTGTCTGAGGTGATGACCTTCACACTTTGGATCTGAGCGGGCTTGCTCACCATTTCTGTAGGGGGCGAAGTGGATGGCCCACCGGTGCTGGGCGTTGGCGCAGCAGGTGATGTAGCTACTGGTTGGGCTCCGCCTGATGGTTGCGTGGACGTGTCCGGTGCGCCGCTGCTGCACGCCGCTGCAAGCAGTGCGACAAGGGCTATTGTCAGGAGCAGGGTGATCTTGATTGTGCCGTTCATGGCTGGTTCCTCCGTCGTTTATTCTCTTCACTGGAATTGACGCGAGGATTTGCAATTTGGTTCCGTGGATATATTGCCTCCGGCGGAGACTAAAGCTGCCTAGTTCCGGGGAGTCCAGAGGGGTTCCACTCTGGCAAGGGGCTCGGGGGGATGTGCCCCCGGCATTATCACTGCAGGCCAGTCTCCTGCACATGTGCCCCCGGCATAAAACTAGCCCTGTTCAGCTTTGAGCTTGGCGGCGTAGGCGTTGGCTGCTGCGAATGCGTTGGTGATGCTGTCCGGCCCCAGGGGTTCTTCCGGCGAGGCATCGTCCGCCCACTCGCTGCGACCCGGCTTGAAGAAGTCGCCGCCGTATACGTGGATGGCTGGCGTGTATGCCATCAATGGGTTTGCTACCTTGTGGATGACGTCCTTACCAAGGACTGATACGTCTTTGCCGACCATCGTCTTGCCATTGACTGTGTCCAGTCCCTGGCCGTCTGCGCGACGCTTATAGAAGATGTTGTCCTCCTGCCCGCCGTACACGCCGATGACTGCCCACATGCGGTGATCGTGGGGAAACAGGTTCATGTGCGGTGGCCAAACGAAGTGCATCACCGTCAGGTCGTCGGCGCGATAGAGGGGTTGGATGTTGTCCAGCGTGTCCGGCTCACCGAAGGCGCGCATCAATTCGTCGGGCGAGGAGACCGTGCGTTCCATCAACTCTTTCATTGCCAGCTCCGGGGTGCTCTCCGCCAGAGCCTCGCGACATTCTTCAAGGAACCGTTCAACCTCAAACATAGCTAACTTCTTTTTTGTTGCTTCCGGCGGAGACTAAAGTTCGGCCCCTCTGGCCCTCAGGCCAGTCTCAGACACATGTGCTCCCGTCATGTGGGTCCAGGGCTAGCCTTGGTGCAGCTTGCCCGATGCCTGTCGGATGTCCTCGATCTGCTTGAGCAGCGCGTCGTCGTCCAGCGTGATGTCGATGGGTTTGCCGAAGGGCTGCGGGAAGGTATCGTGAGTCGTGTAGTAGACCTCAAGATAGTTGTTCTCCGGATCCCGGAAGTAGATGCTGGCCGTGTTGCCGTGGGTGATAATGCTCTCCTCTTTCACGCCCTCTTCCTGAAAGACCTTGTGGAAGGCCTTCAGGTCAGCCAGGCTGTCTACGTGCATGGAGAGTTGTTGGATGAGCTTGGCATCCTCCGGGGCTGTGCGACCCGATGTCAGCAGCAGCTCATGGTGTTCGGTTTCTGGTTGCGCTGATAGGAACACGGCCTCGCGCTCCGGCGGGAACGTGTCTGTCACCGTGAAACCCAGGACGCGAGTGTAGAAGTCGAACATCTTGGGGAAATCATTGACGTGCAGGCCAATGTGGCCCAGAGAGCTTACCTTTGGCATTTCTGTATCCTCCCATCATCCTCGACCCCGCCCCTGCGAGGCATAAAGTGAGTACGAGTAAGGTACGCCCGATGTAATAACCGGTCAACTCGCCGTATGTCGCTGCGGCGAGGGGACTAAAGCTCCCGGCCCCCTGACCGTCAGGCCAGTCTCCGGTATGTTATTTCGCTTTGCCCCCAGGCCAGTCCCCTGGATTTGTCCCCGGCGCCTGGCCCACAGGCTAGTACCCCTGCACATGTGGTTGACAGGAGGGGCTTGCGAGCGGAGACTACGGGCCATTCCCGATATCACATAAAGCACAAGTTGAGGGGAGGATTGACCAATGGCGTGGATTAAAGTCATTCAGGAACACGAAGCCGAAGGCGAGTTGTTGGACGCCTATCATCGTATGCGAGAGGTGAACATCGCGTACAACGATGAGATGACCAGGAACGCACCCGCAGGGGCGCCTCAGCCACACCCGGTGACACCGCCGGAACTGTCCAGCTTGAACCCGCTGTCCATGTTGTACGGACGGCAGTTCATGATGCAGGTCATGCGCGGCGATTCTCGCGTCACCCCCGCAGAGCGCGAGATGATCGCAACCGTCACCTCAATGGCCAACAACTGTAGATACTGAACCATCGCACACGCAGGGGCCCTGCGTACAGTTGGTGGCGACGATCTATTGGCAGAGTTCATTCAGAACGATTGGCGGAAGGCGGACCTTAACGACGCCCAGATAGCCATGCTTGAGTACACGGAGAAGCTGACCCTGACTCCCGCCATGATGGAGGAGAAGGACGTTCAGTCCCTGCGAGATGTGGGTTGGACTGACCGAGATGTCCTGGACATCGCCTCCGCGTGCGCCTACTTCAACTTCCGAGTGCGCATCGTCGATGGTTTGGGCTTGGAAACCTCCGACCAGACGGCCCAGCGCGCTACTGACGCTCGCGACCATGCTAAGACGCTGGCAGCTGAGAAGGGCGTGACCCTACCCGGCGATATCTGGGGCGTTGGTCAGCAGGCAGCAGCTGCAAAGGACAAGACCACAGCCGGCTAAAGGGCATGAGCCAAGGGTGAAGCCCTTGCCCAGCCCCTGGCCTGCAGGCCAGTCTTGGAAATATTAGCTCTGGACTCATAATCCTACGGTTGCTAAAGGGAGCCCGTTCTCGAAAGGGATCGGGCTCCTTCGTCATTCCGGCGTAGGCCGGAATCCAGTGCATATCTCGCTGTGGCGAGGAGACTAAATGCCGTCTTGCCTCCGGCAGAGACTAAAGCCACCTTGTTCTGGGGAGTCTAGAGGGGTTCCCCTCTAGCAAGGGGTTCCGAGGGATGTGCCCCGGTTTACCCCCACAGGCCAGTCCTCGGCATATGTCGCTGAAGCGAGGAGACTAAAGCCCTGACTCTCAAGTCAGCCCCCTGCATACACCCGCAGATACATGGGTCCAGGGCGAGCCCTGGTATACTGCTCCTCATGACCGGATTCGCCCTCGTTCTTGTGATCATCTCCGCCTTTGCACATGCCTCTTGGAACTTCCTCCTGAAGCGAGGCACGAACCAGGAAGCCTTCATCTGGTGGATGCTGGTGTCCACCGCAATACTCCTGCTTCCCCTGGGCGTTGTCATTCTCGTCATCTACCCCGTCGAGGGGCCGGGTTGGTGGTACATCCTCGGAACCGCGCTTATTCACGTCCTCTATTTCGTTTTTCTTGGTCGAGGCTATGCTCGAGGCAATCTTTCAGTGGTCTATCCCATCGCTCGAGGGTCCGGCCCCGCGCTCGTACCGGTGCTGGGCGTGTTGGTGCTGGATGAGTCCGTCTCGATCGAAGCGTTCCTGGGCATCGGCGCCATCGTCCTGGGAATCTTCACCGTGCATTGGTGGGGCAGGTTCTCCGACATCCTGGGGAACCCCACCAGGATTCTGCGAGACCCTGGCACACGTTACGCCCTGCTGACTGGCTTGATCATCGCCACCTACTCGGTATGGGATAAAGTTGGCGTTGGCCACGTTAATCCCTTCCTGTATATGTACGGCATGACCGTGGGCACCGCGGTGTTCCTCACCCCCTACATGCTGCGTACTCACGGCGCGATGGTGTTGAAGCAAGAGTGGGCCCAGGCCAAGATGGCCATTGTTGCTTCAGGCCTCCTTACGTTTCTGGCCTACGGGCTGGTGTTGACCGCCCTGACCACCTCCAAAGTAAGTTACGTAGCTCCTACGAGAGAGGTTGGCATCGTGATCGGCGTCTTGCTTGGAACGCTGGTGCTCAAGGAGCCTTTCGGAGGCGGTCGACTCGTCGGGTCAGGCTTGATTTTGATGGGACTTGTCTTTGTCGCCCTCGCCCCCTGATATTGCCTCCGGCGGAGACTAAAGCCTCTTTGTTCTGGGGAGTTTAGAGGGGTTCCCCTCTAACAAGGGGCTCCGGGGCCTCCCCGTGAGCAAAGCGAGATAACATGCCCCCGGCCTAACACCGTAGCCAGTCTCCTGTATATGTGCCCTCATATCTTTTTATTTACTCCCCCTCGCCCCTAGGGAGAGGGGGACACAGGGGGTAGGGTTCTTTGTTGGTTGACACAAAGTCCGTGTGAACTGACACTGCGCGCACCACAAACCAGTTTCAAAGCGGCATGAGCCAAGGACATAGTCCTTGCCCAGCCCTGACCCTCAGGTCAGTCTCAAACACACTGGGGAGTCTGAGGGGCTTCCCTAGCCGGAGCGACAAACGGGCTTTAGTCCCCTCGCCTCAGCGACATAAAGGAGAAACATGTACCTGCACCTTGAACTTAAAGTAGTCCCCAACGAGCGACTCACCGAAGCTGTCGATCGGTTGTTCGATATGCATACCCTCATGTCCCAAAACCCCGGCTTTCATGAGGCCCAGATCTGGCGATACCTCGGCGCCCCCGGCCAGTACCTCATCGTACGGACGTGGCAGGACCCGGAGGCCCATGAGACGTACAGAGAAACCCCGGCGGCCAAGAACTTCAGCGTTGGCAGAGCGTCGCCCATGCCCTACAAGAACCTGGTGGTGCAGCATTGGAACGAGCTTGTGCGCTCAGCGGGTGATGCAAAGGGCGATTTCCTGGTGCGATCCCTCCACAACGTTGGTGCGGGTAGCGACGATGCCTATCTCGATAGTCGACGACAGCGCGATGCGTTGGCCACCAAGTCCGGCGGCGTGGTTGACGTTCGTACGTACCGACCCATCAGCGGCATCGACGACGTGACCGAAGCCCTGGTGCTGGAGCGTCGACACGATCGTGCTGGCTACGATACCTACTTGGAATCACAACCCAGCGCTGACTACGAGGCCAACCTGGCCCCCACCCTCTATACCACGCAAATCATAGAGTGCTACGAGCTTATGCAGCAAGTCCTGCCGGGGTAAGCTACGGCACTAAGACGTAGCCTTTAGCCTGCTGCTCCTTGACCGCATCTCTGGCATCGCCGCCGCGGAACAGCCCAAGTTCCGGCTTCTGGTTGCCGTGGTCCCGGTCCAGCGTCATGATGACCCGTTCCAGGTTCGGGTAATGGCACTCGATCTCCAAGCGATAGCCGTCCGGGTCAGTGAAGAACCAAGAGATGTTCTGAGGTTCAGCACCGTGACCGTGGGGGCCGTCCACCTCGATGCCGCAGCTCTCCACGTGGGCAATCGTCTCGTCGATGTTGTCCGGGTCGGCGCGATACCCAAAGTGCATATCGTATTGCGGGTTGGGCGTGCCCAGCGGAATCGCCAGGCCCAGGTCGCCTACATACAGCTTGATCTGTCGCTCCGTCTGCCACTGCACCTTGGCTCCCAGCACCTTCGTGTAGAACTCCATCGTGCGTTCCAGGTTCGACGATGCGAAGCCTGCGTGACTCAGTCCGGTCAGTCCTGCCATGATTGGCCTCCCCTCACATGATGCGCGGAAGGTAGTCCTAGCACGTCAGCCTGTCAAGATATGTCGGGGACTGGCCTGCGGGCCAGGAGAGCCGGCTTTAGTCCCCTCGCCGCAGCGACATACCTAGCCCTGGTGGTCGGTCTCGCTCCAGAACTTGGCCAGCGACTCGTCCGCCTTCGAGTAGTCGTAGGTCTGGAAGCGACCCTGCCGGAGCCTGACCACATCGCCGTTGAAGTACCGCTCGTACAAGATCTGTCGAGAGCCAAACTGCGTCCCAATGAAGTCCCATACCAGCCGGAACAGCCGCACCCGGTCGTAGGCGTTAGCCTTCGCTCCCTGGAAGTACTTGTCTATCACCGGGCGCATCGCGCTCTCCATGTCCGCCTCGGTAGGCGTCAGCATCAGACCCCCGGCGGCAAGCTGCTGCATGATGTCCGTCACTCGCTGATACGCGTCCGGAGCCCAGTGGCGCATCGCGATTGCAGGTTGCGGTGACAGCCAGATACCCTCGCCCATCCACGGCCCCGCATCCGCCTCCATAGCGCGTAGGTAGGAGCGCACCGTCTCCGTCGTGTCGATGATCTCTGCAACCTTCTCTTGAACGTGCGAGTGCACGCCTATGCCGATGGTCTCCACCATTGCGTGGGTCATACCCAGAGCGAACTCCATCTTGGCGATGTTCTTGACCGCCACATGCTGCATGTACTGCCGCCACATGATTCCCAGCTCGACGATGTGGTTATGCAGCTCAACGTCGCCGTAGCAGAACACCCTGTCCCACGGCACCAGCACATCGTCGAAGACCGCCAGCGCGTCCATCTCGTCGAACCTGCTCGAAAGCGGCTGATCGTACGTGGAGCGACCTGTATCCCAGCTCTCGCGACAGATAAAGCTGAGGCCTTTGGTGGCTGTGGGAATCGAGAAGCCTAAAGCGTACTTCTCCTCTTCTTTGCCCCTTAGCGGACGGTACGGCGGCACGAAGATTTCGTCAGAGAAGGGGGCCAGCGTAGCAAGTAGCTTTGCACCGCGCACGATAATGCCCTCACTGGTAGTGTCCACAACACCTACGGGAATGTACGGGTCCGGCTGTTCCCCAACGGCCACGCCACGGTTGACCTGTGGGTGCCCGAAGCAGTGCGTCAGCGAAAGGTCATTCTCGCGGATGTACTCGTGGTATGCGATGAGGTTATTGGCGAACCGTTTGTCCGTGCGACCGTGCAACTCAGCCATCTGCCGTGTAGCTGTCACCTGGATGTTCACATAGTCGGGTGTCCGACCCAGGATGCCGTGATGGGCCTCTGCAGTGATCTCCAGCGCTCGACGTCGCTTCATCAGGTCGTCCTGGTTCTTGGGGATGATGAACGACAGCGGCACCGGGTCACCCGTCGCTGGCGATTTGAAGGTCATTTCGTCGTGGAGGGCGGGGTCGTGTTGCAGATCGAACAGGTCAGCAAGCGTCTTGGCCATACGCCCGAGCTTAGGGTCTGTGGTCACGTCTTCAACGCGATTGCCCTCCAGCCATATCTCCCGCGAGTCTTTGAGGCCGTCCAGGAACTGTTGCCCGGTGCGAATACCCATGTGTCTACTCCTACGTTGGCTTGTTGCCAGAGATTATAGCCGTATATGCAGGGGACTGGCCTGTGGGCCAGAGGCCGAAGATAGGCGGGCTTCAGTCTCTGCCGGAGCGGGTATGTCTTGGGACTGGCCTGCGGGCCAGCTTTAGTCCCCTCGCCGCAGCGACATGCCACTGGCTTGACCTTCGAGTACTTGCGGCGCACAGTATGGGCCAAGTTTTAGAGTCGATTGTGGGGGTAGGCGATGACAACAAAGAAAACCAAGACGTTCTCGTTCCACTGGGGCAGCGGCCACATCGCCGAAGAGGCACAAGTCACTGGTGAGCACAACGTGCCCACCTTCCAGTTGATGAAATACACAGAAGGGCAGGCGGAAGGCGTCGTGACCATACGCTTTTGCCAGTACAACCATAGAGGGATGTTCAGTCGATCACCATTGATTATGGGCGTCGACGAGATTGGCATGATGCGGGATGCGCTGAAAGAGACGCCGGAGTTGTTGGCGCTGATGAAGCAACTGGTAGCTGACTAATACATGCAGGGGACTGGCCTGCGGGCCAGAGGGTCTTTAGTCTCCGCCGGAGGCAATGCGCCTGTATCGCCGCCGGAGGCGATACAGGCTTTAGTCCCCTCGCCTCAGCGATATAACAGCAGCGACACATATAGTAGACTACGCTAACGCAATGCAGGGAGACGACTATGAACATTGATGCACATGCACATATAACGGGGCCGCTGGAGTTGTACGGCCATTTCCGCGCACTCTCCGGAGCCACGGGGCCGGGGCCTCGACCCAAGCTGCCGGAGTTCTCCGATGAACAAATGGAGGAGAGCCTGAAGGGCCACCTGACAGAGGTACACGATGTTGGCACTGACCTTCAGCTTGTGTCGCCTCGACCGTGGGCCATCCCCACCGGTGACCGCCGCGAGCCCGTGGTTGAGCACATCACCCAGGGCGTGAACAACATGATCGCGCAGTCGGTAAAGCTGCATCCTGACCGTTTTGCCGGTATCGGTGCCATCCCGCAGCTGGTCACGCAGGGCACCAAGTTCTGCCTGGAAGAGCTGGATCGCTGCGTTAACGAGCTTGGGTTCGTTGGCATCAAGATCAACCCTGACCCCGGCGAGGGCTCTGCAGAAGTTCCCCACATGGGTGACGAGTATTGGTACCCGCTATACGAGAAGATGGTGGAACTGGACGTGCCGGGCCTAATCCACGGTGGGCCTTTCCGCTTCTCCCGTGAGCCGGAGCTGGGCTATTTTGTTGAGGAAGAGGCCGTGGCCGCGTGGGGCATCATGCGTTCGCCGCGCGTGTTCCAGGACTTCCCTAACTTGAAGCTCGTGGTCGGCCATGGTGGAGGCTACATCCCCTACCAGGCAGGCAGAGGGCGAGCGTTCCGCATGAACTCGCAGCAGCGCGAGCCAGACGCCGGTTGGGAGAGCTTCGACGACTCCATGCGGCGGCTGTACTACGACACGGTGCTATACGACGGCGAGGCGATGGAGTTGCTTATCAAGGTGGTAGGAGCAGACCGCGTCCTCTTTGGAACGGACAAGCCCGCCAACGGTTCAGTGAAAGACCCGGTCACCGGCAGGGTGCTGAATGATGTGAAGCCGCTCATTGATGACATCGCTTGGCTCAGCGACGAGGACAAGCACGCGATATTCGAGGGGAACGCTCGCAAGTTGTACAGTCGACTCAAGGTATAATCGAGAGCGTAGGAACTAAACGATAGAAATAAAAAGACCCTGGCGGGTTACTCGCCAGGGTCTTTTTACTTGGTCTGAATAGAGTTAGTTGGAAGTGACGTTGGTGTTGACTACCCCTGCAGTCTGCTTCTTCACTTGCTCCACAGCCTCTGCTATCGGGATGCTGTCCGGCAAAGTCATGCGTGCCGTGTGCACCCTATAGGAGTCAGGGTTGCTCGGTCCGGATGGTTCCTGGCCTTCCATCAGTGCGACTGCAGCATCGATGAGGCGCTTGCGTACAGCGATGATGTTCTGGTCGGATGTGACTAGACTCTCCAGGCTACGGTCAGCCCTGGGACCCCACTGGTCTTCTACCAATGCAAGGTCCTGGACAGGGAATGCTTTAATGCCCGTATAGGAATAGTTCTTCTGGGCAACTCTATCGATAAGGTAGTCGTTGTCCTTGTTCTCAACGGCCAGGAAAGAACCGGGAATCTGATCCGGATAGGTGTAACCGCCGTACTTGTCCTCATTTACCTGTTCCGGAGTGAATGGCGCATAGCTCCAGCGTAGCCGGTAGTGATAGCAACTCTCATCGTCGATGGGTATTCGTAGGTTGGAGGCGTAGACGCCTGGGCCAGCAATGCCGGAACCGGTGAATGCAGGCATGAAGAACTGGCTCACGGTGACAACATTACTCGACTCACCGAACCCAGCGACTGCAACGTGCTGCTGCCCGTACGGGGTATCCTCAATCTGCACGTGCTTCCGGTTGAGGAAGCTGTTCAGGCGGTTGCCGCCACGCAGGCGGTTGCCGGGGTTTGAGTTGTTGCCGTCCAGTGTGCTGTGAAGGAAGAAACCATGGCTAGGGTCGTAGTCACCCTCAATGGCCTGGAAGTAGTTGCAGCGCAGCAAGTACTTTCGTAAGTAGCGTCGGTCATCGCCCATGTCAAACCACTCGAATGTGGGCTTTGGTGGCATCTTGTCCTTTGGCCCAAGATAAGCCCAGATGATGCCGCCGGCTTCGAATGCGGGATACGCCTTGATGGCCACTTTTTCCTTATAGGTCTCGCCTTCCGGAGAGTTGGGCAGATCAACGCAGTCGCCGTTCACATTGAACTTCCATCCGTGATAGACGCAGCGCAGACCGCATTCCTCGTTACGACCGAAGAACAAAGGCGCGCCGCGATGAGGGCAGTAAGCGTCGACGAGGCCAGGATTGCCGTCGGAGTCTCGGAAAGCAATCAGGCTCTCGCTCAGGAGCGTGACTCGTGCGGGAGTGCTGTCAGCGCCGGGAATCTCCTCTGCAAGGCAAGCTGGAATCCAGTGTCGTCGGAACAGATCTCCCATAGGTGTGCCTGGGCCGGTCTGCGTCAAAAGGTCATTTTCTTCACGCGTCAGCATAGTGCCCTCCCCTGTTATGTGGCGGTTGTTCTGCTTCGCATGAGGACACCGCCGTTGTGCGGCAGACTACCGTTGGGATCGGTGCGTGTCAACCCGATAGAGGCTGTGTCGCTGCGGCGAGGGGACTAAAGAGGTATTGCCTCCGGCGGAAACTAAAGACCTAACCCCAACTCGCTAGCAAGTAACAGCCCTCTGGCCCGCAGGCCAGTCTCAGGCATACCCCCGCAGGCCAATCATAGACACACGCGACCTTACAGCCCCAGCAATGCCACAACATCGGCCAGGTTGTGGACGGTAATGACCCCCTCGGGCAAAACTTCGTCAGGAGGAATGTCCGGATAGCGGTTCATGTATATCGCGCGGATGCCCGTAGCTAATGCACCTTCAACGTCCGCGCTAATGGAGTCGCCAACGTGAAGTGCCTGGTCGGCGTCCACGTTGGCACGGGCCAACGATGCCAGATAGATAGGAGCATGGGGCTTCCCCTGCCCCACGTCTCCTGACGTCACTACAAAGTCTGCATAGAGGTCAAGGTGCATATCCTGGGCTAGTTGTTGCCCGCTTGTGCTCATGTTGGAGATGATGCCGGTGGTGTACCCGGCTGATCGAAGGCGTGGCAGCACTTCTGCAACGTCTTCGTAAAGGGTCATAACGTATGGGATCTCCCGTACACGGTCCCAGATGCTCAGGGCTGTGGGTGCTGGCACATCTACCCCGGAACCTTCCAACACTAATCGCTCGTACTCCGCGAAGAAACTGCGCTCAGTCGCTATCGAACCAACCTGCCGCTTGGCCTTCTCAGCAGCCATGAATTCGTCCGCCATCAAGTAGCCTCTGCCGATTCCCTCTGCGGTCACCGTGTACCCGAAGGCTGCACAAGCCTCTGTCTGGATCTCTTCCCTGGTGGGCGTAAAGCAGGCGAGGGTGTTGTAGAGGTCAAAGAAGATGGCTTTAACATTGGCCAGATTGTTCTTGGCATTAACCATCAGTGAACCCGTTTCCCCAGTGGGTGCGGTCGCAGAAAGGCTTTGTTCCGAAGCCGCCGCATCGACAGAGCACATAGGACTCAGGCGGGTTCAGTAACCGCCCCTCGCTGTTCGTGATAGGTATGGATCCTTTCGCTAAATAGGGTCCGTTGGGCGCAATGCAGATGCTAGCTTGGTCTTGTTCTTGGGTCATCGATGTCTCGGTTCATTGGAGTTGCAGTTTCACCGTTGTAAGGTCGCCACGTAGAAGCAGTGTAGATAATGTTTATGTAGCAGTCAAAATCATCATTGTCTGGTGCTATCATGGGCCTGCTATGAACAACGCGATGGTAATAGGGCGCTTTGCCGCTCGAATCGGCCGCTCAACACTCGATTTGCTGTTCCCTCCCAAGTGTGCCGGGTGCGGGGCGGAAGGATCGTATCTATGCGATGTCTGTATTGCCGATGCCCCAAAGGCACCGGATGCTACCGGCGAAGGTCTGGAAGCAATCATTTCCCCGTTCCAGATGCAAGGTGCTGCGCGAGAAGTCGTGCATCGTTTGAAGTACAGCGGGCTGCGCGTGATGGCTGAGCCAATGGGAGCGGCAATGGCACAGCAGCTGGAGCGAAATCGCATAACAGCAGACATTCTTGTTCCGGTGCCTTTGCATCCCAAACGGTTGCGTGAGTGTGGCTACAATCAGGCTGAACTGTTGGCCAAGCGGGTTGGGAAATGGCTTGATGTGGGTGTGGATGGCAAAGGCCTGATTCGAACCGACTACCGCGGCCCGCAGGCTCGCGCCGCCGCACGGGAAGAACGAATGGCTAACGTGACGGGGGCGTTCACTACCCAAAGGAACTTTGATGGCTTACGTGTTGTGGTGGTTGATGACGTAACTACTACGGGCTCGACATTGGAGGCATGTGCTGCCGCGCTCCGTGAGGCTGGAGCGGCTGGAATATGGGGGCTCACCTTTGCTCGTGAGGATTGATTCCGTAGCGTAACGATATTGGAGAAACATTACTATGGACGATAACTATAAAACCCGACCGCAACCCTGGGCAATCATTACAAGCGAACCCGGCCCTGAACTTCCGTTGGTTACGGTGCGGTTTGACACCGTGCGAAACCCCCGTACAGACAAGGAGGTCAGGGCGGTAATATTTGATTCGGCGCCCTGGGTGAATGTTGTCGCGCTGACGCCGGCGCGTCGATTGGTGATGGTGTGTCAATATCGATTTGGCATAGGCGCAGTCACAATGGAGGTCCCCGGCGGCCTCGTTGACCCTGGTGAGAGTCACGAAGACGCAGCAGTGAGAGAGCTCAGAGAAGAGACGGGGTATACAACCATTAAATGGAGGTATCTAGGTGCGTCGGAACCGAATCCGGCGGTGTACAACACTCTCCTCCATCACTGGCTGGCGGAGGACGTTGAGGCGACGCACCAGTTGGAGCAGGATGATGGCGAGGATATCGTCGTGGACACCATGTCCCTAGACGAAGTGCGACAGGCCGTGCAATCAGGGGATATCCGGAACAGCCTGGTCCTGTCAGCGTTGGCCAGGTTTATGGATTTGAGCAAGGGGTAGGAAAAAGACTACCCCCTTGTACAGGCCCAAGTGCTTGTTGACGGAATGATTCAGCCATACAATGAGCTATGGAGCTAAGCAAGCTAACGCCCTCATATTTATGGGGGCGTTTCTTGTTTCCAACATCGGTGTAGGAGGTTCATGCATGGAGATGCAGATTCAAGCCCGCAACACCCGGCTGTCCGACGCCACCAAGGCATATCTGACAAAGAAACTGGAACGAATAGAAAGCAAATTGAAGTCCCCCGTGGATGCCCATGTGGTGATAGCGGAGGAGAAGACGAGGTCGCAGCAGGATCGATTCGTGGTTGAAGTAACCCTACGCTGCAATGGGACGTTGCTACGAGGCCAGCAGCGTGCACCCTCTGTGCAGGTAGCGATCGATGCGCTGACCACCACCCTGGATCGCAGAGTGGCCCAGTTCAAGAGCACATTCTATAGGAGCGAGGCTGCCAAACGCGGCGGCAACGCGAAGAGCATCCGTGAGATTGAAGCACCCGAGCCCGATGAGGGTGATGAAGACGCAGATGAAGAGTTCGCATCGATGGGCAAAGTCGTGCGCTCAAAGCGGTTTGAGATGAAGCCGATGTCCGTGGAAGAAGCGGCAATCCAGATGGAGATGTTGGACCACTCGTTCTTCCTGTTCCAGAACACGGACACGGGCATCTACAATGTGTTGTACCGGCGAAGCGATGGTGATTATGGGTTGATTGAGCCTGAGCAGAGCTAGCCAGGGCATGTGTCTGGGACTGGCCTGCGGGCCAGGGGGGCAGGACTTTACTCCCCGCCGGAGGCCAGTCCTCTTTAGTCTCCTCGCCGTCGAGTCCTGCTTAGCCTTCAGGGTTCGCCGACTGATAGACCAGGGCAGCGAAGAGTCGTTGGAACTGCTCTGGTAGTTCATCCTTCAATTCCGGGTGGCATTGCACGGCTATGACAAAGCGGTGGTGGGGGCTCTCAAGGGCCTCCACCAGCCCGTCGGACACACCATAAGCGGTGGTCATGAGTTTCTCTGCGCGCTGGGCTTCCATCAGACCTTGATGGTGGAGGCTGTTCACCCGGACCTGGCCGCCGGCTCCCACTACCGATGCCAGCTTGCTTCCCGGTGTAATCCAAATGCGATGCTGCATGGACTTGCTGGTTGCGTCAGGCTCTTCGTTCCTGTGCCCCGTGAGGTGCTGAGTCAGCGTACCCCCGGCCACAACGTTCAATACGTGCATACCACGGCAGATGCCCACTACCGGCATGTTTCGCGCCAGGGCACCTTCCAGCAACGCGATGTCCAGGGCGTCACGCGGCTCGTCAAGCTCCAACCCCGCCGTCGGGTCAGGCTCCTGACCGTAGCGATGTGGGTGGACGTCAGCCCCACCGATGAGCAGGAGCCCATCCATACGATCCAGCGCCTCATTCGACGATATGCCGCCCGGCAGGAGCAACAGCGGCTCTGCCTCCCAGGGAGTGAGAGCCTCAAGGTACAGTCTCGCTTCTGCTTCGCTGGACGCCGGTACACCGATCATCGGTTTCTTTTGGGTCGTCATGTCCTGATTTAGTCCTAGTTGATTTGCCACTGTAATGTTGTCATGTACCAAGGGTCTAACGTATAAGGTGCGCCGGGGTCGACGAACCTTCGTCCGTTCATAGTACACTAGCCACGTATTCGGAAACACAGATGATGCACCCAAGGAGAATCATATGCCAGTCCACTTTGAAGACGATGTAGTCCGTATCCACAAGACTGTGGCAAGTCCGTACGACAACAACGCCTACATCATTGTATGTAAGGCTACCAACAAAGCCCTTATCGTCGATACACCGCTAGATGCTGCTGCTGTCCTTGCGGAGGCAGCGGACACAGAGGTGGTGTCGCTAGCCATCACCCATGGACATGGCGACCACATCGAAGGATATGCGGAGTTCAGGGCTGGACTGACGGCACCCTTTGGCCTGCACAAGGACGATGCTGACCGACTGCTGCCCATAGTTGCCGAGTTCAACCTGGAGGATGGAGCAACGGTCCAAGTAGGTGATCTGTCTTTGCAGTTGATACACACCCCCGGCCACACCCCTGGTGGAGTCTGCCTGTTGCTTGGAAAGCACCTTTTCTCGGGCGATACGCTGTTCCCCGGTGGTCCAGGTAAGACTCAGACGCCTGAGGCCCTGAAACAGGTCATTGCAAGCATCACGGAGAAATTGTTTGTGCTCCCTGACGATACTAACGTCTATCCCGGCCACGGCTCAGATACAACCATTGGGGCATCGAAGGCGGAATACGCCGTGTTTGTGAGCCGCGACCACGCTACGGACCTGTCTGGCGACGTTCTGTGGCGGAGCTAGCAGGGAGGCCCTGCACCCTAGCTCCCTGACGGTAACCAAAGAGGTATTTTCATAGGTGAACACCCTATTTATGAAGGGTAATGCCTGCTATAATAAACAGGTGATTTTCAAGAGAAATCGGCCGATGTCATCTCCGCAACAGCGGTGCACCCGGTACCACCCCCGCATTTTGAGTGATTTACCCCCCTGTTTCCCCATACAAAAGGCGTGTCTGTGTGGTATGATTCTAATAGCGTTGCCGCGCGCGAGCGCCAGCTCGCGCAGAGATAACGTTTTGAAGACGGGGCGAAAGCCTCTCACAGTGGGGTAGATACGATGACAGAGCTATCTTCAGAGGAGACCATGACCACTCACGGCTACAGCGCAAAAGACATCCAAGTACTTGAAGGCCAGGAGGCTGTACGCCTACGCCCTGGTATGTATATCGGCAGCACGGACGAACGCGGGCTGCACCACCTTGTCTACGAGATTGTGGACAACGCGGTTGACGAGGCCATGGCAGGCTCCTGCACCAAGATTACTGTGGCAGTAATGGCTGATGGATCTGTGGTCATTGAAGACGACGGCCGTGGCGTCCCCGTAGAGATCCATGAGGCCACGGGAGTGTCCGCACTGGAAACGGTGTTCACAACCCTCCACGCCGGGGGTAAGTTCGGAAGCGGAAGCTACCAGGTGTCCGGCGGCTTACACGGCGTAGGCGCATCGGTAGTGAACTTCCTGAGCGAGTGGCTCTGGGTTGAGGTCAAGCGCGATGGTAAGAAGCATCATCAGGATTTTGACCGTGGCAGGGCAAGGGCGCCCATCTATGAGGTTGGCAAATCCGCCGGGCATGGCACCAAAATCGGATTCCTTCCCGACAGCACGATTTTCAACACTTCTGAATTTGAATTTGAAACACTTTCCCAGCGATTTAAAGAGATGGCCTACCTGAACCCCGGCTTGGAGATAGACATCTCCGACGAGGCGAGCGGCCAGCGCAAGAAGTACCGCTTTGAGGGCGGTATCGCGGAAATGGTTTCAGAGATGAATAACGGACGGGAAGTCCTCCATGACATCATCACCCTCGACAAGAAGGTCGATACCACCCAGGTGAGCGTTGCTTTGCAGTACACCACAAACGTACGCGAAGAGGCACCGACCTTCGTCAACTGTATCGCCACTGTAGAGGGCGGTACTCACGTCACCGGTTTCCGGGCGGCGTTGACCAGGGCACTGAACGACTACAGTCGCAAGCAGAAGCTCATCAAGGATGACCAGGGCAACTTTGCGGGTGAGGATGTCCGTGAAGGCCTGACATCCGTGGTGTCCATCAAGATGATAGACCCGCAGTTTGAGGGTCAGACCAAGGGCAAACTCGGCAACGCAGAGATTAAGCCAATCGTAGAGTCCATCGTTGCTGAGACGCTGACCATCTACCTTGAAGACCATCCCACCGATGCCAGGCGCATCATTGAGCGTTGCTCTTTGGCCCAAAAGGCCCGTGAGGCGGCTCGCAAGGCCAGGGAGTTGGTCATCCGGAAGAATGCCCTGGACGGTTCAGGGCTTCCGGGTAAGCTGTCTGACTGCTCAGAGAAGGATCCTGAACTATCTGAGATCTTCATCGTTGAGGGTGAGTCCGCAGGCGGCTCCGCCAAGATGGGCCGTGACCGAAAGTACCAGGCGATTCTGCCTCTCAAAGGAAAGATTCTCAATGTTGAGAAGGTGTTGTATCCCCAGGGTCGCCAGAAGGTGATCATGGAGAGCGTTAATACCGAAAACGGCGAAGGCTCAAAGATGGCCTACCAGGCGGAGAAGACACGACTGGAAAAGCTGCTGTCCCACGAAGAAATCCGAATTCTCATCACTGCTCTTGGAGCAGGGTTTGGCGAGGACTTTGATGAGAAGAAGCTTCGCTATCACCGGGTCATCATCATGACAGACGCGGACGTGGACGGTTCTCACATCCGCACGCTCCTGTTGAACTTCTTCTTCCACAACATGCCCCAACTCATTGACCGCGGGTTTCTGTACATCGCTCAGCCGCCGCTGTTCCGTATCGGTCAGGGTCGTAACATCAAGTACGTGTACTCTGACGCAGAGATGGAATCAGAGATGAAGAAGATGGAAGGGAAGCGCGGTGTCAGTCTCCAGCGTTACAAGGGTCTGGGTGAGATGAACCCGGATCAGCTCTGGGAGACGACCCTGGATCCAGAGAAACGGACGTTGCTTCGCGTGGATATGGAAGACGTAGATGACGCCAAGGAGAAGGTCGCTTTCGAGTTTGACCGTTTGATGGGCGCAGAAGTCGCCCCGAGGAAAAAATTCATCATGGAATATGCCAAGACCGTCCAAAACCTGGACGTATAAAGAGGAATTCACCGTGAAATAGCCCGCTCTGAAACATGGGAGGGCATCGAATGGAGCGCCGATAATGGGCGTCCTGGATAGTCACAAAATAGAATTGCAAGCACCTCAAATATCCCTACATTCTATGGATTTGATACCTGCATCTACCTAGATATCCCTATGCCCGTGAGCGTTCACTAGAGGAAGGTTGCTATGACGACGAGTACAGACGGTCCAGGAAATATCGGGAAGGTCGAATCACGTCTCATTGATGATGAGCTTCGTCAATCGTATCTAGCATATGCCATGAGCGTGATTGTCTCGCGTGCTTTGCCGGACGTGAGAGACGGTTTGAAGCCGGTACAGCGTCGCATCCTGTACGCCATGGAAGAACTGGCCATGAGGCCGGGTACGGCATACAAGAAGAGCGCCCGTCTGGTTGGCGAGGTTCTGGGTAAGTACCATCCCCACGGTGACTCCTCCGTGTATGAAGCCCAGGTTCGTATGTCCCAGGACTTCACCTTGCGCTATCCCATGGTGGATGGCCAGGGCAACTTCGGCTCCATTGACAACGACCCGCCGGCAGCCATGCGTTACACGGAAGCACGGCTGGCAGCCATAGCCACAGAGATGCTCGTGGACATGGACCGCAACACCGTAGATTTTGCGGCGAACTTTGATGAATCCCTCCAGGAACCTACGGTACTTCCTGCAAAGCTGCCTTTCCTGCTCGCTAACGGCGCTTCAGGTATCGCTGTGGGCATGGCAACCAACATCCCGCCTCACAACCTGCGAGAGTTGTGCGATGCCATTGATCATCTGGTTGATAACCCTGACGCCACTCTTAAAGACATGATGCGGTTCATCAAAGGGCCGGACTTCCCAACGGCCGGCATCATCATGGCTGGGGAAGGCGGTAAGAGAATCCAGGAGGCATATGGGACCGATGAAATTGAGCGCCCAACCGGGCGCATCCTCATGCGTGGCAGAGCAACTATCGAGCCCTTCGGTAAGACAGAGAATCGACACCAGATTGTCATAACAGAGATTCCTTATCAGCTGAACAAAGCAACTATGGTGGAGAAGATTGCCCAACTGGCCAGGGACAAAAAAATTGAGGGCATCACCGATGTCCGAGACGAGTCTGACCGCCAGGGCCTTCGAGTCGTAGTGGAGTTGCGCGCGCACACAGACCCGGTGTACGTGCTAAGCAACCTCTACGAGCAGACACCCCTCCAAATGTCTTACAACATGAACATGCTGGCCCTTGTGGACGGCCAGCCTCAAGTGTTGACGGTACGTGACATCCTCCACCACTACATCCAGTTCCGCATTGAGGTAACCACTCGACGAGCCCAGTACGACCTGGATAAGGCCAACGAACGGGATCACATCCTCGAAGGACTCCTGAAAGCCATCGATAACCTGGACGCCGTCATCGCGCTCATCAGGGCATCTGACGATGCTGAGACCGCACGAAACGGCTTAATGACGACGTTCGACCTGACACAGATACAGGCCCAGGCCATCCTGGACATGCAGCTCCGTCGATTGACGGCCCTCGACAACCAGCGCCTGCTTGATGAGCACGCCGAGTTGATGAAGACCATCGCAGAACTCGAGGCACTGCTGGCGGACCCTGCCAAGGTTCGTGCGGTCGTCAAAGAAGATAATGCTGAGCTTCGCAAGAAGTACGGGGACAAGCGCCGGACGGAAATCGTTGAAGAAGAAGCACGACGATTGACCAGAGACGAGCTAATTGCCCACGCAGACATGGTGGTTACCCTGAGCTTGAACGGGTACGCCAAACGCACCAGCCTGGACACCTACAAGCTGCAACATCGTGGTGGCAAGGGTGTGCTGGGCATGCGGACCACCAAGGACGACGATGTCATTCAACACACCCTGGTTGCGGATACCAAGGACACTATCCTGCTGTTCACTGACCTTGGGCGTGTCTATTCATTCAAGTGCTATCACATCAACGAAGATACCTCCCGTACGACGAGAGGCACCCCCATCAGGGTGCTCATCCCGACGTTGCCGGAGGGTGACAAGATCACATCCATAGTGGCCCTCTCTGATCTGCGCCAGGGAGGTTTCCTGGTACTGGCAACGGAGCGGGGAGAGATAAAGCGGGTACCCTTGGAGCGATTCGCGGCTATTCGTAGCAACGGCATCATCGCAATGAACCTGGACGATAACGATCGCCTGATCTCTGCTCGAGCGGCCAAGGACGGTGATGAGATCATGGTGGTCACCCGCAACGGCATGTCGGTCTGCTTCCCGGTGGAGCAGTTGCGTGTTCGTTCTCGTACGGCTGGTGGCGTGCGAGCCATCCGTCTGAAGTTTGAAGACCGTGCCATTTCAATGGACGTTGTTGACCCTGATGGCAGCCTTCTCGCCGTCAGCGAGAAAGGTTTCGGTAAGCTGACCCGCATGGACAAGTTCAGGAGGCAGGCCAGAGGCGGATCCGGTGTCATTGCCTTCAAGGTGGATGAGAAGACAGGACCTCTCGCCGCGACCCTAGTGGTCCAGGGCTCAGAGGAGTTAATCATCGCCACAGCAAAGGCCCAGGTGCACCGGACACGGCTGAGCGAGGTGGGTGCCCAAGGAAGGTACGCGCGAGGCGTGTGGGTGATGCGACCTGCTGAAGGCGATCACATTACGTCTGTGGCGATATTGACACCCTCTGTTGGGGAGCCAGAGACTCCACCTACCGCTCCAAAGGCGGGAGCCAAGCCCAAGGTCGCCAGTAAGAATGGCAAGGCCGCTAAGGCGGAAAAGGATGAGGACGATTCACCCCAGTTGACCATGGATATTGAAGAAGCGGCGGCGGGGGCTGAAGACCTTGGGGACCAGGACGAAGAACTGGACCAGGAACCGGCGGAGGAGTTGGATGAGGAGCCTGAGGACGAGAACGAAGACGAAGGCGACGATGACGAGGAGTCGGATGATTAGCAATCCCCGGCTTTAGTCCCAAAGGAGAATCACAGGCAGCGGCACCATAGTGGTGCCGCTGCCCTTTTATGTAGATAGAAAAGAGCAACGTGTTCCATACTATTGGCTGGAGAGACTGGTACCACAGAGGTTTTGACCTTTGGCGAGGCACCGCAAATCAGGTTCTTCTGCCAACCTCATGAGTTCTTCCCGATGGAGGGAGTGATAAACGTGAGTAGCGGTGTGAGTAGCGGTTCTGGCGGGACAACGACCACTGCTTCTGCGGAGGATAGTGACGATGGGTACTAGCAACTTGTAACAAGGACTTGTTTGTAAATGATGAGAGGCCATCCTTAGGATGGCCTCTCATCATGGAAGCCCTATTCAAATATCCTACTGAATACCGCGTCTGCCGTTTGAATGACGATTGCTACAACCACTACGGCCAGAACCAACATTACCGTTATAGGGAAGCGACTTTGAGCGGCCTCTGGGTCAACCAGTTGTCCCTTGGCCTCTGTAGGTGCGATATCCAGGATTTCCCGCGCCAGCTCCGCATCATCTTCCCATGTATCCAGCGCATGAGGGACGGTGGCGGCTACCCCCCAACCCCCCGGCCCTACGCCCACGGCCCTGACCATGCATTGGATACCTTCCAACTCAAGCCTTCCAGCAGCCATTCTGGCCAGAGGTTCACTTGAGTACACCTCTAGCGTCACCGTCTTATCGTTCTGGTCAGATCCGTCGGGTTGAGTCATATCCCTCACCTCATCCTTATGCCAGGGCTCCACATCGATAAAGTTTAACATAGTCCCAGCTACGGAATTCAGGCAAACGAAGGGGGATTGAACCAACCCATTTCGTTGACACTTTCTCGCTCTGACGCGTAAGATGGATGCAGCCCAACAGATATGGGCTACCTTAAAAGCTAGGACGAAAGGGAGGTGACCAGATGTCATCTATAATCTGGTTTGTGATTCTATTGCTTTCCGTCCTTGCGGCCCTGGGAATAGGGGCATTGGTGACGTTCTTGGCCCGGAACTCTTTTTTGGGAAAGCGGCTAAAGGATTCTGAAGATCAAGCCGCTAAGGTTGTAGAAGATGCAGAGCGCCAGAAGGCGAACCTCCTGCTAGGAGCAAAGGAAGAGACGCTGCAACTCCGCACAACGGCGGAGAGCGAGTTGAAAGAGCGGCGTGGCGAGGTACAGCAGCAGGAAAAGCGAATGGCCAACCGGGAAGAGAACTTAGAGCGTCGGTTCAGCACCCTGGAGCATAGGGAACAAAGTGTTGCAGACAGGGATAGGGAGCTGGAGACGTCGCAGGCAGAAGTGGAGCAGCTTAAACAACAGCAGGAAGTCCAGCTAGCAGAAGTAGCCGGACTGACGGTCACAGAAGCGCAAGATCAGATATTTAAGAAGGCCGAAGACGAAGCGAAGCATGAACTTACCCGTAAGTACTGGGAGCTAGAGCAACAGTACAAAGAAGAGTCTGACGATAATGCTCGCATGTTGGTCACTATGGCCATTGAACGACTTGCCGCTGACGTAGTAGCTGAATCCACTGTCACTAGTGTTCCATTGCCCAATGATGAGATGAAAGGTCGTCTCATTGGTCGTGAGGGACGGAATATCCGGGCGCTTGAACAAGCAACCGGTGTGGACTTAATTGTTGACGATACTCCGGGAGCGGTAACGCTTTCGTGTTTCGACCCGATACGTAGAGAAATCGCACGTATCGCATTGACGAAATTGATCGTTGATGGCCGTATTCACCCGGCCAGGGTCGAGGAAATGGTAGAAAAGGCCCGCCAGGAGATGGATAAGATCCTCAAGGAAGCTGGCGAGCAAGCAGTATTTGAAGCAGGTGTGCGCGGACTGCACGCCGATCTGATCAAACAGCTGGGTCGTCTGAAGTTCAGGACCAGCTATGGTAGCAACGTGCTCAAGGAGAGCGTGTTGGCAGCCCGTGTAGCAGCAATGCTGGCGGCTGAGATCGGTGCAAATGTTGAGATCTGTAAGACCGGAGCGCTCCTGCACGACATCGGTAAGACGATGACTCATGAGGTTGAAGGCCCCCACGCTGAGATCGGCGGAGAGGTGGCAGCCAAGTTCGGTGTTCCAGAGGCCATCAGTAGGGCCATTGCGGAGCACCATGACCATGAGAAGAGCACCGTTGAGGCGTTCATCGTATCTGCTGCGGACGCGATAACCTCCTCGCGACCGGGAGCTCGCAGTGACACTGTCGAGTCCTACATCAAGAGGCTCCAGGACCTTGAAGAGGTTGCAAAGGGCTTTGAAGGTGTGGAGAAGGTATTCGCCATCCAGGCGGGCCGAGAGGTTCGTGTCATGGTGAAGCCGGAACAGGTCAACGACGAGACCGCCGCAGCCTTGTCACGGGACATTGCCAAGAAGGTTCAGGAGACCCTTGTGTACCCTGGACAGATTAAGGTGATGATCATCCGGGAGACCCGGAACGTAGAATACGCTAAGTAGGATCAAGCCCCGCCCTGATGGAAAGCATCGGGGTGGGGCTTTTTCTTTTTCTCAATACCGGTATCAGGTCAGGGAGGGAATCAGTTGGGTTTTACCGTAGACCTTCACTTACACACAACCGCTTCAGACGGGACGCTCACACCTACGCAGTTGGTCAAGCTTCTTGCGGAGAACGGCCTGAAAGTCATCGCCATCACTGATCATGACTCCCTTGAAGGCATCCCCGAGGCGAAGGCCGAGTTGGCGAAGCATCCCGATATGACGCTTATTCCCGGTGTGGAGATATCGGCAGAAGTCGATGACAGTGAAGTCCATGTCCTGGGTTACCACCTGGACGAGAACAACCCTGAGCTTCAAAAAGTGCTGGCCCACTTTCGTAAAGGCCGTGAGGGCCGGGGCGAGAAGATGGTGGAAAAGCTCAACGAGATGGGATTGGCCATCACGTGGGAGCGTGTGGTGGAGTTGGCGCAGGGTGGAGCCATCGCTCGGCCGCATGTAGCAAGGGCATTGTTGGAGAAGGGCTACATCACTGAGTTGAAGGATGCCTTTGACAAATATATTGGGCGTGGTGGACCCGCCTATGTAAGTCGAGAGAAGATGAGCCCTGCGGATTCGGTTGAACTCATCAGAAAATTCGGGGGCATTCCTGTCTTGGCACACCCTACGTATACCAAAGACCCGGAGTCATTGGTCGCCTCGTTGGTGCCCAAAGGCCTAGCTGGCATGGAAGTTTATTACAAAAGTTACAATGAAGAAACAGTAAATTGGCTTCATGGCATCGCTAAACGACATGGGCTCCTTGCCCTTGGTGGCAGTGACTACCATGCCAACCATGAAGGCGACGAAGTGGAGCCGGGCTTGGTGGGGCCTCCCGCTGAGAACGGCCAACGGTTGTTGGAGATGGGACCTCGATAGGAAGAGTTCTTATTCCAACCATTTGCTATTGGATCTGCCCCTGATTCACCTTCTTGTTCTATGGCATTCACCTATGACGTTGCCCACAATGTGCATCTGGTATCTAATGAACGTACTCTTATTTGATAAGGATGGGCTTTGGACATTGTCATTGCCGTAGTGGCAGGATACCTCTGGGGCGGAATACCCTCCGCCTACATCCTTGGGCGCTACCGCCTTGGCATCGATATCCGCAAGTACGGCACGGGGAACGTAGGGGCATCCAACGTCATAACCCACGTCGGCAAGAAAAGCGGGTATGCACTGGGCCTGTTTGACGGCTTGGTCAAGGGAACCGCCCTCGTGTGGGTAATATCCCTGCAAGATGGTTCTGATTGGGCAATGATGGCGGGCGGGCTTGCCGCAGTAGCCGGCCACAACTGGTCCCCTTACATTCGTTTCAAAGGTGGTAGAGGGGTTTCCACGGCGGCTGGCGTGTTCCTGGGGTTCCTACTGTTGTGGGAGTTGGGGATGGTCATCCTGCTAGCAGGAATATGGGGTGGAGTGATTCGGAAGAACCTGGCATTGTGGTTATTGTTCGCAATGTTTCTGGTACCCGTGATGGCTACCGTCCTGAACCGTTCCGACCAGGCGATTGTCACCACTCTGGGCGTTCTGGTGCTTCTGGTTGCTAAGCGACTCGCGGCCAACTGGCAGCGACCGTTGCAAGGGGAACCGCTAACCCGGGTGTTGTTCTATCGTTTGTTGTTTGATAGGGATATAGCAAGCCGGGAAGATTGGGTGTCTCGTCGACCGGAAGAACCACGAGAGGCAGCAGAGGCATAGTCATGCAGTGTACCTTCCATCCGGATACAGAGACGCTACTACGGTGCAGCAAGTGCGAGAAACCCATTTGCGCTAGTTGCAGCATACAGACCCCCGTTGGGGCCAGGTGCCCGGAGTGCGCCAACGTCCAAAAGATACCTACCTACAACCTCCCGACAACCCAGCTCACCAAAGCAATCGTGGTTGCTATTGTCGTCGCGTTGGCACTGGGGGTGTTCTTCGGTCTCTTTCAATTCCTTGTTCCCTTCCGTATCGTCTGGATCTACGGCCCCGCCACGTTCCTTGGATCCGGTTGGGCGATAGGCGAGGCGATTAGCAGGGTGACCAATCGGAAACGCGTACCCGCCCTGCAAGGCTTGGCGATAGGTGCGTATGCTCTGGCCTTCATCGTGTACATCTTCGTGGCCCCTGAGTTCCCGTTCATTGGCTTCTATACGCTGGTTGGGCTTGCGGTTGGCGGCGCACTGGCGTTGAACCCCTTCCGATAACCAGGGTAAGCCCTGGACCCGGATGACCTGACCCTTGAGAGCGCGGTCCGGTCCCTGATAGGTTTCCTATTGGGCCGTTACTGTGGTAATCTTGAGTGTCCTATTCAGCTTGTATGTGAAAATTTGCGTTCGAGGTGTTCCGGTGCGTTTTCAAGTGGTGTTCCTAGCTGATGTCCCCCCGAAATATATGGCAGGTGAGATTCGTGCCGTATCCGGCGGGTTTGCACGTAATTACCTGATTCCCCAGGGTCTTGCCGCGCCGGCGACTTCCGAGCAGATGAAGCGTATTGAGAAGATTAAGAAGGTTGCGGAAACGAAGCGATCAAAGGACGCTTCTGACTTGAAGGGCGTCTCTGACAAGTTGGAAGGCTTGAGTATTACGCTGAAGGGCCGCGCCGGAGAGGGTGGCCACCTGTACGGCTCCATCACCAACATAGCCATTGCTGAAGCACTTACTGAGGCGGTTGGTCAGGATATCGATCGACGTACCATCACCCTGACTGAGCCGATTCGGGACCTGGGGACCTTCGAGGTTCCGGTTCGATTGCACATGGACTTGATTCCCACAGTCACTGTGGTTGTCGAGGATGCTGCGGGACGGTACTTCGCCGTTGTTCCCGGGGATGAAGACGCCGAAGATGATGAGGATAACGACGAGGCCATAAACGAAGAAGAAGCTGAAGCCGGCGACGATGCGGTTGATGAAGAGGAAGAAGACGAAGACGAGGAAAAGGCATAACTTCCCTTCATTGCTTAAAACGATATAGTAGAAAAACCCTCCAGATCTGGAGGGTTTTTCTTTGCTCTTTTTAAGTGATTGTCAACAACAATACCCGTCAATATTCCTCTTACAAATCGCCCGGGCGATTCCTATCATGTGAGGCGCACACTTATCGCGTGAGAGCGCTAGTAAGTTTGTGCTATTCAACGTAAAATAGGAACATATGTACGCAGAGCGAGTTCTCCCCCATGATATAGAAGCAGAAGAAGCGGTCATTGGCGCTCTGTTGATTGACGGAGAGGCCATTCATGAGATTGCTGCACTGCTTCACCCTGACGACTTCTATCGAGAGCGTAACCGTTGGTGCTATGAGGCAGCCCTTGCCCTGGCCCAGCGTCCGGAAGCCGTTGATATGGCAACCATGGGCCATGAGATGGCTCGTCTCAGTCGATTGGAAGAGGCTGGCGGGTATGAGTACCTGAGCCAGCTATCGTCATCTGTGCCTACATCCGTCAACGTGGAGTACTACGCACAGATCGTCCAACGTACGTCAGTGATGCGGCAGCTCATCAATGCGGCTTCTGGCATAGCCAACCTTGGCTTTGAGAACGGCGCTGACGTGGATGGGACCCTTTCCCGGGCAGAGGACCTGCTCTTCCATTTACGATCAAGCGGCGGTTCCCGGGATTTCGTCCATATCCGAGAGGTGCTGGATACCTACCTGGAAGACGCTGCAGCGGCCACGCAGGGTGGAATGGATCAGAGCAATGCTCCCATTCCATCCGGCTTCCCGGACCTTGACCAGCTACTGGGGAGGATGCAACGTTCTGACTTGATTATCCTTGCTGCACGCCCTGGTTTGGGCAAGACCGCTTTAGCCTTGAGCATCGCCAGGAACGCCGCTCGAGAAGGGGCAACCTCGGCGATCTTCAGCCTTGAGATGAGCAGAGATCAGCTGGGAAACCGTCTGCTGGCGGCTGAGGCGGACGTTGACAGCTTCCGTCTGCGGCAGCATCTGTATTCAGAGACCCAGGAACGGCGCATTGTGGACGCTACCGGTGTGTTGTCAGACCTTCCCATCTACATCGATGACACGCCCATGCTCACGGTGATGGATCTACGGAGCAAGGCACGACGACTCCACCTGGATCGAGGGGTAGACCTCATCGTCGTGGACTATTTGCAGTTGATGCAGGGGGCCGATTCAAGGGGCAACGCCAACCGGGTGCAGGAAGTCAGCGAAATATCACGGTCGCTCAAGGCACTAGCCAGGGATTTGAACGTGCCGGTACTTGCCTTATCCCAGCTTAGTCGAGCCATTGAAAGCCGGACATCGCATCGTCCACAGCTATCAGACCTCCGTGAGAGTGGCAGCATTGAGCAGGACGCTGATGTGGTCATGTTCATCTATCGTGAGGATCAGAACTACACAGAAGATCAATGGAACGCTCAATTCCCCACACAGCCCTATCCCAAGAACATGGCAGAGTTGATTATTTCCAAGCATCGCCATGGCGCTCAGGGTTCTATCCACCTTCATTTTGAGGACCGGCTAGCCAAGTTTGAGGCTCTACCTAACAACTCAGGAGTGGTGTAGGTGGCATCAAGACCGGCATATGTTCAGGCAAATGAAATTGTGCCAGTACCATCGGCCCTGTTCGGCCCCTTGCTGGAGCGGATGGGCGATGTGCAGGAAATCCGCTGTGCACTGAGAGTCATTTTCTTGTTACACAGGAAACAAGGAACGTTGAAATACATTTCTGCTGCTGAGCTGGTGGCAGACCCTGTGCTCCAATACGGAGACGGTGTTGAGGCTTTGGGGAGTGTATTGAAAGGGTTTGTGGCGTATGGCCTGCTGCTCAAGGTTGCCACCGATGCTGAGAACGGTGACTCCTACTGCTTGGACACGCCATCGAATCGACGGGCATTGGATCGAGCAGGCAAAGGGGAGCTGAACATCCCCAAAAGGCCCGTGGCCAAACCCCAAGAAGAGGCCACCACTCGCCCTGACATCTTTGTGCTGTATGAGGACAACATAGGGGCTATCTACCCCATGGCAGCAGAGCGTTTGAAGGACATGGAGACAGAATACCCGGAGGATTGGATAGCAGAGGCCTTCCGGGAAGCGGTACTGCAAAACAGTCGTAATTTGAAGTACATCGAAGCGATATTGCGACGATGGAGGGATGATGGCCGAGGAGCCAGAGAGCCTGGGGGACGTACTGGCACGGTTTCAGCCAGTGAAGTCTTTCGCCGGGCCGGACGATAACTACCTAGAAGAAGAGCCTGCCGATCTCTGCCCCCTTTGCAATGGGACAAGGTGGGTACGGGTTGATGTTCCTTTTGGCCACCACCGATGGGGGGCTATAGAGCCGTGCGAGTGCTGGCAACAAGAGGGACAGGATGAACGTCGCACCAGGCTGCTTCGCTATAGCAACCTTGGCGTTCTGGCGCGCTTCACGTTTGAAACGCTGGAGGGGGCTGGGTTAAGCGCAGAGGTTGAGGACCAACGACGGTTCAGGGAAGCCGCGAGCGCCGCAATGGCTTTTGCGGAGAACCCGGTCGGCTGGCTTGTGCTCGCTGGGCCTAGCGGATGCGGCAAGACGCATCTGGCGGCAGCAATCGCGCACTACGCCGTGGAGCTTGGGAATCCTGCCCTTTTCATGGTGGTTCCTGATTTGCTCGACCACCTTCGCGCTACGTACGCACCCAACAGTGACGCCGATTACGACCTCCTGTTCGATCAGGTCTCAAACACCCCCGTGCTCGTGCTGGACGGACTGGGGTCACAGGCCTCCACACCCTGGGCACAGGAGAAGCTCTTTCAAGTACTGAACCATCGATACAACATGGAGCTCCCAACGGTGGTGACGCTAGCTGCCCCGCTGGAGACCCTGGAGGAGCGGTTCCAGACCCGGTTGGCGGGTGCTGGCATCAGTCAGGTGTACACGTTGGCAGCAACCAGGCAGGCTGGTGGTAGATCCCTCGGTTCACTGCCGCCCGCGATGCAGGGTGTGACGTTCGATAGCTTCAACGCTGGTGGCAACGGCGCCGATTCAAGGCAGCGAGGAACGTTGGACGCAGCCCTACAGGCGGCGAAGAGCTTTGCAGGAAACCCTGAAGGTCAGTGGTTGGTGTTGGGTGGCCCTACTGGCGTGGGCAAGACCCATCTTGCTGCGGCCATTGGCAACGATAGACTCCGCCAGGGTGAATCTGCGTTCTTCGCCTTTGTTCCTGAACTCTTGGATCACCTTCGGTATACCTTCGCACCCACAAGCACAACCACATACGACGAACTTTTTGAGCGCGTGAAGAGCACGGAGTTGCTCATATTGGACGACCTGGGGGCCCAGACCACTACCCCGTGGGCGGATGAGAAGCTGTACCAGTTGATGGTGCATCGACACAACGCTCGACTCCCAACCGTCATCACCATGGACAGGGATACCCAACTCAGGCCTGCTATCGCCTCTCGCTTAAAGGACATGCGGTTCATCCTGGCGTTGGAAATCGAAGCGCCGGACTATCGCGACTCGGCGCCGGCGCAGGCTCGCCCTCCACGACGTGGCAGGGGAGGGTAGATGGGTTTATAGCGCACACGTCACAAAGCATCATCAGGGTCGGGATCTTGAATGAACTGCACCGCTTTAATGTGTGAGTGGCCTTGAAGCGATGCTTTGGCAACCCGGTGCATCCCATCCATTACGTGTCCGTCAGCAGACAAAATTATGGGGTCAGCAAGGTCCACGCTCTGAATTCGGGACAAATGTCTAACGACCTCTCTGCAAGTCGGTTGATATTGATCATCAAACCAATAGACGGTATCAAACTCATATATGCTGTCTAAAGGAACTTCCTTAGCTGAGATTCCGGTGGATAGTGCCCGTAACCTATCTACCGACCAGCTTTGCTGGATGCCGTCTATCGTTCTATTGTGAAACTCGCCTTCCACACCCAACCTCCCCGGTTTTCTTTTGTGGTACATATTCAGAACTACATTCACGGTCACGATGTTCCAAACTTGGCCTATAGCGCCGGGACTATGTGTCAAAGGTTCAATTCTGCTACAATGCCATCGGTTTAGGTTGTAGGTAGAAGACCTTGATTCTCACGTCAGGGTGCCAATGAAGATAGCACTGGTTTCCCCCTATGATTTCGCCTACCCCGGCGGTGTCACAGCCCACATTGATCAGCTGGCACAAGAGTTCAACCGCAAGGGGCATGAGGCGTGGATTGTTGCGCCGTCTTCCAAGTCCGGAAACACCTTTGAGTTCGATCGCTTTGTACGTCTTGGTGTTCCGGTGCCCGTCCCCGTAGGCGGCTCCGTAGCACGACTCTCCCTCTCGCCCTGGCTGCTCAAGAGCGTCCGTGGCCTGTTGGAGCGTGAGCAGTTTGATGTCATCCACCTGCATGAACCACTGACCCCGCTTCTTCCGTGGCTGGTGCTGCACTGTTCCAATTCGATAAACATCGGAACCTTCCACGCCTATAGTGAGCGAAGCAAGATATACCCGTTCACAAGTAAGCCGCTACGCCACTGGTTCAATCGACTCCACGGTCGCATCGCGGTGTCGCCGATGGCACAGGGGTTCATTCAAAAGCACTTCCAGGGCGATTTCAAGCTCATCCCCAACGGCATAAACCTGGATGGTTTCAGCTCAAAAGTGGAGCCAATCGCCAAATACAAGGATGGAAAGATCAACATCCTCTTCGTGGGTCGGATGGAGAAGCGCAAGGGGTTGAAGTACCTGCTGATGGCCTACAGTCGCTTGAAGTGGCAATTCCCCAATATCCGATTGATCGTAGTCGGCCCGGGAACGCCGGATAAGGACAGTTACCGCGTATTGGGTGAACATAGCCTGCAGGACGTGGAGTTTGCGGGCAGCGTCTCGCAAGAGGACTTGGCACGCTACTACAAGACCGCAGACATCTTCTGCTCCCCGGCCACAGGCAAAGAGAGCTTTGGCATCGTGTTGCTGGAAGCCATGGCATCTGGCACGCCCATCGTGGCTTCGCGATTGGATGGTTACGCAACCGTCATGGAAGACGGCATGCATGGGCTGATGGTGCCACCTAAGGATGATCAGGCGTTGGCGGCAGCGTTACGGCACATGATCCAGGATCCGCAGATGCGTGCTGCGATGGGTGCATTCGGCGAGCGACGTGCCTACGAGTTCCGATGGGAGCATGTGGCGAAACAGGTGATGGACTACTACGAGACAGTGCGAGACGAAGTGAATCAGTCTGCGCTGGCCCCATCGGCGGCATAAGCGTGGCGATTACGATAGACCGCACCAAAGTTCGTCAGGCTACCGCCCGATGGTTCGAGCAACCCATTGCCAAAACCCTCATGAAGCTCAAGATAAGCCCCAATGCTGTGACCCTCTTTGGCCTGGTGCTCGCATCTGCCGCTGCCTATCTCATTGCCACCGACGAATTGCTCTGGGGAGGAGTGGTGCTGGGAATCTCAGGGGCGCTGGACTCCATTGACGGCGCTCTGGCTAGAATGGGCGGGACGTCGTCGCCGGCGGGTGCACTCATGGACTCGGTAGTAGACCGCGTTAGCGAGGCCGTGGTGCTCCTTGGCGTGCTAATTCTCGCCCTAGACACTGACGACACGACGCTGGCCACCCTTGCGTACATCGCGTTCGCTGGATCTATGCTGGTGAGCTATGTGGTTTCACGGGCGCAGACCCTGGGCTCCCCCCGAGCGGTCGGCATTATGACCCGCCCTGAGCGCGTTATTGTGCTAACAGTCGGGTTGGTAGCCGGCTTCCTGACCGTCGCTATTTGGATCATCGCCATCCTTGCCCCGCTGACAGTGCTCCATCGCTTCCTCTACGCCTGGAGCGAGCTTCGCAAAGGGCCAAAGGCTTAACGTGACTACAGAGACCGCACGCTGCCTGGTCACAGGTGGTGCAGGGTTCATTGGGAGCCATCTTGTGGATACCCTGGTTCAAGCCGGGTTCCCTACCACAGTGCTCGACGACCTTTCATCCGGCACCCCTTCCTACGTTAAAGAGCTTGCCACCCTGACGCGCCATCTCCACCGTGAAGGTCAAACCCTTCTTGTGGATGACGCTGTCCAGGATGGCCGCACCGGCCTCCCGCTGATA
>Ga0114996_10000243_pt1 | contig 76278 bp, 70 predicted proteins | sample ArcticOcean_MG_C_4_FD_87039 | JGI IMG/M metagenome (GOLD analysis project Ga0114996, IMG submission 87039) | Marine microbial communities from western Arctic Ocean - ArcticOcean_MG_CB4_134 | ecosystem: Environmental > Aquatic > Marine > Oceanic | place: Arctic Ocean: Canada Basin | collected...
AAGGGAGCGCCGAATCGATTCCTGCACCCCGGTGAGACGGTGACGCTGGCAGAGATCGAGGGATCCGCCATATCTGGATGACATTCCCCTCAGCGCCGCCAGAGGTCATGCGGGCGCTCTCTTTCGAAGTCTTCTACGACGGAATGACGTCGCCCAGCATCTCCGTCCCCGCGCTCGACTTTTTCGGGCTGCCGCTGGGGCGTCCCGTGGAGTTTGCCTCAATTCTTAGCGCGGTCCAGGAAGGCCGTGGCTTCAACTCCTACGCGCCGATGCCGATCCGAAAGTCCGCACGGCTGGAGCTCTCGAATCATTCAGACCGGATGATGTCGTTCTACTACCAGATCGACTACACCCGCGACGAGCAGGCGGACGAGGGCGTTGGACTCCTGCACGTGGGATGGCGACGGGAGAATCCCACGGCTCTCCGCGAAGACTTCACCATCGTCGACGGGTTGGCCGGCCCCGGCCGGTTCCTCGGTTGCAACGTCGGTATCCGTGTGATCGACGCGGGCGACTGGTACGGCGAAGGGGAAGTGAAAGTCTTCCTCGACGGCGACACTACGCACCCCACGATCTGCGGCACCGGACTCGAGGACTACGTGGGCAGCGCCTGGGGCATGGGTGCCCACGTCGCGCCCTATGCCGGATCGCCCCTGGAGGTTCGCGCCTCCGAGTCAGAGTCCCAGCCCGATTTCCTCAGCTTCTATCGCTGGCACCTGCTAGGACCCATCGTCTTCCGAGACGACCTGCGCGTGACCATTCAGAAAATTGGAGCCGTCGCCTTCGCCGCGGGCCAGGGAGAAGCCTTCGACGCGTACGCGACGACGCCCCGGCGGCAGGGCGCGGTTGGCTCATGCAACCCTCAAGCGCGCTGCACGCCTGGGGCATCGCCGAGCGCGTCGACGACTACTGCGCCACGTCGTTCGTCTATTGCCAAACGGCCCAGGCGGTACCCCGCCTCGACATCGGCGAGGCGTTAGCCGATATTGGGGGGCGTCCGTACGAACGGCCGTCGCGAAGCGAGCAGCGCCTGGGTGCATTGATGCGCCGCGAATAGGCGGACGCGGCGTCACAGGCGAAGGCGGTTTCGCTCAGGAAACCCGCGGCGCTTAGTCGCTTAGAAATGAGGAACCCAATGAAGGTCAGCGTCTTCTACCTGCCGTCGATCGGCTCGCGGGCGGAGATTGAGCAAGGGATGGCGGGGCTCCGCAATGACCTCTACCAGAAGATGCTGCGGGAGCTGACCGAGCAGGCCCAAGCGGCCGACGCGCTGGGCTACGATTCCATCTCGTTTACCGAGCACCACTTCCACATTGAGGGCTTCGAGCTGTCGACGAACCCCATCATGCTCGACCTCTATCTCGCGATGCAGACGGAGAAGATCCGCGTCGGGCAGCTCGGCATTGTGTTGCCCGCCAACAATCCGCTGCGCGTGGCGGAAGACATCGCCATGCTCGATCACATGACCGGCGGTCGGGCCGTGGCCGGATTCGCACGGGGGTATCAGCGCCGTTGGGTGGACACGATGGCCCAGCAGCTCCACGGCGTACACGGCATCCGCCCCGGCGAGCACGACGCGATGGACCAAGCCAACCGCGCCGCGTTCGAGGAGCATTGGGAGATCATCAAGCAGGCCTGGACGCAGGACATGATGAAGTTCGATGGCACCGGCTGGCAGATTCCGCCGCCGGAGACCCCCTGGACGCTGGACGCCACCAAGCAGTGGGGCCAAGGCGTGGAGGACGACATCGTGACCGAAATCGGCGTTGTCCCGAAGCCGCTGCAGAAGCCACATCCCCCCGTCTTCCAACCCTTCGCTTCTAGCGAACGCACGATCCGCTGGTGCGCCCGCGAAGGCATCACGGCGATTCTGCCGCCCATGCCGCCCGAAATGCAGCAAGGGCTCTACGAGGTCTACCGCGAAGAAGCGGCCTCGGTCGGGCGCGACTTGAAGCCTGGCGAGGGACTCGGCGTCCTCCGCGATGTGATCATCACCGACACCGATGAGGAAGCGATGGAACTCTGGCACGAAGGGCCCGCCTTCTGCGGCGCCAGCTGGTTCGCCCCGTTCGGCTTCGGCGATGCCCTGCGGCCCGAAGGTCGCGACTTCGCCTACTCGCCGGAGGAGATGAAGGAGATGGGGCTCCTCTTCGCGGGCACCGTGGACAGCGTCAAGAAGCAGGTGCAGGCGATGCGGGAGAACTCGCCCGTCGATTGGATCTTCGCCTGGCAGTACAACGGGCTCACGCCCCACGGCAAGATCTTGCAGACTCTCGATCGATTCGCCAACCAGGTGCTTCCGGAGTTCACCGACTAGGATGCCGCCCATCCTTCTCCACTACGAAACCCACGACGTTTCGAGCGATGCGCGCGCCCGAGATGGAGACGAATCCAAACCCTGGATTCTGCTGGTCCACGGCATGCTCTCCAGCCGCAGCCAGTGGATGCTTAATCTACCGACGCTCACGGAGCATTACCGCGCCGTGGTGATCGAACTGCTTGGGCACGGACGGTCACCCTCACCTACGACGCCAGAGTCCTACACACCTCAGGCCTACGGCGCCCAGTTCGAAGCGATCCGCCAGTTGCTGGGAGCCGAACGCTGGTACGTGGTGGGGCAATCACTCGGCGCCGCACTGTCGCTGCGCTACACCCTTGATCATCCCGAACGCGTCATCGCCCAGGTCTTCACCAACTCCAACTCGGCGCTCGCGCCGCCCGGCTGGGATGACCAGATCCGCCCGCGTATCGAAAAGCAGGCCGACGAGTACCGACGCGACGGCCGCGACGCGATCCTCCGCAACCGCCTCAACCCCACTGCCGCGAAGTGGCTCGATGACGACGTGCGCGCGGCATTCGTCAAGGATGTCGCGCTGCACGACCCAGAGGGACTGGCGATGACTGGGGTCCACACGACCGTGGGCTCATCGGTCTATACACGCGCGGCGGAGACAACAGTGCCGACATTGCTGGTGGTCGGCGAACGGGAAGAGCGCTTCGCCGCATCGCGGCGTTACGCGGAGGAGACCTTTCCCGACATTCGCGTTGTCCCGACCTCGGCGGGCCATGCCTCGAACTTGGGAGCCCCGGACCAGTTCAACGCCGCCGTGCTGGCGTTCTTCGCGGAGCACCCGCCCGGTTAGCTCGCCCACCGGACCCCCGACTCCTCGGGGGAATGGCCCTAGTCCGCCTTGTTCAGCGAAGGATTCGTCGACGGCGTCTGAAAGCCGAGCGACCGTACCTGCACCTGCTGCTCTGCCACGCGGTTGGAAAGAAACCCCAGGCGTTGCAGGCGTTGCAGCCACGCCGTGGCGAATCCCTGGATGATGTTGTTTCCATCGTCGATCCGGCACGACGTGCCCAAGTCCGAACACAAGTAGAGACGCATCAGTGTGCGCCGCGCGGGAAGCGGCATGAAGTCGACGCCTCCGACTGGCTCGCCGCCCAACTCTATCTGGAACATCTGGGGCAGGAACTCCCCGCTGGATTCCAAGCCAGTCGCGTGGAAATGCTCGTCTTTCCACTGCAGCAAAGGCGCGATGGAGAGCAGATGCGGGAGAACGGTCTCGCTGCGCCCCTCAAGAATCCATTCAAACGAGGGACGCGGGCCATGACCATGATCGTCCACGGTCTCCGTCGGATCGGGAGCAATAGTCGGATCGGGAGTAACGGTCGGATCGGGCGTAGTGGCGTCGTTGGTCATCGAACGTCCTCATCCTAGTCTCAAGCGAACTTTCAGCCCGCGATCACATCGATCAACAGAGATACGACCGACGCGCAGCGACCGTTTCATGCTAGCCGCGCACTAACGGCCGAAACAGAGGCACCTGGAAACATCTCGAAGTCCAGCCTGACCTCGCAGGCCTCTCTGACCGGACAGGCCTGTCGGACGTTGCAGGAAGGGCGGCTTCCGTGGCGGAGGTGGTGGACACGCGAATCATCGCGTCAGACAATCATCAGGACCATCAATCATCGACACCATCGATGTCCCAGCCCGGTGGGCCACGGACGCACCACGACGCTGGGGGAGGCATGGAGCCGGAACTCGATTTTTCGCCGCTCCTGCTGGTTTCGGCGCTCGCTCTCTTCATTCCCCTCGTCTCACACCGCCTCACAAACGGCACGATCCCGTCCGTCGTCGGTGAGATCGTGGCGGGGATCATTTTCGGCGGATCCGTCGTCGGAGTGATCGAACAGAACGAGTGGCTGGAGTTCCTCTCACTATTCGGATTCGCCTATCTCATGTTCCTCTCCGGCCTGGAGATCAACGTGGCGATGCTCGTCCGCCCCATTGGCCCGGAGTGGTACCGGCCCCGCGTCGCGCTCAGGCAACCGATGCTGTCTGGGGCGGTCATCCTGGTCCTGGTCGTCATCGCAACGGGGCTGGGCGTCTGGATCGTTAATCAGCTCTTCCCCGTCGACAACTTCTGGATGCTGACCTTCATCCTCACCGCCTCGGCCGTGGGCGTGGTCGTTCCCGTCCTCAAGAGCCGCGACGACTCTGGGCCATTCGGGCAGTCGATTCTGGTCGTGGGATTCCTCTTGGAGTTCGTCGCCATCCTCGGCGTCGGTGTCGCGGCGGCGTTGAAACGCGAAGGCCTCGGCGTGGAATTCTGGCTCATCCTTGCGATGCCAGCCGCGTTCGCTGTCCTGCTCTGGAGCACGATGCAAGGGCGCACCCGTTTTCCTGGCGCGGTCGCCCTGCTGCATGAACTCGCGCATGCTTCTTCCCAGATTCAGATTCGGGCAGCCCTTGCCGTCCTGGTCATGTTCGTGGTGTTGTCGCAGGTCGTGGGCACGGAGTTGGTGTTGGGGGCGTTCCTCGCGGGCCTGGCGCTGACCATCCTCTCGCCGAAACACGGATCATCGATGCGGGTGAAGCTTGACGCGATGGGCTACGGCTTCTTCGTCCCGATCTTCTTCATCACGGCGGGCGCCGCGATCGATGTCGACGCCATCTTCGCCGAGACGGACACGTTGCTGTTACTGCCAGCCTTCATCGCCATCGCCGTGGCGGCGAAGGTCATCCCAGTTACGTTGGTCCTCTGGGCACCGTACGGTCTCCGACGCGCGCTGGCGGCGGGAACGGTCAGCTCGGCGAATCTCAGTCTGATTTTGGCGGCCGGCGCGATCGCCTTGGAGCTAGACCTCATCGACGGCGCGACAAACGGCGCGCTGCTCGTTGTGGCACTCGTCACAACGGCCATCGCGCCGCCCCTCTTCAACCGCATCCTGGGACCGCCCTCGGAGGAAGGCGCCACGCGCGCCGTCCTAATCGGGGCGGGAGACACCGGCGGCGAGATCGCGCCGCGCTTGCGGGCCGCCGATCTCGATGTCACAGCGATCGACGTCGACGAGGCAGCACTGAGAGAGCTCGCCGAGATCGGGTGTCGGACGATCTTGGGCGACGCGGCGGACCCGCAGGTCTTGGGGCAAGCCGACATCGAAGCCGCGGAGGTGGCGGTGATCGCCTTGGGCGACCTTGAGCGCACGGTGGAGGTCGCGACAGCGCTGCGCAACATCAGCACCAATCTCCGCATCGTGACTTGGGTCGCCGAATCCAGCCCGCGATTGGATGCTTTAGAAGTCGACACCTATTGGCAGAAGATGGCCAACGCCACCGCATTGACAGCCGCCGTTCTCCGACCAGGCCTCTTCACAGCGCTGTCCGACGCCAACGCCGGGCTCCGCGAAGTCGTCATGCGCAACAGCGACCTCGACTCCGTTGTGCTCCAGAATCTGGGTCTGCCTGCTGGCGTCCGCATCCTGCTGATCACACGCAACGGCTACGCCGTCGTGCCCGAGGGTGATACCGGGCTGGAGCTCTTCGACCGGCTGACCTTGGCTGGCGATCACGCGGCTGTGGAAGAGGCGCGATCGATGTTCGTCGGCGCACACGCCCCTCAACCGCGGTCGCTCTCACCAGCGTCGGACCATGACTCCGAGAGCGCCGCATCCGAAGATCGAGCAGACGGAATCGACCAACCCTGACTCGCACCCTCCAACGAAAACGCGCCTCCAAGGGGAGGCGCGTTGAACGAGATCTCTCTCTCACGGGAAACGGTCAATCGCCGCCAGCCCCACCACTGCTCGCACCTGTCGTGGCGGGCGCACTTGCGGGGGAAGGCCCATCCAGGTCGGGCGGCACGATGATTCCGGCTTCCTCGCGGGCAATCGCCAGCTCGTTCGCCGACTCCCCCGCGAGATGACTGAGATAGATCGGAACCAATGGCAACACGCAGGGCGAGAGGAACGAAAGGATGCCGCCCAGGAACGCCACCGTGAAGCCGAAGGTCCCGGTCACACTGCCACCGGTCGCAGTGGCGTCTTCTGCAGCGCCGGGCAGGAAGCTGAAGTTGTCGTTGAGGACCGTGACGCGGTCCAAGAAGATCAACATGCCCACGAAGATCAACATCACACCCGCCACGATCGAGATGTAGCGCATGTAGGGGCCCATCTTGCGCAGCAGCGCTGTCGACGAGCCGAGCGCAGCGCCCGCGATGAGAAACGGGATCCCCAAACCCGCGGCGTAGAACACCAAGAGCAAAGTCCCCTGGCCAACCGAGGCGGAGTCGGCGGAGAGAGTCAGGATGCCCGCCAGAATGGGACCTACACAGGGGGTCCAGCCGACAGAGAAAGATCCACCCACAAACACCGAGCGCCCGTACTTCCGGAACCGGCCACGAGGCTTTGTCGTCACGTTGGTTCGCGGCAGGTCGTCGCCGAACTGGATCGTTCGCATGAGGAACGGGATCGTGATCAGTTCCGAGAGGTGTAGGCCCAAGACGATGAGCGCCACACCCGCTACGCGCTGGAACCAGATGATGTTGTCTTGCAGTGCGCTCCCCGCGATGCCAAGCGAAGCGCCCAGAATGATGAAGATGACCGAGAATCCACCGACGAACGCCAACGCGTGCATGAACGTGGCGCGCCGCGGCGGCGCCACATCTTGGAAACCGAATGCCGGTGCTGCAGCCATGGTTGGTATCCTAAGGCGAGCCCCCAACCGGTCCAATCGGTTGGGCATCCCAATCACATCCCCTGTACACGCAGGAGTACGGCAGCCAAGAGTGCACGGATTCCCAGTTTACCCGATCCACTCGACGGGCTCCGCTTGGAAGCGCCGCAGTCGTGACTGAGCCAATCCGCATCTCCGTCATCATTCCCACCTGGCAAGAGGGTCCGAACATTGCCGGCGCGATCTGGAGCGCGCGACGCGCGGGCGCGGACGAGGTCATCGTCAGTGACGGCGGCTCAACCGACGATACGGTGGCCAAGGCCGAACGAGCCGGTGCTCGCGTCGTACAGGGCGCTCAGGGACGCGGACCGCAGTTGAATGCGGGCGCAGCGATCGCCACGGGCGACGTACTCTGGTTTGTCCACGCCGACACCCGCTTACCCGCACAGGGTGGTGACGAGATCCGGGACTCCTTGCGGGATCCGAAGGTCGTGGGGGGTAACTTTCGGCTCGTCTTTGGCACGTCGCGGACGGGGCACGGAATCGGCGCCTTCTATCACGTCATCCGGCACCTGAGAATGTTCTACGGCGACTCCGCAATCTTCTGCCGTCGCGATGCTTTTGACGCCGTCGGTGGGTTCCCGCCCTTTCCCATCATGGAAGACTTGAAGCTCGTCCACATGCTCTACCGACAGGGCAAGCTCGCCTACTTGACGGGGCCGGTGATCGCCTCTGATCGACGCTGGGAGTCAGGCGGCGAACTACAGGCCTGGGCATCCTGGTTCGTGATTCAGGGGTTGTACTTCGCGCAGGTGCCGCCGGATAAGCTAGCCAAGTTGTATCGGCATATCCGCTGACTGCCCGGCTACGCCGGGCACTGCAGCGAGGGAGCGACGGCCAAGTGGCCTCCCTGAACGACGCGGCTGAGAGGAGAGGCGCTATCACCAACACAACCAACGCACTGACGGAGCTCGAATCGTTGTACTGGGTGTTCACGCACAACTGCAATCTGCGCTGCGCGCACTGCTACAACTGGTCGCGGCCCGGCGCCCCAACCGTCACTCCTGACGAGGCGGACGCGGTCCTCAGCCACCTCCCCGCAAAGATCCGGCGAATCAATCTCTCGGGCGGCGAACCGCTCGTGGAGTCGGACCTCCTGCTGCGGTTGCTCAGCGACCTGCGCTCCCGCTATCCCGACGCGCACATCCAAATTCAGACCAACGGCGACCTGCTCGATGAAACGCTCCTCGACGCCTTACTGGCGACCGGGCTCAACCACGTTTCCATCGCCTCGCAGGACGAGTGGCACACCCAGCCCGACGGCAAGTTCCCCGCACTACGCGAACTCTTCGCCAGCCGCGGTCTGCTGGAGAAGAAGCTGGGCGACCCAGGTGCCGCGACCGATCGTGAGCGGGCGATCCCCACGTACTCGATCTGGGGCGCAACACCAGACTTTTGGGTGGGTGGGGTCTGGCCACGGGGCCGTGCCTTCAAACATCGTCTGGCCAAACAGGCGCCGGACCACAACTTCTGCGACCGCTGGTCCGGGGCGTTGGGATTCTTGAACAACGGATCGAGTCAGCAAGAACTGGCCGTGCAACTCACCTCGGTCTACGCCTGCTGTCCCGGAACCGTCGAGCCGCTGGGGGATCTTGCAAAAGAATCGCTGAGCGACATCGTGGCCCGTCACGCGGATAGCCCCATCTGGCAGGCCCTCAGCCAGGGCGACCCGGAGGGGATGGGCGTCGCAGATGGGGTGGACCGGGAACACGCGCGCCGCCGGATCGAGGAGCTCGGCTCCGTCTGCCTCTGGTGTGACGAGTTCTTCCGCGATCGCATCGCACGCCTGCGCGGCGACGAAGTCATCGAACTCCTCCCGGTCATGGGCGAGCGCGGCCACCCCGAGCGCGACTGACATGGCCCTCTCGGTAACGTCCGGTCCCATCGAGAGGGCCCGCCTGGCGATCCTCAGTCGCGCGCCGGAGGCGGGTCGCAGCAAAACGAGACTGGCGGCGGTGATTGGGAACGACGCCGCGGCCCAGCTCGCCGAAGCCTTCCTCCTCGACATCACGACGGTGCTGCGCAGCTCAGCCAACTGGACTACCACCCTTTTCGTCGAACCCGCATCGGCGATCGACCGTATGCGCCAGCTCACGGGTATCAACGATGTTCAAGCGCAGAGCGCGGGCAGCATCGGCGCGCGGATGGCGGGCGCGGTTGAGGCGTCGATCACCGCTGGAGCGGAGAGGGTGATCGTCGTGGGATCCGACATCCCCACACTCGGACCCGAACACATACGGGCGGCGCTGGACACACTCCATGACCACGATGTTGTCTTCGGTCCCGCTCGAGACGGGGGCTACTACCTCCTGGGTCTCGGACCGGAGCTTCTGATTACCAGCCGCTACGTCGCGCTATTCAACGACGCAGCGGTGCACTGGAGCACGGCCACCGTTCTGGCGGAGTCGGAAGCCATCGCCGACGACCAAGGATTCACGCGCGCACGCCTGACCGGAGCCTTGGATGTAGACACTGCCGCTGACCTCGCTAGCCTGCGGGAAGAGTTAGCCGTCCTGCCGGATACGCGGGCGGCGCAGACACGGGCAGCGCTCACGCGCTGGATGGAGATGGGCTGACATGAGGCTAGCGACGTTCAGCGAAGGTGGCAGCACCCGGATCGGCGTAGTCGTGGGCGACGAGATCGTCGACCTCGCAGCCGCCGCGCCCAGCCTCCCAGACGACATGACCGCCTTCCTCACGCAGGGCGACGCGGCGATGCAAGCGGCGCGCGATGCCCTGGAGGCCGGGGCCAACCGCATCAGCCTTTCGTCCGTGACCCTGCACGCTGCCGTGCCGCGCCCTCCCAAGTTCCTTGCAGTGGGCTTGAACTACGCCGACCACATCGCCGAGACCGGGCGCAAGGCCCCGGACTTCCCCACCATCTTCAACAAGCAGGTCTCCTGCACCAACGGCCCTTACGCCGATGTTCATCTGCCCCGTGCCTCCAAGTCGCTCGACTACGAAGGCGAACTCGCCTTTGTCATCGGCAAGCCGGGACGGCATGTGCCGAAGGAACGCGCGCACGAGATCATCGCGGGCTACTGCATCGTCAACGACGTCAGCGTCCGCGATTGGCAGGGCTGGGCCCCCACGATGACGCTCGGCAAGTCCTGGGACACCCATGGCCCCGTCGGCCCCTGGATCGTGACCGCCGACGAGGTCGACGACCCACACGCGCTCTCCATCAAGACCACCGTCAACGGCGAACTGCGGCAAGACTCCAACACCAAGCATCTGATGCTGAACTGCTACGAAGCCGTCGAGCTGCTTTCGACGGTGTTCACGCTGCAGCCAGGCGACATCGTCGCCACGGGTACTCCGAGCGGTGTCGCGATCGGTTTCGACCCGCCCAAGTTCCTCCTCGCCGGGGACGTCGTCCGCATCGAAATCGAAGGCATTGGCCACTTGGAGAACACGATCATCGATGAACCTGAGGCCACGGTACGAGTCGGCTAGCCGTACTTCCTCCGGGGGCGCAAACCAAACGGCCGCCTAGTTCGCGAGCGCGTCCCGCACCGCCTGCCAGTTCCGAGCCAGTGCGCTCTTCTGCGGCTTTGTGGCCGGTGTTCCCGGCTTGAAGAACGCGTCCGTTGGCTGCGTGATCAGCTCCACCAGCACCGGGCCATCCCCGTCCAGCAGCTCATCCAATTGCGCGTCGAACGCCTCGATGTCGTCAAAGCGGACCGCCTTCGCATAGCCCGCGCCTTCCGCCATCGCCGCAAACGAGACCCGCCCCTCGGCCGGCAACGGTTGCGCACCGCTGGTCTCGTAGACCCCGTTGTGGAAGACCACGTGGAGGAAACGCCGCGGCGACGCATTGGCGATCGTCACCAGAGACCCAAGCTGCATCGCGAGCGAGCCATCGCCATCAAACACCCACACGTCGTCATCGGGGCGCGCCAGAGCAACGCCCAACCCCAATGTCGATGCCCCACCCATGAAGCCCACGCAGATCAGGTCGCGCTCTGTCGACCCGGCGCGCTCTCGCCAGGGAGTCATCGTCGTCATCGTGGAGACGACGATCTGGTCCTCGCGCCGGCGCGCCAGAACGTCTAGGGCGGCGTCGCGTGACATGCGGCGGGTGTCGGAGTCGGTCATCGCGGTGCCTCTTAGAACTGCATTCCTGCTGCTGGTCGCTGCGCCCTGACTAGTTGGTATTCGTCCCCACGAAGAGAACCACCGGCCCACCCCGCTCTTCCGCTTCGCTGAAGGCATCAACCACCTGTCCGACATCGTCGGGACCCTCGAGCAGATGCGAGGGAATATCCAGCGTCTCCAGCAGCGGCTCCGCCAGCCGCACCATGGAACCGAAGTTGTCGCGCGGAGTCTTGCTCACATCCCGGCCGAGCAGACCGATCAAGAAGACCAGCGGAAACTCGCCGTCCATCGCCACGCCGCGCATGTTGTTAACGCAGGCGAAGAGCCCAGCGTGTTGGATCTGCACGATGGGGCGTCGCCCACCGATGATCAGACCTGCCGCCAGCGCGATCGCTTCGTCTTCGGTCGTCGTCTGGATGAAGCGGATGTCCGCTGATTCCTGCAACAGCTCAATCAAGCTGCGCTGATGCGTATCGGGAACCGCCACGACATCGGTCACGCCCGCCTCGTGTAGGGCGTCGAGCAACATCGAGGCGGCGATGGGCTGGGCCATGGGAGGTTGAGATGGGGCCATCTGGGATTGCGGCCTTTCGCTGAAACGACAGCGCCCATAGTAGGACGAGGTGAGCGCGCCGTACCAACACAGTCTGGGCCGCAACATGAATTCGGGAATTCGTCGCTCGAATCTGTAACGCTTGGACGACTCCCGTGTCTTCACCTTGAACGAGGCGCTGCGGCCAGCAAGGCCACTGCCCCGCACGGTTCCGGAGAGATCAGTGTCAGATTTCCCAACCCCTGACGACCTCGACAGGCTCGACCAGTTGCTGGCAGGTGAACGCAGCAGCGAAGCTGAAGCCCCTGCCACCAGCCAAGCTGACGCCGGCGGCCAAGCCGATGCTAGCGGCCAATCCAATGCCAGCGGCCAAACCGATGCCACGCTGCGCTCACTCGCCAGGACGGGCTCAACGTGGAGGCGCTCTGGTCACGCGTCCGCGACGGCATACGCTCCGACCCACGCCAACGGCCCTTCTGGACCCTGCCCCAATGGCGTCTCCCTGATTGGGAAGGACCCCGGCTCGGCCGCATCCCTGCTGCCTTCGCCAGCGCCGGTGCGACCGCCGCGATCGCGGCGGCGATCGTCTTCGCTGTGGTCCTCATCGACGGCGGTATGGCGGAGGCGCGGTTCTTCCAACGCGTCGCCGAACTGGAGGCGATCTCGCAAGCTGCGGTCCAGGACGACGTACTCACTGTCGACGAAGTCGCGGCGATCGAAGCGCGCGTCGCTGCCGTCGTGGAGGCGCTGGACCAGGACCGTGATCGATTGGCGGACGCTCCAGCAATGGAGCTCCGCGAGGCCCTCGCGACGGTGGCCGCCGTGCAGGCGTTGCTGACCAAGAGCATCGACGAGCAAGTCTCACGTCCACCCGCACAACCCGACGCGGGCACGGGGGCGGACGCCGCCTCTCCTCAGCGCCTCCGCGACTTCGCAACCGTCACCGACCCCGCGCTCACCGATGTCGCCACCGACGTGCAACGCGTCGTCGACGAGAACAGCAACGAACGCGAGACCAGCGTTGTCGACGACCAATCGGAAGGCCCACGCGAAACCAAGAACCAGACCCGTCCCGAGGAGGAACCGGACGCCACCGGCTCAAGCGATGCCCCCCGCGAAACCGACGAGGCCAACCGCGACGAACCGGGCACTCGCGACGGCGACGACCCACAGTCGACCGAGCCAATCCGCACCGACGAAAAAACCGATGCGGAGATTGACGAACCGACAGACCCCGAACCCATCAGCGATGCCCCCGTGCGAGACGGCTCCACTCTCGACGGATCGACCGACCGCGAGCCGCTTCGGGAGACGCGGGACACCGACGCCGCAGCGGAGGAGCCCGAACCGGAACCCACTCGTGCGACGGACACCTCCAACGCGGACGAACCCGTCGCCACCGATCAGCCAACCCGCCGCCTGGACTCCACGGCAGGTCCGGCCCCCTCGATCACCGACTCGCTGGCCACCGATTCGTCATCTACCTCATCCACGGCGTGCACCGAGAGGGACTCCACCTCGTGTCTCACGCGATAGCCCCGCAGGACCTCGCCGCGCTCGTGCGCCAGGCCAAGAAGGGCGACGAAACGGCGTTCTCGTCCCTATACCGGGCGCGGGTATCGGAGGTGTTCCGCTACGCCAAGAGCATCGTGCGAAATCCATCGCTGGCCGAAGACGTCACCGCGCAGACCTTCCTACAAGCCTGGAAATCCCTGTCAAAACTCAAGGACGTGCAGCGCTTCGACTCCTGGCTCTTCCGCATCGCACACAACGTCTCGTTGAACGAAACCCGCCGCACGCCGCACGCGCCGCTGGAAGCCGCCGCCGAGCCGATCGCGCCCGCCCGCTTCAGCGACCCGGAGATGCTGCTCGAAGGGAAGCTCGACGCTGGCGCCGTGCGCGAGGCCTTGCTCTCGCTACCGAAAAATCTGCGGGAGGTCCTCGTCTTGCGGTTCTACGGCGGGCTGAGCCATGAGGAGGTGGGCGTGCAACTAGGCAAGAGCCGCCAGAACGCCCGCGTCCTTCAGTTCCGCGCCCTGAAACGACTCCAGGCGGACCTTCTCGCCGCCGGGTTCGACGCGGACATCGAAGCCCCCTTAAGCTAGGCAAAGTGGATACGCCGACGAGGAGGGGTGGACGATGGCCAAGAGCCGTAGTGATCGACGCCGGGCAAAGCGCAGCGCTGCCAAAGCTTCAACCGATACCCAACCCATAGAAGAGGGCTTCCCTGAGGAAAACGCCGGGCGGCCGCGCGAGTACCACGGGCGGCGCACGATGGTCACCGCCGTCGCAGTGGTGGGCGCCATCGCCCTCGCAATCTTCTTGGCCTTTGGCACAGAGGGATCCGCCGAAATCGAGGGCGACCTGGGAATCGTCGCCATGCCCGACTACCTGAATCCTTCGGGAGCCCGGGTCGCCGCGTCGGTCGACGACTTGGCGCCGGACTTCGAGCTGGAAACCCTGGATGGGGAGCGGTTCCGGCTCTCCGATCTGCGCGGGCATCCGGTCATCCTTAACTTCTGGGCCTCCTGGTGCGGGCCATGCCGGGCCGAGACGCCTGTCCTCGTTCGGCTCGCGCAGCGCTTCGAAGATCAAGGGTTGGTGGTCATCGGCGTCAACATTGAAGAGTCGCGCGGATCAGCCCGGGACTTCACAGACGAATTCTCCGTCCCCTACAGCGTGCCGATGGACTTCGGCGGCAGCGTCACGGATCGCTATTTCGCGGGTTCCGGTCCGCCCCACACGTTCTTCCTGGGCCCGCATGGAACGATCGAACAGGTCTTCCGTGGCCAGGGCCCAGACGACGCCTTCGAGCAGGTCAGCGCCCGAATCCTGGCGCTTTTGGAGACCCCCGTGGGACCTGGCCTCCTGGCGGGCCCCAAAGCCGTCCCCACTGACCGCCTAATCGAGGACCGCCCAGTGGGCAATCTGATCGGCCAGATCGCACCAGACTTTGTGCTACATACGCCAAATAGTTCCATCTGGAGACTTACGACTGTGAATCGTCTCCAACCCGTGCTGCTCGTCCTGATTCCGCCCGGATGTCGCGATTGCACGGCCCAGGTGGAGGCCGCCAGCCTCGCCGCGGGGCAAGTGGGAGTTGAGGTCGCCGTCATCGCTGAAGAGTATGCAGACGGACAACATGCCTCCCTCCTCTGGAGAGAGGATGTGGCGTCACTATATGACGCCACGATCTCACTTCAGCTCATCCTCATAGGACAAAACGGCGTGATTACGGTCAGAGGAGACACCTCCGATGCACTGCTCTCTGCCCTCGCTGAACTAACTCCCGACGCCGCCGGCACGCCGACTTCCTAGTTTCGCTTCAACTCAGACGGATCTCCGCGTAGTCACCACCTAGTGACGATCACCGAACGGTGACCGGTTTTTCCCTTAACCCCTCCCCTTTCTGGCCGATGATCCAGTTACAGAGGGGGTGAGACGTGGCGACAGTCATTTCACTCGAAAAAGAGCGGGTCGAGCAGTTGAGTTCCCAGGCGGCGGACGGAAATCGCGACGCTTTCGGCGCGCTGTACGACCGCTACTACAACGAGCTGCTCTTCTACGCGCGACGCCGTGTCCCCACGCCGGAAGACGCGGAAGATGTGGTGGAGCAGGCCTTCTACAAGGCCCTCCGCTCGATCGGGAAGAAGGACCCCCGCAACCCGTTCAACGTCTGGCTCTTCCACATCACGAAGAACCTGATCACGGACTTCTACCGCACCCGCAAACAGCATGAGCAGATCGAAGATGAGGCGTCGACCACCAAATCCGTCGAGGAGGAGGTATTGGGGCGCAACGTCGGCGGCCGCCTAGGCGAGCTACTCGCCACACTCACCAGCCGTCAACGCGAGGTCATTGAGCTCCGCTTCGTGGAAGGACTGGAATACCCAGAGATCGCCGGGCGCCTTGGATGTGGCGCCGGCGCCGTCCGCATCGCGCAGATGCGCGGACTCCGCACCCTCCGCGCCGCTCTGGTGGAAGAGCGACTCCAGGCCTCCTAACGCCCCCTCCACTCATACGCGACCGTCTCACCTCGTCGCGCCTCAATCGGGAATTGGTCGCGCGAAGGACAACTCGTGACCATCCGGATCGGTGACGTGGAAGTAGCGCTCACCCCAAGCAGCATCGCGCGGAGCGAACTGCGGAGTGAACCCCGCCTCCACAACGCGGCGATGCATTCCATCGACATCATCGACGTAGAAGATTGTCCGGCCCCACAGCCCGGAGGCCGAGTCCCGCTCGCCCAGAGAGAGGTTGAGATAGCTCTCGCCCGCACGAAATGATGTGAAGGCAGCGGCGGCTCCGCCGTACAGAACGTCGAATCCCAGCGCCTCGTAGAAGTGCACCGCCGCAGCCATCTCCGCCACGATGAGCGTCACCGCGCTGATCGAGACGATGGGCGATGGGGCGTCGTCTGCTCCCGACATACCAACCTCCTCTGCAGTCCATGATCCATCTGCTAGCCCTGAGCCCACGCTCCTGTATGATGCCCGCGACAGTCAATGGACAGTCAATGCCGGGGTGGTTCGGGCCAAGGTTGCCCGGACCTGAGAAAACACCCGTGAACCTGATCCGGTTAATACCGGCGTAGGGAGCACCGAGTGGCTGACCACTCCAAGCCCATCGCGTTCTAACGACATCCGCCGCACGGGATCGTGTGGCGGCGTCGCCTGAGAACGGGCTCGGTCTGCACTTCTCACTCCGGTTCAGCAACGTACCCACCGCCTACCGGTGGGTGCTGAATCGAGGGACAGCATGTACCGAATCCACACGCATCTTCGGCTGCTGCTGCTCGCGGCGATGACCATCGGGCTCGTCGCCGCCGCTTGCAGCGATGACGACGATGGCGAGGCCACGACCGCAGCGCTCGACTTCACGGGCCAGACCCTGACGGTGATCACCCACGACTCCTTCGCTATCTCCGAGGCGACAATTGCATCCTTCGAAGAGGAGTATGGCGTCACCATCGCGCTGCTCCCCACCGGGGACGCCGTAGAGTCGCTCAACCGGGCGATCCTCACCAAGAGCAACCCGGAGGGCGACCTGCTCTTCGGCGTCGACAACATCTCCTACGTCCGCGCCTTGGCCGAAGACCTCTTCGTGGAATACGAGTCACCGGCGCTGCGGAACGTCGACGATCGCTGGGTCTTCGACGACTCCGGCACGATCACGCCCATCGACTACGGATACGTCCTGTTCAACTACGAAAAGGCGGCGCTCGATGCTGCCGATCTGGAACCGCCCACCAGCCTTGAAGCGCTCCTTGACCCCGCCTGGGACGGTCGCGTTGCCGTACAGGACCCCAACACGTCCTCTCCGGGACTGCAATTCATGCTGGCCACCATCGCCCGCTTCGGAGACGGCTGGCTCAACTGGTGGGAGGGCATGCGCGCCAACGGCCTCATCGTCACGGCGAGCTGGACGGACGCCTATTACACCCGCTTCTCGCAGTACGGCGGCGACGCCTGGCTCGTGAACTCCTACGCGACCTCGCCCCCGGCCGAAGTGATCTTTGCCGAGACGGAACTCGACGAGTCACCCACCGGGAACGTCATCATTCCGGATGTCAGCTACCTCCAGATCGAGGGCGTCGGGATTCTGCGCAACTCGGACCGAATCGAGCTCGCGAAGAAGTTCGTCGATCACATGCTTAGCCAAGCCTTCCAAGAGGACATCCCTCTGAACATGTTCGTCTACCCCGTCCATCGCGACGCCGCCCTGCCCGATGCCTTCCTGCGGTTCGCCGACATTCCCGTCACGGTGGCGTCGATCGACCCGGACGAGGTTCAAGCCAACCTCGAAGATTGGCTAGACGCCTGGACGGACACGGTCGTGCGATAGGCGCGACCGGGCTCCGTCCAAGCTGATGCATTCCCCCAGATCGGGCCTCTCGTCGACCCTGCTGCGACGCGGGATCGTCTTGCTGCCCGTGGCCTTCTTGGGCGTCTTCTTCGTCTACCCGCTGCTGCAGATCCTGGTCGAGAGCTTGACCTCGGATGGCGTCTCATTTGCGCCCTTCCGCGACATCTTTGGCGAGGATTTCTTCCTTGAGCGGATCTGGTTCACGCTCTGGCAGGCCACCGCGTCCACGGCACTCACGCTCATCCTGGGACTACCGAGCGCCTACATCTTCGCGCGCTACGACTTCCCCGGCAAAACGCTGATCAAAGCGCTGACGACGGTGCCCTTCGTGCTGCCCACCATCGTCGTGGCGTTTGGGTTCCTGGCGCTGATCGGTCCCAACGGCATCCTCCCCTTCAACCTCACCAACTCCATCTGGATCATCCTGCTGGCCCACGTCTTCTACAACTACACCATCGTCGTACGGACCGTCTCCGCGCTCTGGGCCAATGTCGATCCGCGGACGGAGGAAGCGGCGCGGATGCTGGGCGCGGGACCGTGGCAGGTCTTCTGGCGCGTCACCTTCCCCCAGATCCGGCCGGCTGTTCTGGCCGCATCGATGCTCGTCTTCCTCTTCACCTTCACCAGCTTCGGGGTCATCCTGATCTTGGGCGGCCCCGAGTTCGCGACCATCGAAGTCACGATCTACAACCTCACGGCGCGGCTCTTCCGGCTGCCACTGGCGGCCGCGCTCTCCCTCGTGCAGCTCATCTTCACCTTCGCTTTCATGGTGCTCTACGCGCGGTTCCAGGAACGTAGCGCCGTGCCGTTAAGCTTCCTGCCACGCTCCGCCGGCGCCCGGCGGCCACGCGGCCGCCGGGAGTGGGCCTTGATCACGGCGAACTTCGCCGTCGTCATGGTCGTGGTCCTTGCCCCGTTGTTGGCCCTGGTGGAGCGCTCCTTCAGCAGCGCCAACGGCGGTTACACCCTGAGCCACTACGGCGGTCTGGAAACAGGTGACGCCGGACGCGTCTTCTTCATCTCCCTGAGCGATTCACTGAAGAACTCCTTGTGGTTCGCGGGAACGACGATGCTCTTGGCCGTGCCGATCGGCACGATCATCGCCTTCGCCTTGGCCCGCAGCCATGGGCGCTGGCGGACCTTGGCCGACGGTCTCTTCATGCTGCCGCTCGGCGCCTCCGCCATCACCCTCGCCTTCGGCATCCTGATCACCCTGGACGAGCCCCCGATCAACATCCGCGCCTCATGGACCGTCCTCGTCGTCGCGCACACCCTGATCGCCTATCCCTTCGTCGTGCGCAGTGTCCTCGCCGTGGTGCGGGGCATCGACGCCCAACTTCGGGAGGCCGCCTCGATGCTGGGGGCCTCGCCGATCCGTGTCTTTCGTTATGTCGATCTACCAATCACGTGGCGCGCCATTCTCGTCGGCGCGACCTTCGCCTTCGCCATCTCCCTCGGCGAGTTCGGGGCCTCGCTGCTACTCACGCGGCCAGAATTTTCCACCTTGCCGGTCGCCATCTTCCGCTACATCGGCCAGCCCGGCGCGGAACGCTTGGGCGCGGCCCTGGCGATGAGTACCGTGTTGATGGCCGTCAGTGCAGTGGGATTCCTGCTCATTGAGCGGGTGCGCTACCGCGACGTAGGGGAGTTCTGATTGTCGTTGCTTGAAGCCACCGGCCTCACCCTGCGCTACGACGACGCTCTCGTCCTGGACGATCTCTCGTTCCAGGTCGACGAAGGCGAGGTCATCGCGCTACTCGGCCCCAGCGGCTGCGGCAAAACGTCGATCCTGCGGGTACTCGCGGGGCTCGAGGCGGCGGAGGCCGGACAAGTCCGCTTCGACGGCGCACTGATCGATCACGTCGCCTCGCACAAGCGGGGCTTCGGCTTCATGTTTCAGGAGTTCGCGCTCTTCCCTCATCTCAACGTCGAGCAGAATCTAGAATTCGGACTCCGGATGAGCGGCGGTGCCAAGCATTCGCGCCGGGAGCGCGTGGCGGAACTTCTCGAGTTGGTGGGGTTGGCCGGATACAACGAACGTCAGGTCCACCAACTCTCCGGCGGCGAGCGGCAACGCGTCGCCCTGGCGCGGTCCTTGGCGCCCAGTCCGAAGCTGCTGATGCTGGACGAACCGATGGGCGCGCTCGACCGTGGCCTACGCGATGCCCTCCTGCTCGAACTTCGCGAGATCCTGACGTCCCTTGGCCAGACATCGATCTACGTCACCCATGACCAGGATGAGGCCTTCTCACTCGCCGACCGTGTCCTGATCATGGAGGCTGGCCACATCCGCCAATCCGGCACCCCCGAATCGATCTTCGCGCAGCCCGCCGACGCCTTCGTCGCCCGCTTCATCGGGCTTGGCAACCTGATCGAAGCGGAACTCAACGCCGACGCCACTGGCACGATCTCAGCGCGCACCGAGATCGGCACCTTCCATCTCCCAGCCGATGCGGCGACGGAGACCACGCGCGGCACAGCGACGCTCCTCCTTGGCGACGAGCGGGCCAGTCTTGAATCCACCGCAACAGCGCCCGAACGCAGCGGCGGCAACAGCTTCACCGCGACGGTGCTCCAGCGCTCGTTCCGGGGACGACGGCTCACATTCCGCGTCGAGACGGGTGCACACGAGTTCCTCTTCGATGTGGACACCCGTCCCGAGCACCAGTCGCTCGGGACCGGCGACCAAGTCCGGGTTCGCCTGGACCCCAGCTACATCCGCGTCCTACGCTGACGCGCCTAACGAGTGGCCTGTCCGTCTTGCGCCCGCAGCATCACCCCGATGATTGCGTGCATGATCGGCCCTTGCGCGATCAACCCGCGCACCTCCCCGTTCTCCACGACGGGGAGATGGTGCACGCCGTCGAAACAGAGAATCTGAGCGGCCTTGCCGATCGGTTCGTCGGGACTCAACGTGAGTGGGTCTGGCGTCATGATCTCGCGGACCGTGATCTGCGAGCCATCGTCACTGGGGCGATCGATGGAGAGCACGGCATCGCGGTCGGTCAGAATGCCGATCAGCCTGTCCCCCTCCAACACAAGCAAGGCGCGGGCGTGGCGTTGGCGCATGCGGAACAGGGCGTGCCGCACGGAGTCGTCCGGCTCCACCGACGCGGGGTCGGACAGGGCAATGCTGGAGATCGGGCGCTCCAGCATCAGCTCCGACAGTTCGTCCTCGGGAAAGACCGCCTGTGCATCGGATGGAATCCAATCGGCGTCTTCCCAAGGATCGGTCTCTTGGATTGGTTCGTATTCGCGAGGGCCCTGGCCGGTCGACATCTCAGGCCCCCTCTCGGCTCGTCGGCTGTTCTGCCGGCGACGGGGGCTGATTCAGGACCAGTTCTGGCATCGACTCCGCCAAATACTCCATCAGGTCGCGACCGCGGATCACGGCCCGCAGCGTCCCGTCCTCCTCAATCAGAGGCAGATTGCGGATCCGTTCCCGGTCCACCACACGCAACGCTTCAAGGATGGGCGTGTCTGGCGTCACTGACACCACCGGGCTGTCCATGATCACCTCCACCGGCGTGTCATCGGGCAAGCCCTCATGGAAGCACTTCTCCACGAAGTCGCGGTCGGTGAGCAATCCCATCACCCGCTCGCCGTCCATGACCACCAGGCAGCGCGCGGGCTGAGTCCGCAATGTGTGCAAGGCATCCGTCAGCGGCGCCTTGCGGTCGATGCGGAACGGCTTCCGGCGCACCAAAACAGAAATCGGAGTCTCGAACATTTTGCCGTCTCCCTGCGAGGGGCCATCTCGGCCCGCGGGAACGCTGCCTGTCTCTGAGGCGATGTCGCCAGCGACTCGGGCGCTTGAACGGAAGAGCCGCCCGCTCCGCACTGGCCCCGAAAGGATCGACCTCGAACCGCAGTCTACGCTCATGCGCGTCCGAACGAGGCCCGCATCCGTGGCCGATCAGCCCCGCCTTCCGGCCCCAACTGATCCAGGCCCGCGTCCATCGGCTGGAAGCTGCCGCAGGCTCCGAACCCAGAACGGTGGGCCAATGGCCCCGCCGTTCGAATATCCACTGGTCCAGAGATCGAGTGTTGGATGGGCTGCGGCATTTGCGGACTCTGCATGCCACTGGGCCACCAGTTGTCCTCCCAGCCCTCGTCGTCCCTCAAGGTCATTCCGGAGCCACCGCGGCTTTGCGCGATCGGTCCTCGTGGGCCATCCGCCGCAGAGCCACGAAGGCACGCTCAAACAACACGGTGCCCAAAATCATCGACTTCACCGCCTGGTCGTTCGGCTGTTCCAGATCGACACGCTCCATGCCCAAGTCGGTGTCGCCCCGCGCGACCGTCTGGCGTTCGAAATCGACCAACTGATTCACGGCCTCGAGGTAGGGCGCCAGACCCTGCACGGGAAAACTCGGGATCCAGATCCGCCGGATCACGGCAAGCACCGCCGCGAGCTCGCGCCGCGCGCCCGCCTCCACCCCTACCTCCCACCCCGCCTCATCGATCAGCCAGGAAACATCCCGGGTCGCCATGCGTAGCGTCTCATCGTCCGTGCCGGCAACCGTTTCGGACGCTAATGCCTCCATCACATCGCCCAGCACGCCATAGTCGGCCGATCCCTTCGCATCCAGCGCTCGCAGAATTCCGCGTGACGCCTCCACACCCAGACCGCCCACCTCTCGCAGCGCTCGAATGAGTTGCAGCCGCTCCAGATGCTGCGTCCCGTAAGAGGCCTGGTTCGGAGAGGTCAACTCCCCGGCCGGCAGCAGACCCTCGCGGATGTAGTACTTGATCGAGGCGACGGAGATTCCGGACTCCCGCGCCAGCTCTGAAACCTTCATGGCGTTCGGCGGTTTGACTTCTCTAGCGGATATTTCTAGTATCCGCATCTTGACCTATCCGATAGTAACAATATCCATCACGTCGACACTAGGACAACCCTAGAGCGCGCGCAAGCGGAGAGATCAGGAGGGGAAGTGCATGCCGTCCGCAGCCATATCCATTCGCGGATTGCACAAGGAGTACGGCGCCATGACGGCGGTGAGCGATGTCGATCTTGAGATCGAAGCGGGTGAGGTCTTTGCGCTCTTGGGACCGAACGGCGCCGGCAAGACCACCACTGTGGAGATTCTGGAAGGCTACCGGCAGCGCACGTCTGGTGAAGTGTCCGTCCTCGGAGTCGACCCAGAGATCGGCGGCGAGATCTGGCGGGCGCGGATCGGAATCGTCCTGCAAACCGGGACCGTGTTCGACGAACTCACCGTGGAAGAACTCGTGCGGCACTCTGCGGGGTTCTACTCCGATCCGCTCGATCCGGACCGGGTGATCGAAATGGTGGGACTCGACGAGAAGCGCACGGCGCGCTGCGCCAGACTCTCGGGAGGCCAACGGCGTCGCGTCGATCTGGCGCTCGGCGTCGTCGGCAACCCCGAGCTGCTGTTTCTCGATGAGCCAACCACGGGCTTCGATCCCGCCGCGCGCCGTCAGGCCTGGGAGGTCATCCGCGAACTGACTTCGTTCGGGGCGACGGTGCTGCTGACCACGCACTATTTGGATGAAGCGGAGGCGCTCGCAGACCGCGTCGGGGTCATCGCCAACGGACGCATCCTGGAAGTCGCCACGCCGCGCACACTCGGAGGGCGGGCGGAAGCCCTCGCCCGCGTCTCGTTCCACCGCCAAGGGCCGCTCCGTGATCGCGAGCTCCCGGTTCCCACGGCATCTCGCGATGGGAGCGACGGCGTCGTGGAGTTCGAAACCATGACGCCGACTGCGGTCGTCGCGGCGCTCACGGCCTGGGTCCAAGCGGCCGGGCTGGAGGAAGTACCAGAGTTGTCCGTCACCCGGCCATCCCTGGAGGAGATCTACCTACGCATGGTGCAAGACGTGCCGGCTGGGGGCGGAGACAAGGCATGACGACAAGTCTCGAAGTCTCAATCGACAGGCAGGATCGGCGGCCGGCAGCGCTCAAGCCCGGGTTCAGACGAACCATGCGCCTGGGTTGGTCGCGCACCATCGTTGAGGTCAAGGACATCATCCGGGATCCGCAATCTGGCTTCTTCCTCCTCCTGCTGCCCGTGCTCCTCTTGGTGTTTTTTGGCTCCATTTTTGACAATGAGATCGAGGGCACCGGCGTCAACATCCGCCAGTACTTTGTCGCGGGGATCATCGCCTCCTCCATTGTCGGCACCACCTTCTCCAATCTCGCGATCGGGATCGCCGTGCAGCGGCACTCTGGGGTACTCAAGCGGCTGGGCGGCACGCCATTGCCGAAAGCCTCATATTTCATCGGACGGATTGGAAGCGCCGCCTTCGTCACCGTTTTCCAGGTCATCGTCATGCTGGCGATCGGTGTGCTCCTCTTTGACGTGGATCTCCCCAGTGGCCTGACGCAGTGGCTTCGCTTGGTCTGGGTCATCGTCCTCGGGGTGGCGGTCGGCTGCACATTAGGGCTGGCCTACAGCGGCTTCATCCCCAGCGCCAAGGCGGCGCCCGCCATGACCCAACCGCCGTACCTCATCCTGCAATTCATCTCAGGCGTGTTCTTCGTGTTCACGGATCTCCCGGGCTGGATGCAGAACGTCGCGACGGTGTTCCCCCTGCGTTGGATGGCACAAGGACTACGCTCGGTTTTCCTGCCGGAGGAATTCGGCATGGCGGAGGCAGGCCAGAGCTGGCAGCTGGAGTGGGTCGCCGGAGCACTGCTGATCTGGTTGGCAGCCGGAACCCTGCTGGCACTACGTGGGTTCCGTTGGACGGACGAGCGCGGCGGATAGCGCGCGTCCCTCGGACAGGGAACCATACGCACAACCAGACAAAGAAGGAGCATCAATATGGCAGCGGTCAACCGCGAACGCATGACGCCCAATCTTCCCCCCAACGGGGCCGTCCTCTTCCTCATCGGCGTACGGATCAACAAGCCCTGGAAACTGCATCGCTGGCTGCCCGTCTTCTTCGCCATGCCGCGAATGCTGCGGGAGTTGGCGAAGCAGCCGGAACGGGGGCTACTGGGCGCCCGGACTCACTTTGGCTTTCCCAACATCCTGGTGGTTCAGTACTGGGAGTCGTTCGAAAAGCTGGACGCCTACGCTAAGGATCGGGACTCGGCGCATCTACCCGCCTGGGCCGCGTTCAACCGCCGATCCGCCGGCAACGGCGACGTGGGGATCTGGCACGAGACGTATCAGATCAGCAGCGGCGCCTTCGAGTCTGTCTACTCCAACATGCCGCCCTACGGCCTCGGCAAGGCCGTCGGCCTGCTGCCAGCCACGGGGAACCGAGAACACGCCGCGGATCGCTTCGCCAACAAAGACATCTCGCCGGATTCCTAGTTCGCCTCTGATCTAGTTTGGGATGTGCTTGGGCGGCGGCCCCACGCGTTTGCCCAGCTCCAACTCCCCCTCATGGACGATCCGATCCGCGACCTCGTGAACCGCGTTCTCGATCCACAAGCAGGCCGGGGAGCCGACCGTGTAATCGGCCGGGCCGATCGAGTCGACACGGTGCTGTTGCTGCAGCAGATTCGCCCGACGGAACTCCTCGCTCGAGCCTGGCTTGTAGACGGCGAACGTCCTGCCGCCAAACTGATTCACGACTGAGAAAATCGGCACATCGCTGGGGCCGTCCGCGACACAGACCATGTTACGGAACGGCACCCGCCGATCCTGCTGCTCGACTTTGGCATTGACGTCGATATCGAAGCGGATGTTCGTGCCCTTGCTCAGCTCGAAGAGTGCGCGCGTCTTGGACGTATTGTCGATCACGTAGACGACATCGGAGATCACGCGCGTGTCCGCCATCTCCACTTGAGCGCCATCGTGCAGAAAACCAGGCGGCGCCACGTGTTCGGCGAACTCGCAACCCCAGACCCCGTCCACGTGTTCGTAGATGTCGCTACCCACGATCAACTCCCGCAAACCGGTGCTGACCACGTAGTGCTCAAGCGTGATCGCCGCCCGACTGTAGTCCGGATGTTCCGCAATGCTGGCCCGCAATTGGTCAAAGAAGTCAGGCAGCCCCGCGTAGAAGGCGATCTGGCCGCCCAAGCGACGCAGGAGGGCGTTGTTGAGGCCTTTGAATACCCCGTGGCGTACGTAGGTGAGGATATGGTTGAGATAGACGGAGTCGTTCGGGATGTGAGCCAAGCCCTGGCTCGTGTAATACGCGGGCAGCGCGTTGACCTCCGCCCAGAAGTCGGCGGGGTCCACCTGGTAGTGCCGGAACAGCGGCTCCTGCATGTAGTGAGGCGTCAGGGTCTTATCGAAGTCCCAAACCACCGCAATGACGTTTTGTTGGGCCAGGCCCGGCGCCATCGCTCCCCCGTTCGACTCTCAATATCTCTCTGTCGATCCGTTGCCCGTCCAGTGTAGATGCCCCGCTTGAAAACGACCGCCGTCCCCTCAGACCCGCCCTCTTATCGTCCCCCGGCGAGAGTCGGCGAAGGCTAGACCACGGAGAACACGAGCGCGCCCGGCGGTGGGTCAAGGCTTGCCGCGGGTTCGGCCAACCCGCCCGGCGCGAGCGCGCTTCTCTCCATCGTCCCAAAGCGCTGCGCCAAGGTTTGATAGCGGAAGGCAAAGATCTCTTGCAGGCGCTGCAGCACCACAAGATCGTGCAGGGGACGGCTCAGAGGATCGAACGGGAGCGCGTAGTGGACGAGATCGCGCGTCTCCATGCCACCTTCGACCGCCCGGAAAAGATGCTGGTGATGCCACATCTTGTACGGACCAACGCGTTGCTCGTCGCTGAACGCCGTGCCGTCGTCGATCGCCGTGATCACCGTCATCCAGCTCAGCGGAATGTTGAACAGCGGCGTCACCGTGTAGGTCAGCGCGAGACCAACGTGCATCCGCTCTGGCAGCTCCGACGTGATCGTGAAGTGCAACGACTCCGGCGTCATCTCAGGAAGATTCCGCGGCGTCGCGAAGAACTCCCAGGCCTCATCCACGCTAATCGGTAAGCGCTGCCTCGCTTGCAGCCGGTGCAGCCTCACGTCCGCTCACCGAACTCCGCGGCCTGCTCACGCAGGCGATGCCGCTGAATCTTTCCAGCGGCAGTGCGGGGCAGCGTCGGGACGAACACGAAACGTTCAGGGCGCTTGAAACCGGCGAGGCCTCGCGCCACGAAGGCTGCAAGCGCCTCCCCGTCCGACGCCTCTCCCACCACAACGACAAAGGCGACGGGGCGCTCTCCCCACTCAGCGTTCGGCACGCCGACGACGGCCGCTTCGGCAACGTCCGGATGTGCCAATAGCACCGCCTCCACTTCAGCCGGGTAGACGTTCTCACCGCCGGAGATGATCAGATCGGTCCGGCGATCGAGCACATGCAAGTAGCCGTCGTCGTCGAGGTATCCGATGTCTCCGCTGCGCAGCCAACGCCCAGGTGTAGCGGCGTCCTGCTCGAACGCCGCGGCCGTCGCTTCCGAATTCTGGAAATAGCCGGACATCACCGTCGGCCCCTGAACTTGGATCTCGCCGGCTTCGCCCGCCGGCACATCCGCCCCATCCTGCCGCAGCCGGATCCGCGAACCCCAGAGCGGCTTCCCCGCGGCCCCCAAATGCAACAGCGCCTCTCCCGGTGCCAGTGTCACCACCTGCGACGCCGTCTCGGTCAGGCCGTACGTCTGCGCAACGGGCGCACCGATCGCCGCGCACCGATCGAGCAGCGGCTTGGGGACCGGGCCCCCACCGGTCAGTGCACAACGGAAGGCGTCTGGAAACGGGGAATCGACGTTCGCCTTCGTCCGCGCCTCGAGCAAGCGTTGCAGCATCTGCGGCACCAGAGAGACGATCGTCACCCCGTCGTCTTCTATGGCGGCGCTGACCTGATTCGGATCGAACCCCTCGTGCAGGAGCAGTGGGAAGCCCGAGACGGCGCTACGGATGACGATCGAGAGCCCCGCCATGTGAAACAGTGGCACGCAACAGAGCCAGCGATCGTCCCGCTCCACGCCCAGATTCAGCATCGACGCGACGGCGCTGGCAAGGTGATTGCCCGCCGTCAGCATCGCCCCCTTCGGCTGCCCCGTCGTCCCGGAGGTAAACATGATCGTGTGCAAGTGATCGCTCGCAATGGACACCGGCGCGACAGCATCCATCGACGCATCACTCCCGTTTTGGAGGTCTTCGAGCAGTCGGAGCGGCACCCGACACTCGGCGGCGACGCGCTCTGCCTGTTCCTGGTTGGCGGCATCGGCCAGCAACATCCGGGGGCTTGCCACGCCGATCTGGAATGCCAACTCATCGTCTGTGAGACGGAGGTTGAGCGGGACGAGCGTTGCTCCCAGACGGGGCACGGCATGGATCGCCTGCACGGTCGCTGGCCGGTTGCCGGCCAGAAGCGCCACGCGGTCCCCGGAACCAATCCCGGGGTCAACACCCGCGTCGCGTAAGCCATCGGCGATCTCCACTGCGGCGGCGTGTAGCGCAGCAAACGTCCAGGTCCGGCCCCCGAAGATCAGCCCCGGCATGTCTGGACTGCGCAAAGCCCGTTCCGCCAGCCAATCGTGATTGTCGCTCTCGGTCATCACCTCACCACAAGTACGACGCAGCCAGCACAACGCCAAAGAGCAAGTGCGCTTGCCCAGTCTGCTTCAGCACCAGATTCAGCGCCGGGCCCGAAGTGCCCTCGACGACCTTGCGGACCAAGAGCAGGGCCAACGGCAGCACGGCCCACGCCTGCATCGAAGCCCAGGGCATCAGATCGGCGGCGGCGAAGATCGGGACCAGCAGATAAGGCAGCAGCATCAACAGGACATACTCGCGACGCGCGACCGACGCCCCCAGCACGACGGCCAACGTACGCTTCCCACTGTCACGGTCCGTGTCGATATCGCGGAGATTGTTGACGACCAAGATCGCGGTGACCGGCATCCCCACCGGGATCGCCACCGCCGCCGCTTCCCAGGTCAGCCGCTCCACCTGCACAAAGTACGACCCCATCACGGCGACGATGCCGAAAAACACGAACACGAACACGTCGCCGAGACCGTGATAGCCATACGGCCAGGGGCCACCCGTGTAGGCGAACCCCGCCACGATCGCCGCGCCCCCCACCACCAGAATCGGCCAGCCCGCGACCACGATGAGATAGATCCCCACGGCTGCCGCCGCTCCGAACGCCAACAGAATCGCCGCCTTCATTTGCTCCGCAGTCACAAGACCTGCATGAGTGACCCGCGTCGGCCCCATCCGGTCTACGTTGTCCGCCCCGGATTTGAAGTCGGCGTAGTCGTTGGCGAAATTCGTGGCGATCTGCAACAGCAGGGCGCCGATCAACGCCGCGACGAACGGACCCGGCCGGAAGTCGAAGAACGGCGTGGCCCAAGAGGCGGCGGCCGTACCCGCCAGCACCGGCACGATGGCGGCGGGCAGCGTCGCCGGTCGGGCCGCCAGCAGCCACACACGGATCGGTGACGGGCGCTCGTTTGCCTTCGGACCAAGCCGCGATTCAGCCATCGGCTAGGGGAACCGCTCGAACTTCTCAAAGTTCGGCTCGCGCTTCTCGACAAAGGCGTCGCGCCCCTCCTTCGCCTCCTCCGTCAGGTAGTAGAGGAGCGTCGCATCGCCGGCGAGCTGCTGAAGCCCGGAGAGTCCGTCGGCTTCGGCGTTGAAGGCACGTTTCAGGAAGCGGATCGCCATCGGACTCTTGGCCAGAATCTCGCGGCACCACTCCACCGTCGTCGACTCCAGCTCGTCCAACGGCACGACGGTGTTGACCATGCCCATCGCCATCGCCTCCTCCGCCGTGTACTGGCGGCAGAGGAACCAGATCTCGCGCGCCTTCTTTTCCCCCACCATGCGCATCAACAACGACGAGCCATACCCTGCGTCGAAGGAGCCCACGCGTGGTCCCGTCTGCCCGAAGCGCGCGTTGTCGGCGGCGATGGTCAGATCGCAGACCACGTGCAGCACGTGCCCACCGCCGATCGCGTACCCAGCCACCATGGCGATCACGGGCTTAGGAATGTTGCGGATCTGGCGCTGGAGGTCCAAGACGTTGAGACGCGGCACGCCATCCTCTCCCACGTAGCCACCGTCACCGCGGATCCGCTGATCGCCGCCGGAGCAGAATGCCCGGTCGCCCTCGCCCGTCAGCACGATCACACCGACGCGCGGATTTTCATGGGCGCGACCGAACGCCTCCTGCAACTCGAACAGCGTCTGCGGGCGAAACGCATTGCGCACCTCCGGCCGGTCGATCGTGATCTTGGCGATGCCCTCCGCAATCTCGTAGCGGATGTCGGTGTAGTCGTGGGCCGATTCCCATTGCACGGTCATCTCGATCTCCTTTACGCGTTCTTGGCTATCTCGCTTGGCCATCTCGATCATCTTGAACAGCGCCCGGCAGGTGCCCGGGATCGGCGCCCACACTGCGAAACAACATGATCCGGATCGTCTCGTACGTCTCATCCAGGTCCGGGCTTGACTCACCTCGCTCTTTCGCGGTCAGCCATCGCATGATCACGCTGTGGAAGATACCGATCCAGGCCTGCGCAGCGACGCGCGTATCGATCGGCGGAATCGCCCCCGCGACGATCGCCTCATCGAGCTGCGCTTGAATCAGCACGGCAAACTCGTCTTGGATCTGCATAACCCGTTGATTGAGCCGCCCTCCGGCACCCAGCGCCTCGATCGCGAAGATCCGCGCCAGCGACCGATGTTTGGAGAGCGTTTGCAAGAGGACGTGCAGGGCCGCTTCCGCCCGTGCCACAGGATCGTCCGCGGCGGCGATCGCCTTCTCCACCTTGCGACGCAGCAGCGTGCTGGTCTGGTCGAGGAGGGCAAGTAGAACCGCGTCCTTGCCGGGGAAGTGAAAGTAGACGCCGCCCTTCGACGTGCCGGACGCCCGCGCGATCTCGTCCATCCCCACATCCTGGTAGCCGCGCTTCGCGAAGACCGACGCCGCGGCCTTGAGAATCTTCTGTTGCCGGCTGCGGGCGCGGGCTTGTTGAACGGGCATCGGACCTGCTGACTCGTCGTGCCGAAACTCGCGGTGGCGAAACTCGCCGAGCTGAAACCGACAAAATCGTCGGTTTCTCGGGCTACCCGGAGCCTACCGCCGCGCGCCAGCTTGAACAACGAGGTGCAACGACAAGTTGCAACAAGTGAGGTGGAACAACGGCGCGCCATAGACGACGCTGGTGCCCATGCCCAAGGAACAGCAACCCCACCCCCCCGCCGCGAAGCACCCCGAACGCGTCCAAGAGATGTTCGGACGCATCGTGCCCCGCTACGACCTGATGAACCGCGTCATGTCGGGCGGCATGGATGGGCGCTGGCGACGGTTGGCGGCGGGTAAGGCAAACCCTCGCGACGCCCGCATCCTCGATCTCGGCACCGGCACCGGCGACTTTGCCCGCGAACTGCGCCGCCAGTCCGCCCGCCAGGTCGTCGGCGCCGATTTCACGCGCGGCATGCTCACCACCGCCAGCCTGAAGCCCGGCCTCCGCGGCGACTCGGGTCTCTCCTGGGTCCAGGCCGATGTCCTCCAGCTCCCCTTCCCCAATCAAAGTTTCGATGCCGTCACCAGCGGCTTCCTCCTTCGCAACCTCGCCGACCTCCAGCAAGGGTTGAACGAGATGCTGCGTGTGCTGGTCCCCGGCGGACGCTTCGTCTCGCTCGACATCACCCACCCGCCACAGAGCCCGCTGGGCAGCGTTCTGCGCTTCGGCTTTCAACACGTCGTCACGCCCATCGCGGGCTTGATCAGCGGCGACCGTTCGGCCTACAGCTACCTGCCCAGCTCGCTCGAGGGCTATCCCGCCCCGGACGAACTCGCGGCCATGCTCGAGACCGCTGGCGCTATCGACGTCGGCTACCAGCGCCTGGGCGGCGGCAGCGTCGCGCTGCACTTCGGGCACAAGCCACCGGCGTAGGGCGTGAACAACCAAACCCGTCTCTAGCGGGCTCCCCCCACGTCTGCCAGCATGTCGCTGCACAATGACAAGCCACCGCAGCCACCCCTGCCTGAGCCGCCCAAGGAGCACGACATGAAGTTCGGAATCTTCATCTTCGCGACCGACAAGTCGATGGACTTCGTCGATCTGGCGCGCGCCGCCGAGGAGCGCGGCTTCGAATCCATCTGGGCGCCCGAGCATGTCCACATCCCGGTCGAGTTAGAAACGCCCTTCCCCCTCTCCGACGACGGCTCCCTGCCTGACATGTACACCCGCATCCACGACCCCTTCATCGTCCTGGCTGCCGCCGCCAGCGCCACTTCGACGATCCGCCTCGGCACCAGCATCTGCCTCGTCTCGGAGCATGAGCCGGTCACCTTGGCCAAGACCATCGCCAGCCTCGATCATGTCTCCGCTGGGCGCTTCGAGTTCGGGGTCGGCGCGGGCTGGCTGCGCGAGGAGATGGAGCCGCTCGGCGTCCAGTTCGAGACGCGCTGGAAGGTGACCGAACAACGCATCGCCGCCATGAAAGCGATGTGGACCGACGACGAGGCCGAACACCACAGCGAGTTCGTCGACATCCCCAAGACCCTCGTCTACCCCAAGCCCGTGCAGACGCCACACCCGCCCATCCTCATCGGCGCGACCTCCCGCTACGCCCGTCAGCGGGTCGTCGATTGGGCCGACGGCTGGCTGCCCAACGTCCCCCGGCCCGACTACCTGGAGCGTGGCATCGGCGACCTCCGCGAACGCGCCGCAGCATCAAACCGCGATCCAGACTCCATCAACGTCACCGTACTCTCCGGCCTCGCCGACGCCGTGGACGAGTACGAGCGCATCGGTTTAGACCGCGTCATCTTCCAAGTACCAAGCGAGCCGGACTCCGTCGTCATGCCGGAGTTGGACAAGCTGGCCAAGCTGATCGAAGGCCGCTAGCCCGGCGTCGGACCACCAAGACCAACCGCGTCGTCAAGGACGAGACTCAGCGTCGGCTCCACCGCGCCCCGTTGCGCCCGGAGCCGAATCACGCGGCGCTCGCTCCCCTCCATCAACCGCCCACCCCACTGACTGTGGACACGCGCCTCCTCGGGCAGCCAGTCAACGAGGCCCAGCTTGAACGCCGCCGCCGCCAGCGCCGGGCGCAGCGCATCCTCGATCATGACCAACGTGAACGGCGAGAGCCCGTCGACCTCAGCATCGGCGTTGATCAGGACTTGCAAATCGCAGTCCGTACCCGCGAGAAACGCAAGGGCATCGGAGAAGACGCGGTCGCCCTGCACGACCGCCGCCAACAAACCCGACCAGGGAAAGTTCACCGTAATCAACGAGGCTCGCCCTCCTAGTTCCTCGGGAAGGTCCTCCATCCCAGCAGCCACGAACGCCAGATTGGCGACACCCCCCCGCGACGGCTTACGCCCTGCCCGCCGGGCATAGCCCGACATCGCCTCCGCGTTCGCGTCAATACCAATGCAGAACAGCCGGGGATGACTTCTCGCCGCTCGATACGGGAACGACCCGTCGCCGCACCCTAGGTCGACCAGCGTCGCCGGGTACCCATCCGCCAAGGCAGCAAGCGCGTCCCCCTGCACCTCTTCCACGTTCTTGCCGGTGACGACTCGCACAGACGGCCTCCAGCTCCAGGCTGGGGCTATCGTACGGTGCAACCCATCAGCCAGCCCAGGTGTTAGCCCAACAGAAGGTGAAGTGCCGCGATGGCCCGCAACCGGCCGCAACGTTCCAGCCAACCCATGAGCGACGCAGAGATCGAGACCTACTTGGACGCCGGTGACGAGTGGGCGATGCTCACGACGATCGGCAAGGACGGTTTTCCGCACACCGTCGCCATCGGCTACTTCCGCGTCGGCGACGACCTCTACCTGGGAATGCGTGACGACACGCAGAAGATCAAGAACGTCGTACGGAATCCCAAAGCCAGCGTCCTCGTCACCGCTTCCAAAACGAAAGGGGACGTCACCGGCGTCATGATCCAAGGCGACGCTTCAATCGTCCGTGACGACGCGGAACGCCTGGAGCTGGCACGCGAAGCGGCCCGACAGCGCGGCCTCGCCGACGCCGAGCTGCCGCAAGAGGCGAGCCCGGGCGGCGTCTTCATGAAGCTGACGCGTCACAAGGCCATTACCTGGAGCTTCAGCTAGCCCATCCGCTAGAACTTCAGTCGAGGGACCGGCATACTGCGACCTCCACACGCTGCCTGTCCCCACACGCGGCGTCTTCCCCACAGGCTCAAGAGGAGACGATCATGGATCTAGGACTCGCTGGGAAAAAAGCACTCGTCACCGGCGGTAGCCGGGGCATTGGTCGTTCGATCACGGAAGTGCTCTTGCAGGAGGGCGCCAGCGTCGCCTTCTGCGCGCGGGGCGAAGAGGGTGTGCAAGCGGCCAAGGCCGATCTCGAGAAGCTGGGCACCGTTTACGCCGCCGCCGCCGACATGGCCGATGGCGACGCCGTGAAGAAGTTCGTCGCCGACGCCACCGAGGCCCTGGGCGGCTTAGACATCATCGTTCACAACACGAGCGCCTTTGGCGGACAAGGCGACGAGGGCTGGGTCAACTCGTTCAACGTCGATGTCATGGCTGGCGTCCGGGCCGTGGAAGCGGCGATGCCCGCCCTGGAAGCCAGCGACGCCGCCAGCGTCGTCTTCATTGGCTCCACCGCAAGTATGGAGTTCTTCCTCCAGCCCTCGTCCTACGGACCCATGAAGGCCGCCATGCGCGCCTACGCGAACGAGCTGGGCCAAGGACTCGGTGCCAAGGGCATCCGCGTCAACTCCGTCTCCCCCGGCTCCATTTACTTCGAGGGCGGTGCCTGGGACAACGTCGAGAAGAACGTACCGGACCTCTTCAAGACCGTTCAGGCGACTATCCCGTCCGGGCGCTACGGGCTTCCTGAAGAGGTCGCGCGCGTCGTCGCCTTCGTCGCCAGCCCCGCCGGAAGCTGGGTCACGGGCACGAACATCCCCGTCGATGGCGGCCAGCACAAGGGCGTGGATTAGGAACGGCGTCTAGGAACGCCGTTCAGGCTTCGCCTGACTCTAGCCGCCGCCTTCGCGCAGTAGCAGCCGGCGCAACACCGCGAAGGGGCCCTGCTCCTTCTGCAGGTCGCGCGCCAGATCGGGCAACACCTCCGCCGCACCAACGGTGACGCCCTGGTTCCAGGCCCGAAGCTGTGCCGTCGTCGGCGGCTCCGCGTCCGACCCGGCGAAGCGCTCGATCGGGCGCCACTGCGCGCCCTTGCCGGAGCGGACGTAGACCGATGCCCCCGCCTCCAAGCAAAGCGCGACTCCACCCGCCAGGTCCCAGATCTTTCCCCCCTCAAACAGCGCCATCTGGAACGTCCCCTCCGCCGTGCAGACCAGCTCCGCGGCAATGCTGCCCAAAGTCCGGGCGATGCCGAAGCGCCGTCCTTTCGGCCCGGTCACGCCACTCGTCCCGCCTGGCATCCCGCTCAGCCGCGCTGAGGGGGGAGCCTCCGCCGTGTGGAAATGGAGCTGTTCCTCTTCGAAGTAGACACCCCCACCCAGTCGGCCGTGATACACACCCGGCTGCATGTGTCGGTTCGTCGGCATGAAGACGGCGCCAACCACTGGAATGCCCCGCCACAGCACGCCGATCGAGCAGGCGAATACTGCCAGCCCGTTGATGAAGTTCGACGTGCCATCGAGCGGGTCAACGACCCAAACGAAGTCGGATCCGTCCGGATTCGTATCCGCCCCTTCTTCTCCCAAGATCGCATGCTCGGGAAAGTGATCGACGACCGAGTCGTGCACCAATTTTTCAACGGTGCGGTCCACTTCGGTGACCGGATCGGTCTTCCCGGAATCCTTGTACTCGATCTCCAACGCGGTGCGGAAACGATCCATCAGCACAACGCCAGCCTCTTTCGCGATCCGCGTCGCGACCTCCTCAATCTCTCCCAGCACCGCCTGTGTAGGGGCGTCGGTCATGTCCTCAAGCACCAGTTGCGTGGGATGAGATTCAGCAGACAAGCGAATATCCGATCGGATGCAAAGCCCAGTGAGAGCTCCAGAGTTAGTCGAGGATCACTTCAATCAACACGGCACCAGGCTCCCGCGCGGTATCGGACAATGACGTCATGTCAAAGATCGACTGCGCCCGCCGGATGTCATCGAGACCGGTGACCTGCCTGCCCACCCCAGTCCACGTATCGCCACGCACCAAGGCGGTGACAGCTCCACCACCCCGAAGATTTCGCCACCACGTCCGATCATCGCGGCTCACGAGGTAGAGCCGATCGTTGCGCTGCGCATAGTGCACAGGGATTGTGTAGCGATTGCCGGTCTTGCTGCCGATCACCGTGATCAACATCGTCTTGCCGCTCATCAACCGATGCAAGCGCGACCGCAAAATGAAACTGGTCAGCGATTTGGGCATGCGATAATTCTAGCCCAGGGACCGCGGAGACGCGCGTCACCGAAGATGTTCCAGCGCGCTACTTCAGCTCGAAGATGTGATAGATCACGCCCCCGGGCAGCGCTTCCCCCACCCCCACCGCGACAACGCCATTCAGCCAGCCATACTCCTCCGACGCCGTCTCGAAACGATGCAGCGTCCGCCAGTACACCGCCGACTGGTCGATGTCCTCCCCCGCCATCGCCCGACCGACAGTGCGCGCACCACGCATGATGCCCGTGTACGTCATGTAGATCAGCGCATCATCGTCGGTCTTAAGCAGCGCGCGCACGTCAATCTCAGTTGTATCGGCATCGATCGAGCGAGCGAAGTCACCGCCGATCGGCTCCACCCTGCCGCGCAACCGTGGCCCCTCGAAGCTGCCTCCTCCGATGCCACCCAAGAGCCGGCCTCCAGCAGGGGTCTGCCCCACGTTGTAGGCGCCGCCCAGCTCCACTCGGAAGTCGAAGAGATGCTCCAGCTCAGGCGCACGCCCAGCGTCAGCCATCCCACCGGATATCTGCGGCACGATCGTGATCTGCGCATCCGGCCCCACCGCCTCCACCAACCCCGTGCTGACCACGTTGTCGTCGATCGCCAGCGAGATGCCCGGCGCGATCACCCCATCCTCGATCACGCGGTCGCGAAGCGCGGGAAAGCGACGCCCCGCGTCGATGAACAGCTGGCGGAGCGTCTTGCCGTCTGCCTCAACGCTGGTCTCACCCTCGGTCAGGTGTCGCATCTGCGGCGGGATCAGGATGGTGGCCATACACTTTTCCTAAGTACAGAGGCCCTCTAGGTACAGAGGCTTTAGGGCCAGGCCCCCGCGGACCCAAAGTCCCAGACATACCAAAGGGGCGTCCCTGCGGACGCCCCTCAGTCTATCGCTTGCTCGCCGGAGCGGGACTACGAGCCCTCTTCCAGCTTCTTTTCCAGAATCGCGCGCGGACTCATCGGCAACTTAGGCATCCGCAGCCCGGTCGCCTGGTAGATCGCCTCGCGCAGAGCCGGGGCCGGCGGGATGATCGGCACCTCGCCCACACCACGGACCCCGTAGGGGTGGCCGGGGTTCTCGACCTCCACCAGCTCCGTCTCGATCATCGGCAGATCGAGCGTCGTCGGCATTCGGTAGTCCAGCAGTGACGCGTTGCGGAGTTGGCCCTTTTCGTCGTAGAAGTACTCTTCATTCAGAGCCATCCCCACGCCCTGTGCCGCACCGCCCTGCATCTGCCCTTCGACATAGGCCGGGTGAATCGCCGTACCCACGTCTTGAACGGCCGTGTAGCGCAGCACTTCGACCTTGCCCGTCTCCGGGTCCACCTCAACATCGACGATGTGCGTCGCGAAGGCGGGTCCGGACGACGTCTTGTTGGTGTCGGCACGTCCCACGACCATGCCGCCCGTGCCCTGCAACTTGCCCGCCATCGACTTGAAGTCGATCGAGCGATCGTTGCCCTCGTCGTCCTTGGGGCCGGTGATCACACCGTCGTCGCCGTACTCAACGTTGTCCGCGTCCACTTCCCACATCTGCGCCGCCCGCTCCACGAGCTGGCGACGGATGTCCTGGGCCGCTTCGTACGCCGCCCAGCCACCCGCGAAGGTGGTACGTGAACCGCCGGTCACCATCGTGTACCCCACCGAGTCCGTGTCCACGATGTGCGGCTTCACATCCTCGGCCGTGATGCCCAGCGTCTCCGCCAACTGCATCGCCAACGAGGCGCGGGTGCCGCCGATATCGGCGGAGCCCAGGACCAGCGAGACCGTGCCATCCGCGTTGACCTGCGCGTAGGCGCTGGATTCGAACCCAATGTTGAACCAAAAGCCCTGGGCCACGCCACGTCCGCGGTTGGGACCTTCCAGCTCCGAGTTCCAATGCGGGCTGTCCTGCGCCGCCTTCATCGTCTCCACGTTGCCGATGACGCCGAACTTGGCGCCGTCGGCCCGTTGCGTGCCTTCCACCGCGGCATTCTTCAGCCGCAGCTCCAGCGGGTCGATCTCGAGCAGCTCCGCCAGCTCATTGACGACGGACTCCGCCGCGAACTCCGAGGCTGGAGCCCCTGGCGCGCGGTAGGCAGCCGTCTTCGGCTTGTTGACGCAAACGTCATAGCCATCAATCTGGGCGTGCTCAATGTCGTAGGGGGAAAAGACGGTCATCGCCCCGGCGCCCACGGCCGCGCCTGGGTAGGCCCCAGCCTCGTAGGCCAGATAGGCCTCCGCGGCGGTGATCGTGCCGTCCTTCTTCGCGCCCATCTTGATCCGCATGTAGGTGCCGGATGTCGGGCCGGTGGCCTGGAACACCGCGGCTCGATCCATGGTCATCTTCACCGGCTGCCCCGACAACTTGGAGAGCAGCGCCGCCACGGGCTCCAAGTAAATCGGAATCTTGCCACCGAAGCCGCCGCCAATCTCCATTGGTCGGACCTTGACCTGGGAAACAGGCACACGCAGGATCTCGGCCGTGCTGTCACGCACCGCGAAGAGCCCCTGCGTGCTGGTCCAGATCGTCAGCTCGCCGTCCTGGTTCCAGAACGCCGTCCCGTTCTGCGGCTCGATGTAGCCCTGGTGGACCATCGTCGTCTCGAACTCGCGCTCGATCACGACATCGGCCTCTTCGAAGCCGACCGCGATCTCGCCCTTCGTAAACTGGATGTGGCTGGCGACGTTCGACGCCTTGTCGGACTTCGCCCCGCCAATGTCGCTCGTGTGCAAGTCCTCGTGCAGCAGCGGCGCGCTGTCCAGCATCGCGTCTTGCACGTCGAGGACGGGCGGCAGCTCCTCGTACACCACGTCGATCAACGCCAGTGCGTCTTCCGCAATGTGCGCATCCGTCGCCGCCACCGCGGCGACCGCGTGACCCACGTAGAGCACCTTGTCCGAGGCCAGGATGTTGTCCATCAGCCACTTAAGCTTGGCCGAGTCTTCGTCCAGCCGATCGGGCGAAGCCGGGAAATCGGCGTTGACGACGACCGCCTTCACGCCCGGTAACGCCTTCGCCTTCGACGTGTCGATCGACTTGACCCGGGCATGCGACACGGGACTGCGCAACACCTTGCCGTGCAGCAAACCTTGAAGCTGAATGTCCGCGCCATATTGTGCGCGACCGGTGACTTTGTCGACGCCATCGTGACGGATGGGTCGCGAACCAATGACCTTGTATTTCTTGTCGGTGGTGACCAAGGTAACTCCCCCTAGGCGTTCATGGTCTCTGCCGCTTTTTGGACGGCTCGGATGATTTTATCGTAGCCGGTGCAGCGGCAGAGATTCCCCGCCAGCCAGTACCGAATTTCGTGCTCTGTCGGGCTGGAGTTCTCCTCCAGCAGCGCCTTGGCCGAGATCAGGAAGCCGGGCGTGCAAATTCCGCATTGCAACGCCGCCTCTTCCAGGAAGATCTGCTGCAACGGATGCAGGTTCTCTCCATCGGCCATGCCTTCGATGGTCTCCACGTCCGAGCCATCGACCTCGGCGGCCATGACCAAGCAGGAGTTCACCAACCGGCCATCCAGAATCACGCTGCAGGCCCCGCAGTTGCCGTTGTTGCAGCCTTCCTTGGTGCCCGTCAGCCCCACGCGGTCGCGCAGGACCTCCAGCAGGCTGTCGCGCTCGCTGGCAAGCACCTCAACCGGCTCGCCGTTGATGTTGGTGCTGACGATCATGCGGTCGCTCATGCTTCCACCCCCCGCGCTCGATTGGCCGCGCCTCTGATCACCCGCTCGGTGAGGACGCCTGATAGATGTTTGCGCTGCACGATGGAACCGCGCATGTCGTCGATCGGCGTCGCCGCGTCTCGGGCTGCTGCCGCTGCCGCCGCGATCGTCTCGTCGCTGAGTGGCTTCCCCTCAAGCGCTTCGCCCGCCGCCGTGACGAAGAGCGGCGTCGGCGCAACCGCGCCAATCGCGATGCGTGCCTGCGTCACGGTGTCGCCATCCAATTGCAAACTCGCCGCCGCATTGACGACCGCGATGTCCATCTCATTGCGCGGAATGAAGCGCAGGAACCGCGCTCCACTGTTCGGCTTCGGCGCCGGGAAATGCAAGGAGACAACGAACTCCCCTTGCGTGAGGATACTGGTTCCGGGTCCGGTGCAGAAGTCCTCCGCCGCCACCTCGCGCCTTCCGTTGGGTCCGGCGACTGTCGCCACGCCCTCCAGAACGATCAGGGAAGGGATGCTATCGGCGGCGGGGCCAGCGTTACAGAGATTTCCGCCCAAGGACGCCCGTCCCTGGATCGCCGTCCCGCCAATCAACACCGCGGAATCTACCAAGCACTGGTAGTGCTGCTTGATGTCGTCGTTGTTGTAGAGCTGATAGCAGGGTGTCGCCGCGCCGATGGTGAGCCCGGCGTCGGCATCGAAACTAATCGCCATCACCTCTGGGATGTGTTTGACATCCACGAAGAGATCCACCTGGCGGGTCCGTTCACGCGCCGCGACGATGATGTCGGTCCCGCCAGCCAGGACATAGGCCGAGCCATTGTCCGAAAGCAAGCTGACCGCCTCATCGACGGTGTTGGCGCGCGCGTATTTAACTGACTGCACGTAATCCATCCTCCTTGCGCACGATGTGTGGGCAAGCGGAAGGATAGCGGATCGATCGGGAATGGTCGCGGGCGGCGGTGACGTTGCGTCGGCGACCGCGATTCCCGGACCCAGAACGACGAGCGCGCGCGGACTACTCCCCGTCGGCCGGTCCTTCCATGGGCACCCGCTCGCGGCGGTTCAATGCAATCCGCAGCACCGTATAGCCCAGAATCGCCGCCAACACCGAGGCGAAGAGGATCCCGATCTTGGCCTCTTCCACCAGCAGCGCATCGTCGTAGGCCAGCCCCGCGATGAAGATCGCCACCGTGAAGCCAATTCCGGCCAACAGCGAGACCCCCGCGAACTCCGGCCACCCGAACGACCGCGGCATCGCCGCAATGCCGGTCCGCACCGCCACATACGAGAAGAGCATCACCCCCAACAGCTTCCCCAGAATCAGTCCGGCCGCCACACCCCAGGCGACGGACGACTGCACCGCCTCTTCCAACACATCGCCCGACAGCTCGATGCCCGCGTTCGCCAGCGCGAAGATGGGAATGATGACGAAGGCGCTCCAGGGCGAGAGGAAGTGCTCCACTCGCTCCAAGGGACTCGCCGACTCCCGCGCCAACTCTTCGATCTCTCCCACCGCGGCCCGCACTTCATCCTCACGGCGATGCGGCTCTTCGTGCAGAACCGCGGCACGGAAGGTGTCCATTCTCCGATGAAGCCCTTGCGACAACGACTCCCCGCCGTATAAGGACGCGACCGGTGTAATCAGCCCCAAGACGACCCCCGCAATCGTCGCTTCCACGCCCGACTCGAAGGTCGCCAGCCAGAGGCCAAATCCCACGACGACGTACGCGGGGATCGATCGGACCCCGATCCGCTGCATGATCAGAATCAGAGCCACAAACCCGCCCGCGGCGGCGAGCCAGCCCAGCTCCAGGCTGTCGGTGTAGAAGATCGCGATGATCAGGATGCCGCCAATGTCGTCTGCGACGGCCAAGGCCAAGAGGAAGATCTTGAGCTGAATCGGGACACGTTTGCCCAACAGCGCCAAGACACCCACGGCGAAGGCGATGTCCGTCGCCACGGGGATCCCCCAGCCGGCTCCCCCATCACCCCCCAAGTTAATCACCGTGAAAATCAGCGCGGGAACGATCATCCCGCCCGCCGCGGCAACGACAGGTAACGTCGCGGCCTTGCGATCCGCCAGCTCGCCGTGAATCGCTTCCCGCTTGATCTCCAGTCCCACCACGAAGAAGAAGATCACCATCAGCGCATCGTTGACCCAGCCTTCAAGGGGCTCGGCCAGTCTTAAGATCCCGAAGTCGAAAACGATCTCCGTCTCCCAGAAGCCCTCGTAGGAGTGCGGATCGACGTTGACCCAGATCAGCGCGATGAGCGCGAAGAGGACGATGGCGATTCCGCCCGCGGCCTCGATCCGCATGAACTGGATCGTGGGTTGCACGACGTAGCGCGGGAGCCTTCCCTCCCCTTCACGCCACGGTGGTCGATAAATCTCCACACGTCCTGTGCTTTCCCCGCTCCGGGGACGGCGTCTCCGCGCCGTCCTTCGGAGAACAAACCCAATCCGGCCGTCGAGAGATCACCCTATCGAACCGATCCCTTGCCGTCATCCTGGCCAGGTGCGGCGATAGATAACTACGCCGCACCCGAAACTGCGTCAGCAACCCCGAACGCCACCGCCGGTCAACTCCCAGCTCAGACGTTGAAGTAGCCCGCCTCCGGGTGCGCAGTGACAATGGCGGAGGTCGACTGTTCCGGCGTCAGCTGGAACTCCTCCGTCAACGTCACGCCGATCTCGTCCGGATCGAGCAACTGAAATAGCAGCGCCTGGTCGTCGAGGTTGGGACAGGCTGGGTAGCCGAACGAGAATCGCGCCCCCCGGTAGCGACCCGCGAAGAGGTCCTTCTTGGCCGGGCCATCGTCAGCCGCCAAGCCCAATTCCTCACGGATGCGGTGGTGCCAATACTCGGCCAAGGCCTCCGCCATCTCCACGCCAAAGCCGTGCCAGTAGAGGTAGTCCTGATAGTTGTCGCCAGCGAACAGCGATTGCGTGTGTTCGCTGATCCGCGCGCCCATCGTCACCACATGAAACGCGGCCATATCCATCTCGCCGCTCGCCAGCGGACGGTAGTAATCGGCCAGGCACAGGTTCTGCTTCCCGTTCTGGCGCGGGAATGTGAAGCGCAAACGCTCCGTTCGCTGATCGTCCTCATACACGATCAGGTCGTCGTCGTCCGCTTGCACGGGGAAGTAGCCATAGACGACAGACGGTTCCAAAAGCTGCCCCGCCGTCGCTTCGCTGATCAAGCGGCGCAACGTGGGCCTCGCCTCATTCTCCAGAAGCTGCTCGAAGTCCTCGTCGCTGAGGTCGTTCTTGCGCAGCCCCCACTGCCCCCGGAACAGCGCAGTTTCATTCAGATAGCTGGCGACATCGGCCAGCGGGACCCCCTTCACGACGCGGCGGCCCCAAAACGGCGGCTCGGCTATCGTCACGTCTGTTCTCACCTTCGATCGGGCCGCACGGACCTCGGTCGCAACCGGCGAGTCTGCCGGGCTCACCTTGGGTTCCCGTGCCGCGGTGCGCTCTTGCCCCTCTGGTGCGCGTCCCTCGGCGATGGCGTTCATGATCGAAAGCCCCTCGAAGGCATCTTTCCCGTAATACACATCCCCTTCGAAAGCGTCCCGCAGATCTTGCTCCACGTAGGAGCGGGTCAACGCCGCCCCCCCCAGCAAGATCTTCCACTTCCCCGCCAGCCCTCGACGGTTGAGTTCGATCAAGTCTTCCTTCATCACCACCGTGGATTTGACCAGCAGTCCGGAGAGCCCCACCGCGTCGGCGCCGTGCTCCTCCGCCGCCTCGATCACGGCGGCGATGGGCTGCTTGATCCCGATGTTGACGGTGCTGAAGCCGTTGTTGCTGAGGATGATGTCGACCAGGTTTTTGCCGATGTCGTGGACGTCGCCGCGCACCGTCGCCAACACGATCGTGCCCTTCCCGGCCGAGTCCAGCCGATCCATGTGCGGCTCCAGATACGCCACGGCCGCCTTCATCGTCTCCGCCGACTGCAGCACGAAGGGCAACTGCATCTTGCCCGCGCCGAACAACTCCCCCACCACCTTCATCGCCGGCAGCAACACCTCATTGATCACCAAGAGCGCGCCCCGCGACGCCAGCGCCTCGTCCAGATCCTCCGTCAATCCTGGGCGGAGTCCGTCCAGAATGCGGTAATGGAGGCGTTCCTCTACCGGCTTCTCCGTCAGATCCACGGCCTCGCGCTTCAACGTCGCATCTTCGAACAACGCCATGAAGGCGGGCAGCGGATCGACGCCGTCCACCCAGTCGTTGTAGATCAGCCGTCGTGAGGCCTCCCGCTGTTCCGGCTCGATTTGGTGAGCGGGAAGCAACTGCCGCGCGTTGACGATCGCCGCGTCCAGCCCCGCCTCCACCGCCTCCTCGACGAAGACGGAGTTCAGCACCTGCCGCGAGGCAGGATTCAACCCAAACGAGATATTGCTGACGCCAAGAATGGTGCGTACCTCAGGAATCTCCGCCTTGATCCGGCGGATCGCCTCCAGCGTCTCCTTGCCATCGTTGCGCAGCTCTTCTTGGCCTGACCCCAGCGGCAGCGTCAACGCGTCGAAGAGCAGATCACCGGCACGCAGCCCATGTTCATTAACCGCCAGGTCATGGATGCGATGCGCGATCTCCAATTTGCGGTCGGCGGTGCGGGCCTGCCCTTCCTCATCGATCACGAGTGCGACCACCGCCGCGCCGAAGCGGATCACGTTCCCCAGCACACTGTGCAGCCGGTCGCCACCATCTTCAAGGTTGATCGAATTGACCAGCGGTTTCGCGCCGATCAGCTTCAAGCCCGCTTCCAGCACGGGGGCTTCCGTGGAGTCCAACATGATCGGCAGCGTCGTCCGGCCCGACGCCATCGCCACCAATTTCTCCATGTCCGCCACGCCATCCCGCCCCACGTAGTCCACACAGACATCCACCACGTGCGCCCCGTCCTTGGCCTGATCCCGGACCAAGTTGGCCATCTCGTCCCAGTTCTCCTCCGCCAGGAGACGCTTGAACTTGCGCGACCCATTGGCATTCGCGCGCTCCCCGACGATCAGGAATGAGGCTTCCTGCTCGTACGGCACCGGCGTGAACAACGACGACGCCCCCAGCTCAAAATCCGCCGTGCGTTCCGGCGCGGCGCGGCCCGCGACAGCATCAACGACGGCGCGCATGTGCTCCGGGGTCGTGCCACAACAGCCACCGATGATCCGCGCGCTGTAATCGGTGACGAACGTCTCGTGCGCCGCCGCCAACTGCGCCGCGCTCAGGTCGTAGACGGCTTGGCCCTTCTCCACGCGCGGTAGCCCCGCGTTGGGCTGCACCATGATCGGAAGCGTGCTGTGCTGCGCCAGGTAGCGCAGGTGCTCGTGCATCATCTCGGGACCGGTCGCGCAGTTCACGCCCAGCGACGCCAGCCCCAACGGCTCCAACGTCGTCAGCGCCGCGCCAATTTCACTGCCCATCAACATCTGGCCCGTCGTCTCGATCGTCACCGTGCACAAGATGGGAAGTTCGCGGCCCCGTTCGGCCAGCGCATCCCTTGTGGCAATGATCGCTGCTTTCGCCTGGAGAAGGTCGTAGACCGTCTCCACCAGCAGCGCGTCGACATCCCCGTCAATCAGACCGAGTGCCTGCTCGTAGTACGCGGCATGGACCTCGTCGAAACTGACCTGGCCCAGGCTCGGCATCTTCGTACCCGGGCCCATGGATCCAACGACGAAGCGAGGCTGCTCCGGCGTCGCATATGAATCAGCGGTGCGACGCGCGATCGCCGCCGCTTCGCGGTTGATCTCGCGCGTCCGATCCGCGATCCCGTACTCGGCCAGAGTAATGGCGCTGCCACCAAACGAGTTCGTCAGGATCCCATCCACGCCCACGTCCAGATAGGAACGGTGCATCCGCTCCACGGCGTCGGGCCGCGTGATGCAGAGGAACTCGTTGCAGCCATCCAGGCCGCCAAAGTCCTCGTCCGTCAGGTTCAGGTTCTGCAGCGCCGTACCGGTGGCGCCGTCCAGAATTAGAACACGCTCTTGCAGCGCGTCCAACAATGCGGGTCGGGGAAGCACAGGAAACTCCGGGCGTCGTCACGCGAACTCTGCCGCGCGGCTTCAGCGCGACCGGAGGCTACAGCGGGTGGACGCCCAGACGTCAGTATAGCTGGGCGGGGCAGGAGCCTGGGTAAGGGAAGCGGCAGAAAGCTCCGGCGACTAGCTCGATGCCCCAGCCACCACCGCCGCGTCACCGCTTCCCCGCCTTCGGACACGTCCGTGGCGGGATCGCCGCAAATAGGTCTGATCCTCAGCGCTGTGGCGCGGACGGGAGGCGTTGTCTGGGAGCGCCAGCGGGCCGACTAGGCGCTCTCGATGATGGCGTTCAGCGTGGCGCTCGGCCGCATCGCCGCCTCCGCCTTCGCGGCGTCCGGGCGGTAGTAACCACCGAGGTCGACGGGCTGACCCTGCGCGGCGATCAACTCCTCGGTGATCTGGGCCTCGTTCTTCTCGAGGTCCTGCGCGACCTGCGCGAAGCGTGCCTGGAGCGCCGCGTCCTTGTCCTGCCGCGCCAGTGCCTGTGCCCAGTACATCGCTAGGTAGAAGGTGCTGCCGCGGTTGTCGATCTCGTTGACCTTGCGCGACGGCGCGCGCGCCGCTTCGAGGTAGCTCGTGATCGCCTCGTCGAGCGTCTCGGCGAGGATCGTCGCGGCCGCGCTGCCCGAGCGCTCGGCGAACGCTTCAAGCGATGGCACGAGCGCGCTGTACTCGCCGAGCGAGTCCCAGCGCAGGTGGCCCTCCTTCACGAACTGCTGCACGTGCTTCGGCGCGGATCCACCGGCGCCGGTCTCGAACATGCCTCCCCCGCTGAGCAGCGGAACGATCGAGAGCATCCGGGCACTGGTGCCAAGTTCGAGGATCGGGAACAGGTCGGTCAGGTAGTCGCGGAGCACGTTCCCTGTCACGGAGATGGTGTCTTCGCCTCGGCGGATGCGGTCGAGTGAGAAGGCCATCGCGTCGACCGGGCTCATGATCCGGATCTCCAGCCCGCTGGTGTCGTGGTCCTTCAGGTACTCGTTCACCTTCACGATGAGCTGCACGTCGTGGCCGCGTTGCTCGTCCAGCCAGAACACCGCCGGCGTGCCCGTCGCACGCGCGCGCGAGACAGCGAGCCGCACCCAGTCGCGGATCGGCGCGTCCTTGGTCTGGCACATACGAAACACGTCGCCGGTTTCGACCGTCTGCTCCAGCAGCGTCTTGCCCGAGGAGTCGACCACTCGGATCGTGCCGTCGTCCGGCGCCTCGAAGGTCTTGTCGTGCGACCCGTACTCCTCGGCCTGTTGCGCCATCAGGCCGACGTTCGCGACGTCACCCATCGTCGACGGATCGAACTGCCCCTTCGCCTTCGCGTCTTCGAGGATCGTCGCGTACATCGTCGCGTAGCTGCGGTCCGGGATCATCGCGACGACGTCCTGCAGTTCGTCCTTCGCGTTCCACATCCGGCCGCCGTCGCGGACGACGTTCGGCATCGAGGCATCGACGATGACGTCGTTCGGGAAGTGCAGGTTAGTGATCCCTCGACGCGAATCGACCATCGCCAGGGCGGGCCGACCGGCGTAGACGGCCTCGATGTCGGCCGTGACCGCGGTCTCCTGATCGTCCGGCAGGCGCTTGACTTTCTCGAGGATGTCGCCGAGGCCGTTATTCGGCGTCGCGCCAACCCCTTCAAGGGCATCCGCGTGCTTGTCCAGCGCGTCGGCGTAGTAGACCGACACGGCGTGGCCGAAGATCACCGGGTCGGAGACCTTCATCATCGTCGCCTTGAGGTGCAGCGAAAGCAGGATCTCATCCTGCTTCGCCGCCTCGATCTGTTCGGCGTAGAAGGCGCGCAAGGCGCTGACGCTCATCGTCCCGGCGTCGATCACCTCACCGGCTTGCAGCGCGATGTCGTCCTTCAGCCCCGTGCTGACCCCGTCAGCGCCCACGAACTCGATCCGCGCCGTCGTCTCAGCCTCGAGGGTCGCCGACCGCTCGCTGCCGAAGAAGTCGCCACCCTGCATGTGGGCGACGCGCGACTTCGAACCGGACTCGGGCCAGGGTTGCATCATCTTGTGAGGGTTCTGCTGGGCGAACTTCTTCACCGAGACCGGCGGCCGGCGGTCAGAGTTGCCCTGGCGCAGCACCGGGTTCACCGCGGAGCCGAGCACGCGCGAGAACCGCGCCTGGGAATCGCGCTGCTCGTCGGTCGCCGGGTCCTCGGGGTAGTCGGGGATGTCGTAGCCCTGATCCTGTAACTCGTGGATCGCCGCCTGGAGCTGCGGGATCGAGGCGCTGATGTTGGGCAACTTCAGGATGTTGGCATCAGGCGTGAGTGTGAGTTCGCCAAGCTGACCGAGGTAGTCCGGGATGCGCTGCTCTTCGGTCAGCCGCTCCGGGAATCCCGCGATGATCCGACCGCTGAGCGAGATGTCGGCCGTCTCAATCGCCACCCCGGTCCCGCGGAGGTACGCCTCGACGATCGGAAGCAGGCTGTAACTCGCGAGCGCGGGCGCTTCGTCGGTGTGGGTCCAGTTGATGTTGGCGGTCATGGCCGCTCCTTCTCCGGGGTGTGTGGCGCCTCGTGAGATTTCGCGCCGCAAGAGTGGCGAATGCCGACGCTCGGGGGCGTCGAGGTGAACGCTGCTACGGCCTCGTGGTGGGGGTGGGGTGGGCGAGCTTCTCTCGCTCGACCTGCGTGAGTCTTCACGATCGATAGAAATCGTGCAAGGACCCATAGAAGATACGAATCAATGCGGGCCGCGGATCAGCCATTAGGGGTCGAGGCCCAGATCACGCATGAACGCCTCCGATCGCGGTTCACGCCCCAGGAACTCGCGGATCAGCACGTCCCCATCGACGGTGCCTCCTCGCTCGAGAATGCCCGAGCGGTAGTCGCGACCCACCTGCGGGTCGTCGAGGCCGGCCTGCTCGAACCGGGTGAACATGTCATCCCCGTACACCTTCGACCACATGTAGCCGTAGTACCCCGCGTCGTAGCCAAAGAGATGGCCGAACCCCGCCTGGAAATGCGTCTCCTCCGGAAACGGAAATCCGGTGATTGGGTGCAGTTCCCGCGCCAACGCGTCGGTGTCTTTCTCCCGGCCGGCAGAGTGATACGCTAGGTCAATGCGGCCAAAGTAGATCTGACGCAGCGCCGCGATCCCACTGCCCACATTCTTGGCGGCGATCATGCGCTGGAGCAGGTCGTCGGGCAGCCGTTCGCCGCTTTCGTGATGCCGGCTGAAGCCGCGCAACACCTCGGGCTGCCAGCACCAATGCTCCAGCATCTGAGACGGCGCCTCGACGAAATCCCGCTCCACCCGTGTGCCCGAAAAGTGCAGGTACCGCGACCGCGTCAGCGTCTGATGCAAGATGTGCCCGAACTCGTGGAACAGCGTCACGACTTCGGAGTGCCGCAACAACGACGGCGTCTCCGCCGTGGGCTTCGTGAAGTTGGCGACGATCGCGCTGACCGGCGCTTGGTACTCCCCGTTGGGCAACGTGCGCCCGCTCTGCAAGGTGAACGCTGCTGCATGGCCGAACTTGTCGGGGCGCGGGTGCAGGTCCATATAGAAGTGCCCCACGACCCCACCGTCCGCCGCTGAACTGCGATCGACACCGGCGGCCTGACCGCGATCGATAATGTCGAAAAACCGCACATCGGGATGCCAGGCCTGCGAAGAATCCCGCGCGACGAACTCGACGCTCACCAGCCGCTGGTAGACGTCGAACAGCCCCTCCAGCGTCGCCTCTAGCGGGAAGTACTCCGCCACGACAAACGGGTCGACATCGTGCTTCTCGCGCAGGACGCGCTGCTGGTAGTAGCGCCAATCCCAGATCGCCAGCGACTCATCGCCTCCCGTCTCGGCCTGCTTCGACTCCTGCAATTCGGCGATGTCCCGGTCGGCCTTCACCCGTACCTTGGCCTCCAGATCGGTGAGGAAGTCCAGTACGGTCTCGGGTTCCCGCGCCATCCGGATCTGCAAGATGTATTCCGCCCAGGAGGCGAAGCCCAAAATGGTCGCGATCTCGTCACGGACCGCGATTGCCTCCTCCAGCAGCGTCACGTTCTCGACGGCTGCCTTGTTGTGATTCTTCTGAAACAACGCTCGCCGCAGATCTGCATCCTTCGCCGACTCCAAGAACGGAAACAGCTCCGGGTAGTCCAACGACACCCGGTACCGCGTGTCTCCGTCCACCTCTTCCCGACGCAGGGAATCGATGTACGAGTCCGGCAGCCCTCCCAGTTCCTCGCGCGTAATCAGAATCGCATCGTCGAACTCATCGACATTGCGACGGAACTTGATCCCCACCGAGACCAAGCGCTCCTTTAACTCCTGCAACCGCGACCGCCGCTCGACGTCCAGGTCCATCCCGTTGCGCAGAAAGTCCCGCAGCGTCCGCTCCACCAGGCGCGCGCCCAAAGCGTCGAGCGCCTGCCCCTCCTCCGACTCCGCGAACTCCTTCACTGCCAAATACAGCGGCTCCCGGAAACCCAGCCCCGTCGCGAACGTGCTCAACCGCTCCTCTGCCGCATGCGCCGTCTCGCGGGTCGCCTGATCGGGCGACACCTGGGAGAGAAACCCGTAGCGCCCACTCGCCTGCCCCAGCACGTCATCGATCGCTTCCAGCGCCAGCATCGTGTTGGCGAAGCTGTGCGCACCCAGCGCAATCGCCGCCACTTCATCCACCAGCGCCTCTGCTCGGACGATCGCACCATCAATCCCTGCATCCACATCGCCGGGCATCACGGCTCCGTAGTCGAAGGGCTGTCCATCGGCCTGCGTCATCGCGAATCCTCCTACCAAACATGACCACGGGGAGCCCCCGCCACGTCGCGCTGTTCAATCGACTCGAACCATTCGACTCGCTATCGCCGATACTGTCGAATCAACGCCGTCGGCCTCAATCGCTATACGACCGATCCACGTGATTGCGACGGCTCCCATCTCTGTGCGATACATAGCGGCATCGCGCCATATCAGTACGAGCGATATCAGTACGAGGGAGGTCAGCATGTCGTCCGACCTCACCCACAACCAGTACGAGCTCAGCTCGGGCGTCTCCATGCACGTCGCCGAACAGGGCCAAGGCCTGCCCGTGATCATGTGCCACGGCTTCCCAGAACTCTGGTACTCCTGGCGCGAGCAGATGGCCCCCGTCGCCGCCGCCGGTTTCCGCGCCATGGCGCCCGACCAACGGGGCTACGGCGACACTTCCTGCCCGCCCGAAATTGAGGACTACAGCCAGGAAAAAATCTGCGGCGACCTCATCGCCCTGCTGGATGCGATCGACGCACCCAAGGCAATCTTCGTCGGCCACGACTGGGGTGGCGCCGTTGTCTGGAACATGGCCCTCCACCATCCCGACCGCGTCCACGCCGTCGCCGGCGTCAACACCCCCTTCTCGCCACACCCACCCGTCGACCCGCAGGCCGCCATGGAGGCGGACCCGGGCCGCTTCGACTACCAGCTCTACTTCCAAGATGTCGGCCAGGCGGAGGCCGAGTTCGAGGCCGACGTCGAACGCTCCTTCAAACTCATGTTCCGCAGCAGCCGCCCCGAAGACGCAATCCCGGGCCGCACCGGCACAGCGGGCGTCCGCGAGCGCGGCGGCCTCTTCGTCGGCACCCCCCAAGAGATCAGCAAGAGCGACATGCTGGCCCAGGAAGAGCTGGACTACTTCGCCGAGAAGTTCCGCAAAACCGGCTTTCGTGGCGGCCTCAACTGGTACCGCAACCACCGTCGCAACTGGGAGTGGGGCAAGGCGACCGCAGGAACGAAGCTCCAAATGCCCGCGCTCATGGTCACCGCCGCCAACGACGCCGTTCTCCTCCCAGAGATGACCAAGGGTATGGAGGATTGGATCCCCAACCTCACCCGCGGCCACATTGAGAACTGCGCCCACTGGACGCAGCAAGAACAGCCCGAGGAGCTCAACCGCATCCTCGTCGACTGGCTGAGCGGCCTTCCCAAGGACTAGTCCCACTCCCCGTTCCAAATGCAGCCACAAGGACCACTCCATGCCCAACGACCTCACCCACCGCCAGCTCGAAAACGTCAACGGCCTCTCCATGCACGTTGCGGAGCAGGGAGACGGTCCGGCCGTCGTCCTCTGCCACGGCTTCCCTGAACTCTGGTACTCCTGGCGGCACCAGATCCCCGCCCTCGCCGCGGCGGGCTTCCACGTCATCGCCCCCGACCAACGCGGCTACGGCGAGACCACCGCCCCCGAAGCGATCGACACCTACTCCCAGAAACACCTCTGCCAAGACCTCGTCGGCCTCCTCGACGCCCTGGACATTGAGAAGGCCGTCTTCATCGGCCACGACTGGGGCGGCGCCGTCGTTTGGAACATGGGCCTGCACTTCCCTGAGCGCACCCGCGGCGTCATCGGCGTCAACACCCCGTTCTTCCCCCAGGCCCCCGCCTCCATCCTCGAAGCGCGCGCCGCCGACCCCGGCATCTGGGACTACCAGTTCTACTTCCAAGAGCCCGGCGTTGCCGAAGCGGAGCTGGAAGCCGATGTCGAAAAAAGCTTCCGCCTCATCTTCCGCTCCAGCGATCCCGCTGACGAGTTCGATGCCCTCGCCCACTTCGGCACCGTCCGCGAGCGCGGCGGCGTCCTCGCTGGCCTGCCCCAGGACGCCCCCCGCAGCGTCATGTTGAGCGAAGAAGAACTCCAGGTCTTCGTCAAAACGTTCGAGAAGACCGGCTTCCGCGGTGGCCTCAACTGGTACCGAAACTCCGAGTCGTCCTGGCAGTGGGGCGAAGAGACCAAGGGCAAGACCGTCGAGTGCCCCTCGCTCATGGTCACCGCCGGAAAGGACCCCGTGCTCACCCCGGAGCTGGCGGCGGGAATGGAGCAGTTCGTCCCCCAGCTCAGTCGTGGCCACATCGAACAGTGCGCCCACTGGACCCAGCAAGAGCGCCCCAACGAACTCAATGAGATCCTCGTCGATTGGTTGACGGCGCTGGACGCGTAGATCCTCACCAATCATCTTCGTTTCGTCACACGGCGTGGAACACGCGTTCTGATCACGTTAGAGTGGCGGGGCGGGTCGTTCTGCTTTGGTCGGCGGTTCGGAGACCGTGTTGGAGATAGTCCTCGTACTCGCGCTGGTTGCCGCTGTCGTGGTGATCGGTGCGTTGGTCGTCACCCGTCGACAACCTGTCACCGCGCCTCCAATCGAAACATCGCTGCCCGAAGCCGAGCCCCAACCCGCCCGCCTCGCCGACGACGAGGTCACCCGCATCGTCGCCCAGCTCCGCGCCGAAGTGACGCAGACCCAAGCGTCCGCTCTCAAAACCAACACCGATCAGTTCCTCGCACTGGCCGAGCAACGCCTGCGCCAAGAGACGAACATCGGCGAGGAGCGGCTAAAGGCCCGCCAAGCCGAGATCGACAAGAGCATCAAAGGCATCAGCGAGACCCTCAAGGAGGTCACCGGCTTCGTCCAGGAGACCGACAAACGCCGCAACGAGAGCATCGTCCAGCTCTCCACCGTCGTCACGCAGTCGCAGCGCTCCCTACAAGAGCTCGCCTCCGTCACCCAAAACCTCAACCAGGCCCTAACCTCCGGCCAGCAGCGCGGCCAGTGGGGTGAGCGCATGGCGGAAGACATCCTGCGCACGTCCGGCCTGATCGAGAACGTCAACTACCGGCGCAACGCCCGCGTCGAAGGCGGCATGACCCGGCCCGACTTCACCTTCCTGCTCCCCCAAGACCGCGTCCTCCACATGGACGTCAAGTTCCCCCTCGCCGGCTACCTTCGCTTCCTCGATGCCGCTACCGACCCGGAGCGCGACATCGCCCGCAAGCAGTTCCTCTCCGATGTCCGCCAGCGCCTCCGCGAAGTCACCGGCCGCGAGTACATCGACACCAGCAACGGCACTCTGGACTACGTCTTGGTCTTCATCCCCAACGAGCAGGTCTACGGCTTCATCCACGAGCAGGACCCCCAGATCCTCGACGAAGCCCTGGCGATGCGCATCGTCCTCTGCTCACCGCTCACACTCTTCGCCGTGCTCGCGGTGATCCGGCAGTCCGTCGAGAACTTCCATCTCTCCGAGCAAACCGACCGCATCCTCAGCGCCCTCGGGGGCTTCGCCAAGCAGTGGGAGAAGTACCAGGCCTCCGTCGACAAGGTCGGCACCCGCCTCGCCTCCACGCAGAGAGCCTTCGACGAACTCGCGCACACCCGCACCAACCAGCTCGAACGCCAAGTCCGCAAAGTCGAAGCCCTACGCCTCGAGTCCGGAGTCCCCGCCGACGACAGCGAACTCGATCAACTCCCACTCGCGAGCGCCAACTCAGACGAAGCCGCCGAGATCCCCGCCCATCTCCTCAACGAGAGCTAACGGCGGCTAGAGCTTCCCGTACCAATCCGACAACGCCGCACCAATCGCCGCCGGCGACTCCTCCTGCACATAGTGCGTGCCCTCGACCTCCACCTCCGTCTGGTTCTTGAACGACCGGCAGAACTCCTCCCCCGCCCCCTGGATGATGGCGCCCGGTTGCGAGTTGATGAACAGCTTGGGCACATCCGTGGACGCCATCCAGTTCCCCGTCGTCGTGACGATCGCCACCGTCTCGGCGGGCTCCCCATCGATGGGCAACTCGCGCGGCCAGGTCAGCGTTGGTCGACGGCCTTCGCCCGCCTCCAGGTACGGCGCGCGGTAGTGGTCGTGCGTCTTTTTGTCCAAGCCACCCCGCACGCCACCCAAAATCTGCTCCACGAACACGTTGTTCTGCAGGATGAGGTCTTCCCCCGCCCCCTGCGTCCGGAATTGCTGGAACAGCTCTCCACCCACGAACTCCGACCACGCCATCTCGCGGAAGATGCCCTCCATGTAGCAGACGCCCTTGATCTGATCGGCGTGGCGCATCGCCCAATCCGCCCCCAACGCGGAGCCCCAATCGTGGATCACAACGGTGACACTCTTCACGGCGCTGCCGGTGACGCCCACCGCGTCGAACCAGGCATCCAAGTAGCGACGATGGTCGACGAAGCGGTATTCACCACCCGGCCGCCCCGACTGACCCATCCCAATCAGGTCGGGAGCTAGGCAGCGCGCTTGCGCCTCCAAGTGCGGAATGATGTTCCGCCACAAGTACGACGACGTCGGGTTGCCGTGCAGAAACACCACCGGATCGCCGCTGCCCACATCGATGTAAGCCATCTCGCTGTCCAGGACGGGGACCCGCTTGCGTTCGTACGGGTCACTCGCCGAGATGTTCGATTCCACCATGCCTCGTCCTCCTCACTTCACCATCCTGAAGGCGCGGCGCCGGACCAAGTGAAGCACCCGCCGCGACAACGCCTTCCGCCACGGCAATGGTTGCCGCTCGCGCTGCGAACCCTACCGGCGGGGCGAAGATTCGAGAAGTGCCTAGCTGCGGACCGGCTCATCGATCAAGGACGAGCGGGCCGCCTCTGCATCGCTGGCTTTCAGCGAGAGAATGTCGACGCTGCGGAGCTGGCTCCAGGATTCCCAGACCGCATCGATGAACCGCATGTAGCGCACACCGTCGCGCAAGCTCGTCAGCTCCACGGGCTTGTTCTCTCGAATCGACGCGACGAAGTCCGCCTCCACCTGCCAGCCGCGGTCCGTCCCTTCGTCCGGGACCAGGTCCGTCGCCTCTTCACCGTGCTTAGCAAAGCGCGCCTGGTCGCCGAAGACCCAATGCAACGCCCCCTCCGTGCCGTGCACGAAGATCTCGCCCGGCGGTTGGTCAAAGTTGCCGCCTGCCACCGCCGAAATGTCATAGATCGTGCGCGACCCGTTCTCCATCCGCGCCAGCACCGACAGGCTGTCGGGAATCTCGATCTCGACATCTTTGTCCGCCTCGTCATCGTGGCGGGCGGTCACCTGGACGGCGGCGTCCGCAGTGACGCGGGTCGTGTTCCCGAGCCAGCGCTGGATCATCTCGTTGAAAATGCCCAGCATCATCGTGTTGCGACCGGAGATGTCGGACGAGTGCCGCCAGTGCAGGCTGGAATTGGCGAGGCCGGCCCCATTCAGCATCCGCATCCGTGTCTCGATGATCTCCCCCAGCGCGCCCTCCCGGATCAAGCGCTGGATGGTTGGACCCAAGCGAAAATCGAACGGCGCCGGGACTAGCTGGGCGACCAGATCGGGCTTCGCCTCGCTCGCAGCGAGCATCGCCTCACCATCGCGGGCATTCCGCGCCATCCGCGCCTCGCAGAGGACATGCTTCCCCGCCTCGAGCGCGGCCAACAGGTAGTCACGATGTTTGTCAGGCCAGGTCCCGATGCACACCGCGTCGATCTCATCATCCGCCAGCAAGGCCTCAACGCTGGGCTGCACCTTCGCAATGCCAAACTCATCCGCCACTCGCTGCGAGCTTTCCTTGCTGCGGTTCGCGACCGACACCAACTCCACATCGTCGATCGCTTGGAAGCCTGGGATATGCAACTTGCGCGTGTTATCTCCCGCACCAATGAAACCGATACGCAATGGGGCCATGCTGGCTCCTCCTTTGGAGAGACACTTCTTGACGAGGCGGACAGCCAGCCGCCACGCGCCCTGTGTGAACACCGCGGGCTGGGCGATGAGCATAGGCCTGACCGCGCTTAGCCGCGCACCGCGGTGGGGAAGCTCGAAGCCGCTGGCCGATCGGCGATGCCGAAAGGGCATGTCGCCGTTGGCGGAGCGGCCCTGATCCTCCAGATATACTCCCTGCCTCAGCCAGCACGATCGTCTGGCGAACGCTCACCAACACCGCCAGCGAACCAGGGGGCTCTGCATGATCACGGATGTCGCATCGTCGGGGTCGAACAACCTCAGCCAAGTGGAGGCCATCCAGCGGGCCAACCTGATCAGCGACGTCGAATACGACCTCGCCCTCTCCTTCTCTGCCCAAAACGACGACTACGAGGGGGATTGCACGGTCCGCTTCCGGCACCAAGACCCGAGCCAAGGGATCTTCTTGGACTTCACCGGCAAGGAGATCGTGCGGCTTGCGGTCAATGATCAAGAGATCGCGGAGGCGGACTGGAAGTCGCATCGCCTCCACTTAGACGCCGCCTGGCTGCGAGAGCAAAACATCGTCCGCGTCGTCTATCGCAACGCCTACGACCACACGGGCGTGGGCCTGCATAAGTTCACCGACCCTGAAGACAACCTGGAGTACATCTACACCCACTTCGAGCCCTACGACGCCCACCGCCTCTTCCCCTGTTTCGACCAGCCCGACATCAAGGCCCGCTACCGGCTCCGTGTCGCCGCTCCCGCCGACTGGGTCGTGCTGGGCAACAGTCCCGAGACCACCCGCGGCAGCATCGACGACGGGCGCATCGCTCGCGAATTCGCGACGACGGAGAAGTTCAGTACCTACCTTCTCGCCGTCATCGCCGGCCCATTCCATGTCTTCGAGGACAGCTTCTCCGGCTTCGGATCGGACGTCCCGCTCAAGACGCTTTGCCGCGAGTCCCTGGCCAAGCACATGGACCCTGAGGAGTTCTTCCTGGTCACCAAGCAGGGCTTGCAGTTTTTCGGGGAGTTCTTCGACTTCCCTTACCCCTTCGGGAAGTACGACCAAGTCTTCGTGCCCGAGTTCAACATGGGCGCGATGGAGAACGTGGGCTGTATCACATTCTCCGAGCGCATGGTCTTCCGCGATCCGCCAACGGACCTGCAGCGGCTTTCTCGCGCGGAAGTCGTCCTGCACGAGATGGCGCACATGTGGTTCGGCGACCTGGTCACGATGCGTTGGTGGGATGACCTCTGGCTCAACGAATCCTTCGCGACTTACATGGCCTACGTGGCGATGGAAGAGGCCACCCGTTTCGGTGCCGGCGTCTGGCCGAACTTCCACGGCCGCATGAAGGCCTGGGCCTACGAACAGGACCAACTCGTCACGACGCACCCCATCGCCGGCGATGTCCTGGACACGGACGCCACCTTCCAGAACTTTGATGGCATCACCTACGGCAAGGGCGCCTCCGTCCTCAAGCAACTCGTTGCCGCCATCGGCAAAGACGGCTTCCGCGACGGCATGCGGCACTATTTCAAGACCTACGCCTGGGGCAATACGACGCTGGCAGAGTTCCTGGGGGCACTGGAGACGGGCTCCGGCAAGGAACTGAGCGACTGGTCGCAGAAGTGGCTGGAGCAGGCGGGCGTCAACACGCTCGCAGCACGGATTGAAGCATCCGACGACACTGTCTCCGCCTTTGCGATTGAACAGACCGCCCCGACGGACCACCCCACCCTCCGGCCCCACAAACTCGAACTGGCCGTCTACGACGAATCCGCCGACGGTGCGCCGGTCCTACGCGAGGCCATCCCCGTCGAAGTCGATGGCCCCCGCACAGTCGTTGAGGACATCATCGGGACGGCAATTCCAGTCGCCGTCTTCCCCAACTACGACGACCACGATTTCGCCAAGACTGAACTCGATCCGCAGTCGTTGGCCTTCATCCGCGAGCGCCTGGAGCGCTTCGACGACTCCTTCGTGCGTACCCTGTTTTGGCACTCGCTCTGGGACATGGTGCGCGACCGCCAGTTCACCTCCCTCGACTATCTCGCCCTCGTCCGCGAAAAGCTGCCGCACGAGTCAAATCTGGAACTCGTGCAAACGACGATCCGCAACGCCAATCTCGCGCAGCGCGCCTACACGCCCAACGACCACCGCCTCGCCGAGGGGCGCGGGCTCTACGCGCTCGCCCAGGCTGAGCTGGCCAAGGCCGATGACGCCGACCTCCGCATCGTCTGGGCTCGAGCCCGAGTCGCAGCGGCGCAGGAACCGGACACGATCGAGGAGATGCTCCACGTAGCAGACAAGGGAACCGGCATCGACGGGTTCGATCTTGACCAAGAGATGCGTTGGTCGCTGGCCGTCAAGGCGGCGTCCCACGGCCTGCCCGGCGCCGAGGCGCTCATCGCGCGGGAGTTGGAGCGTGACCCCAGCGACCGCGGTCGGCGCAGCGCCGAGACCGCACGCGTGGCTGCCCCGGATACCGCGGTGAAGGAGGCCGCCTGGACCGCCATCCATCAGGACGACCAGGCCTCGTTCCACGATCTCCGCGCCCAAATGCAGGGCCTCTTCTGGTGGCATCAAGCAGAGCTCACGGCGCCCTACGTGGAGCGCTTCTTCCAGGAAGTCACGCAGATCTTCGCAGCCAAGACCCCGGATTTCTCCAGTGCCTACCTGGCCATCCTCTTCCCGCACCACCTGCCCAACGCCCAGACGGTGGCGCAGACTGAGGCCTTACTGGCAACCCTCACCGATGAGGACGGCATGGCGCGCCGCGGGCTCCGAGAAGCGCTGGATGAACTCCAGCGCGCCAAAGCCTGCCGCGAGTTCGCGACCTCCTAAACCGGACAGGAGCCCCCCCATGGCACAGGTTGAGACCTGCTACGTGTACCCGGTGAAAGGCATGACCCCCGCCGAGAGCGCGGAGCTCATCCTGGATCCGGGCAAGAGCCCGCGAGGCGACCGCGCCTTCGCCTTCGCTTACGCCGACGCGAAGCTGGAGGGCACGCGCGGTTGGGTCCAGAAATTCCAAGTCATCTCGGGACTCAGCGTCCCCGCATTGTCCCGGATCATCGCGCGCTACGACGCCGCCAACTCCATCCTCAGCTTCGACGGAGGAACGCTCGGCAGCGTTCGCGGCTCAATGACCAATCCCATTGACCGCGAGGCGCTCGCCACCTGGCTGACGGCTGCCGTGAAGGAGACCGGCTTAGATCCCTTCCACAAGCATCCCGAGCGGGAGCCCCTCCAACTTCTTGGCGACGGCACGACACTCTTCACGGATCGCGGCCCCACCCAAGTCTCGATCAGCACGATGGAGAGCCTGGCCAGTCTCTCGCTCGCCGCCGGCGTCGAAATCGACCACCGGCGCTTCCGCTCGAACCTCGTGATCGGCGGCTTTCCCGCCTGGCAAGAATTCGCCTGGACGGGCAAGCGGCTAAACATCGGCGAGACCGTCCTGGAAGTGACCGCGCCCCTACGTCGTTGTAAGGCGGTCAACGCGTCCCCCGAAGGCGCGGGCCGCGATCTGAACGTGCTCGATGTCCTGGACGAGAAGTTTGGCCATCTCGACTTCGGTATCGAAGCCAACGTCATCCAAGGCGGTACCGTCCGGCCCGGTGATTCCGTCACCCTGGCCAACGCGCATGACCCACGTCATACACGGTACGATCGGAGTGTCCCGCAACCGACGAAGCGACCTCGGATAGGCAACGTGTGAAGCGACTCCCTGACAGCTCCTGGAATCCGGTCCAGCCGGGCATCGACTCCCTCCTGCGGGAGGCGGAGATCGTCGACTCCGGTATGATCGCGTCCTCGTCGAACTACGTGTTCTTGCTCCAGTTCGAAACGCCAGAATTGGACCATCCCGGCTTCGGCGTCTACAAGCCCGAGAAGGGCGAGTCGCCGCTCTGGGACTTCCCGCCCTCCCTCTACAAGCGTGAAGTCGCCACCTATCTGATCAGCGAAGCGCTGGGCTGGCGCCTGGTACCGCCCACCGTCGAGCGCAGCGAGGGCTTGGAACACGGTCTCGGTTCTATCCAGCTCTTTATCGCCGGTGACCAGTCCTGCACCTACTTCGACCTCCGCGACGAGCACGCCGACACCATGCGCCGCTTCGCTGCCTTCGATTGGCTCACCAACAACGCCGACCGCAAGGGCGGCCACATTCTGCAAGCCACCGACGGGAAGCTCTGGGGCATCGACCACGGCCTCACCCTGCACGAGGAAGAGAAGTTGCGCACTGTGATCTGGGACTACGCGGGCGACCCCGTCCCCGATGACTTCCTCGCCGACATCGCCGGTCTGCAAGCTCGGCTCGAGACCGACAACGCGCTCATCGAAAGTTTGCAGCGCTACCTCAACGACTCCGAGCTTCAGATGCTGCGTAGCCGCGCGGCGGAGATTCTCGGCGCGCCCACGTTCCCGCAAGCGCCTGACGGGCGCCGGCCCTACCCTTGGCCTCTCATCTAGACCGGTGACTCATCGTTCGGTGACGTGCTTGCGGATGCCCGCTACAAGCCCAGAAGCGACGAGAATCTCCGCACGTTTGACCCGATGGCGCAAGGCAAGAAGAGGTAGCTGATGGCAAACACTCCGTCGAGATTCGATCTGTTCCGCAGCAATGGGCCGTCGGCGGGCACTGACGCCCCTGACTTCACGGCCCGGCTCCTGGACGGCGGCGACGTCACGCTGTCGAACCTCTACGGGCAGGTGATCGTCCTGCACTTCGGCTCCATCACTTGACCGCCCTACCGGGGGGAGGTTCCCTCCATGGAGGCTCTGGCCAGCGAATATTCGGACCGTGGCGTGGCGTTTTTCTCGGTCTACGTCCGCGACGCCCACGCCGGCGGCGCTTACCCCCAGCCCGAAAACATAGAACAGCGGATCCGTCACGCCGACGACTGCCGGACGGCCGACGCTCAGCAGATCCCGATGATCGTCGACGAAATCGACTATCCCATCCACGTCACCTACGGCGGCCTGCCAAACATGGTCTACGTGATCGATTCGCGCGGCAAAGTCGCCTTCCGCTCCAGTTGGACGAAGCATGAGCAGGTGCGGCCGGTCGTGGAGCGGCTGGTCTCCTACGACGAAGCGCAGGCCCGCGGCCAGATCACGATGGGAGCGCTACCCAGTTTTAGCGAACAGTCGCTGCCACCGGCGCCGGAAGAGGGCCCGGTCGGTCTGAAGCGAGCCATCGATCTCTGGGAATCCGTGCAGAACTTCGACGAACCCGAGCGCTTCATGGGCCCGGAGCGCTCGGAGCAGTTCCGCGCCGCCTACAAGAGGGTTACAGGGCGCGAGAGCACTCGTCTCAGCCAATAGCCGAGGCGCGGCTATCAGATGACGCCTAGGGCAGGATCGGCTCGTCCGCGGTCACGCCGGTCTCATACAGCACGTCGATCTCCGCCTCGCTCAACCCCACGTCCCGCAGCACGTCGCGGTTGTGCTCCGCGAACACCGGCGCGGGCCGCCGGATCTCCGCCGGGGTGCGCGAGAACTGCCAGGGCCAGGAGGCGTACGGATAGACGCCCACGACGGGGTGCTCCACGTCGATGTAGAAGCCGCGTTCATGCAGATGGGGATCGGGCAAGATCTGCCAGTTCGCGAAAACCGGCGCCGCCGAGACTCCGGCCCGCTGCAAGGCCCACGACACCTCGTACTGCTCCAGCGTCACGGTCCACTCCCGGATCGCGGCGTCGATATCGTCGTGGCGATCCCGTCTGCCCGCCAGATCGGACAGTGTCGTGTCCTCGGCCAAGTCGGAACGACCCATCGCGTCGCACAGCGCCAACCAGTCATCGTCATCCTGGACGCTGATCGCCACCCACTTGTCGATGCCGGCGGCGGGGTACGCGCCCTGCGGCGCGAAGCGCGGATCGCGGTTCGTCATCGGCGGCCGGGCCGCGCCGCTCGCCTGGTAGTCCACCATCGATTCGAAACAGAACGCCGCGCCCGTCTCGTTCAGCGAGATGTCCACCCACTGTCCCTCGCCCGTCCGGCGCCGGTACTCCAACGCCGCCATGATCGCCACCGCGCCGTGAATTCCCGAGACCGGGTCCGCATAGAACAGCGTCGTGCGATAGCGCGGTCCGTCCGGTTCGTAGCCGGTCAGGGCCGTCAGACCACTCGTCGTCTCGATGTTCGAGCCGTACGCCACCCAGTCCTTGTTCGGCCCCGTCGCGCCGTAGCCCGACATGCTGACCATGATCAAACGCGGATTCACCGCCTTCAGATCGTCCCAACCAAGACCGAGATTCGGCATGACTCGGGCGCTGTTATTCTCGATCAGCACATCGGCGTCACGGATCAGATCCTTGAAAATCTCCTTGCCTCGCTCGTCGGAGAGGTCGATCACGACATCGCGCTTGTTGCGGTTCAAGAGGTTGAAGTACATCGCACGGTTGTAACCCTGGCGCTGGAGATCGAGCTCCGGTCCCGGCCAGAACAGCCCCCGCGTCGCCGGCTTCGCCGCCCATTCCACCTTCACAACCTCCGCGCCGAGGTCCCCCAGGTGTCGTCCCGCGATCGGTCCCGCCCAATTCGCGGTCACTTCCACGACCTTGAGGCCGTGCAGCGGCGCCTCCTGTTGAGGCGGCTGGGCGGGACGATCCGGACGGCGCAGCGCCCGGAATTCATCCGTGATCGCGTCTGATTGTTGTCCCAGCCGTGGTGCGCTCCCACCTCGCGACGACGGACTCGCGCTGAGCTGGAAGGGCTGGCCGGGGAAGCGCAGCGGCGTACCATCGGCGGCGGTCGTCCAGACATCGTCCCCGGTCTCCCAGAAGTTACGCGCCGTCGTATGGGCGTCGCCGTAGAGCGCTTCGGCGTCGAAAACGGGCGTGCAGGCGACCCGCAAGCCCTGCGCCTTCTCCGCGATTTCGACACGGGTCTTGTCCTGCGCCCACTCCGCAAACATCGCCGAGATCTGCGGCACGTTTTCGGCCCATTGCTCCAGGTCGATGGCGATCTCTTCCGCCATCAGCTCCGGCTTGTCGATGAGCAGGAAGATGTTGGGGTTGGGCGCCATCGTCATCAGATAGATCCAGCCATCGGCGCACCGGACCAGATCGTGCGTGTCCCGATCCATGAGTTGCCCACAGGCCGCCCACGACGAAATCAGCCAGGCATGCGCCGATAGCGCCGACTCCAGATCGCTCACCTCAATCTGTTGGCCCCAACCCGACCGTCGACGCTCCCAGACGCCCACCAGCGCCGAGAACGCCGCATGGCAGGCGGCGTGCAACTCCGCCTGACTGCCGGGCAGCATCAGCGGCTCGCGCGATTTCTCGCCGGTGAAGTACATGTAGCCACCCATCGCCCAGGTCGCGACGTCGGACCCACGCCAGCCGCTATAGGGGCCGCTCCGGCCAAAGGGCGAGAGGTCCACCTCCACCAGGTGCTCCGGCCGCACCGCGGGCAAGATGCCCTCATAGGGCGACGTGCCATCCATCACCAGAATATCCGCCGCGCCCAGCAGTCCCGCCAAAACATCCACGGCCACGTCGTCGTCCGGTTGTAGTGATTCTTTGCCGCCCGCCAGGTGCGCCCAGATCACGCCGTATGCCTTATCGCCAGCGGACGCGTCTTCGGACAGGAGAGGCCGCGCGCGAAGCGGATTCCCTTCGGGCGGCTCCACGACCACGACCCGCGCCCCCAAGTTGGCGAGGAGCTTCGTCGCGTAGGCGCCGTTCACCCCGCTCGTCATGTCCACAACCAGCAAACCATCCAAAGCAGACGCAGCCATACGTGCCTCCAACAACCCAAGCGGAATGTCCGCTGAACCTGGTGAGAGAGTCTAGCCGCGACGGCGCGCTAGGGAGTGAATCGGTTCCGCACGACGATCCGGCTCTCGCCGCTTGGAAAGTTGATCGCCTTCACGGCCAGCGCCACACGGTTGTCGGCGTCCAGCGCCTCCCAGTACGTCTCGGCGACGGACTCGGCGTTCCCACCCAACGGCATCCAGAGCGGATCGCCGCGAAATGGCGGCAGTGGCGAACCGTCGCCCTCGTACGTCGTCAGCGCCAGCCCGAATCCCGGGGGGGGCAGGGCGGGGCGGAAAGTCCAACGATCGGTCCGCGTCGGATCGCCGTCGTTCGCGCGCAAGATATTCAACGTCAGGACTGGATTCGCTTTGTCGACCGAGCTATCGAGCAGACCGCTGATCCGCGGCGTGTAGTTCGGCGCATCGGGCTCCCGCTCTCGCGTCGCCAGTGCCGCCTCGAAGCTCCCACCAGTACCCAATGCATCGACAACGGTATCCGTCTGATCCCCGTTCGTGACGACATAGAGGCCCGGCAGCTCGGCCATGGCTCGGTAGATAATCAGTGACGGGTCGTCGACCTTGGACGGATCGACCGCCTCCGTCCGCAGCGTGGTCCCCTCCACAACAAAGTGGCGGTTCCGGCTGTGCTCAGAGCGCCCCATGATGAAGTACACCTGCAGCCACCCACCGTCCGGCCCGCGCCCAATGATCAAGCCGCGCCCCGGATAGGGATTCTCGGCCAGCCGGGCACGAAAGTTCTCGGCGGCAGCGCTGGCGATGTCCATCCCGTCGTCCACTCCTACCTCAGTGTCGGAAGAGGCGCAGCCCGGAGAAGGCCATCGCCATGCCGTACTCGTTGGCGGCGGCGACCACGCCGTCGTCCGCGATCGACCCGCCGGGTTGCAGGATGTAGTGCACGGCGCTGGCCTGCGCCCGATCGACGTTGTCGCGGAAGGGGATAAACGCGTCATGGCTGAGCACGGTGCTGAAGCCTTCAATCCAGTCGTGCCGCTCTGCTTCGGAGAGGGGCGGGACGTCGCCATCGAGCTGCGCCAGGAGCTGCGTCCGCTCCACCGGCGAGAGTTCCCCATAGGCAATGAACTGCTCCCGCGCCGTGAAGCGCTCGGGCCGTTTCATCCCCGACTTCCAGGGCAAATCCAAGACACGCGGGTGTTGCTGCAACATCCAGCGGTCAGCCTTGCCGCAGGCGATCCGGCTGCAGTGAATCCGCGACTGCTGGCCCGCGCCCAAACCAATGACCTGCCCATCAGCGGCGACGCAGACGGAGTTGGATTGGGTGTAGCGCAACGCCACGGTCGCCAGGAGAAGATCGCGCTTCGCATCGTCGGGAATCTGTTTGCGGTCCGTGACGACGTTCTGCAGAAGCTCTGGGCCAATCGATGCCGTGTCGGACGGCTGTTCAAGCCTGACTCCGAACATCTCCCGGCTCTCAACTTTGGGTGGCTGAAACTCGGGATCCGCCTCCACGATGAGATACTTGCCGCCCTTCTTGGCGGCCAGAATCTCCAAGGCATCATCGTCGTAGCCCGGCGCCACGATCCCGTCCGACACCTCGCGTTTCAACACCCGCGCCAACGATGCGTCGACCCGGTCGCTGACCGCCGCGAAATCTCCGTACGACGACACCAAGTCGCCGCCGCGCGCCCGAACATAGGCCAGCGCGATGGGGGAGAGTCCCTCCGGGTCCACTTGATACGCCCGCGCTAACGACTCCGACAACGGCAGGCCCACGGCAGCCCCCGCTGGGCTCACGTGCTTGAACGAGGCGGCGGCCGGCAACCCCAGCACTAGGCGCAGCTCCCGCACCATCTGCCAGGACGAGAGGGCGTCGAGCAGATTGATGTACCCCGGCGCTCCATTGCGGATCGTGATCGGTGCGGCATCGCCAGTGAACAGCGCGCGGGCGGGCTGCTGATGGGGATTCAGTCCGTATCGCAGCGGAATTTCTTCGCTCATGTGCTCCTTTTGGCGTCGGCCCGGCAGGTCTCGGCCGTTCGCAGTTCGATCTACGCCAGCAGATCACTCAGCGCAGCATCCAGCTCCGCGTGCTCAAACTCGAAGCCCAGCTCTTGCGCGCGTTCTGGCAGCGTCCGCGTACTCATCGTCATCAGCGACGCCCCTTCACCCAGGGGCAGCTTGAAGATCGCGGGCGGCAGAGGCAAGACCGCCGGGCGATGCAAGGCCCGGCCCATGGCGCGAGCGAAGTCCCTCTGAGGCACGGGGTCCGGCGCGCAAGCGTTGAAGACGCCCACCACCTTGTTGTTCTCCGTCGCCCAGAGCAGCATCCGCACCAGATCATTCACGTGAATCCAGGGCAAGTACTGCGTTCCACGGCCAATCGGACCGCCCAAGCCAATTTTGAAGGGCAGGATCTGCGGCTTGAGAAATCCGCCGTCAGTCGACATGACGAGGCCAATCCGGAAAGTCGCCGACCGCACCCCGGCTCCCGCCGTCGCCGTCTCCCAATCCGCGCAGAGCTGCGCCAGGAACCCATCTCCCTGCGACGACTCCTCGGTCAACACTTCCTCACCGCGGTCTCCGTAGTAGCCCACAGCCGAGGCACTGATCAACACACTGGGCTTCTCGCCCGCGGACTGGATCGCCTCCACCACCTGACGCGAAGTCTCGATGCGGCTCAAGCGTAATTCTTCCTTGCGCTTCACCGTCCAACGTCGATCCGCGACCCCGGCCCCCGCCAGATGGATCACGGCCTGCGACCCCGATACCGCGTCCGGCAGCCCCTCCCACGGCACCCAAGTAATCCCGTCCTGCCGGGGTCCCACAGGCGTGCGGGAGACCCCAGTGATCGCCGCGCCCCGCTTGCGAAGCTCGCTCGTGAGCGCCCGGCCAATGAGCCCGGTCGCGCCCGTCACTACGACATGCATGGTGCGTTCCGTTCCAGCTACGTCGAGGTAGCAGGCTTTTCATCATCGTCTCGCGTCTCCGGATCAGCCGATTTTTCATCTGTATCGGACGTATCGGACGTATCGGACGTATCGGACGTATCGGACGTATCGGACGTATCGGGCGTATCGGGCGGGGCGTAGGACGAGGCGGGCGGCGGTAAATCGATCACCGTTTCGGACGCGCCAGCCTCGGAGGGCACTTCAGATTCAACCTCCTCCGCTTGCCCCTCATCTGTCGACACGGGCTCCGAAGCCGCTTCGAAGGGCGGCTCAACCGCAGGGTCTTGCCGCGGCTCCTCAGGAGGCACATCCCCGGCGATCCCAAAGGCTTGGCTAATCTGCTCCGCCGTCGCCTCATCGATCCCGCCCAAATCCCGCAGTTGCCGCGCCAGTTCGTCGAGCTGGTCCTGGGTCACGCCCATGCTGCCCATCGTCTCGCGTACCAAGCGCCGCACCTCCTCTATGTCCTGCCGGATCAGCGCCTCGGCCAACTCCAGCTGCGTCTCGACCGCGCGGAAGCCCGTGCGACGCTCGGACTCCTCCTTCGTCAGCAAGGTCGACATCAACCGCGTAAATAGCGTCGTTGTCCGCGCGATGCGCATCCGGTCGTCGGGATGCGGCGGGAACTCGCCCGTCACCGCCACCTCGAAGCCGGTCGCCTTGTCGGTCGCGACGTACTGCTCTTTCGCCATCGCCGCCGGTATCCCTTCGACATGCCTGTTCGGTCGATGCCGCCATGGTACCGCTTCACCCCGCAGCCAGCAGTCGCACCCGGCCCGCCGCGCCACACCCCATCCTATGCTCGTTATATGTCCAGCTCTACCGACGATCCGCCCCGTGACGATGCACCCCGCGACGATGCGACATCCCGCCAGCCCAGCCCACCCCTCGAAGCCTTCGCGGACCTCGCTTTTCTGCGCAGCCCGGACGCCCGGCTGATTCGCGTCGCGGCGGAGCTCCTCGAACCACGCTACCGCCTGGAGCGCGAGGGGATTGAGGACACGATCGTCTTCTTCGGCTCCGCCCGCATCCCCAGCCCCGAGGCCACGCAAGACCCGGACTCGAACCCAGACCTACACCCCGGATTGGCCAACCTCAGCCGCTACTACGCGGACGCGCAGGAGCTCGCGCGGCGTCTGACCGAGTGGAGCATCCAGCGCCCCGGCGACCGCCAGTTCGTCGTCTGTAGCGGCGGCGGCCCCGGCGTCATGGAGGCCGCCAACCGGGGCGCCAGCGAAGCGGGAGGCCCCAGCATCGGCTTCGGCATCGCTATTCCGCACGAGCAATCGATCAATGAGTGGGTGACGCCCGATCTCGCCTTCCTCTTCCACTACTTCTTCCTCCGCAAGTTCTGGTTCCTCTACGCCGCCAAGGCGCTCGTCTACTTCCCCGGCGGATTCGGCACCCTCGACGAACTGATGGAGGTCCTCACCCTGGTCCAGACCAAAAAGGTCCGCAAGCCGATGGGCATCGTCCTCTACGGCAGTGAGTTCTGGAACAACATCCTCAATCTCGACCTGATGGTGGAGCACGGCGTTATCTCGCCGGAGGACCGCGACCTCTTCGTCATCTGTGACGACGTGGAGGACGCCACGCAAAAAATCTGCGGCTTCCTGGAAGAGAACTACGGCCCCACCCTGCTCCTCGGGGAGTAAGAGCTACCGTCCCAAGTCCGCCGCTCTCGCCCAGCCGGTCCCGTCATTCCCCTCGATGAACACCCACTCGCCACCCTCAGCGTCTACCACCGACTCCCCGGTCAACTCCCCACTGACTACGCACGAACCCAACTCCCCATCCTCCGCGTCGCGCGGCAGCAACCTCAGGGGCACGCACACGCCATCGACAGACTCCACCGCCACGCGCGCCTGAGCACTTCCGAACGCCAACGGCACGATGTCGCTCGGAGTCGGCGCGTCTTCCGCAAAGACTTCCGCGACGCCGGACTCCAAGTCGATGAAGACCGGCCGTCGAACGAGTCTCGGAGAGAACGAGACCAGCTGCCCCCAAAGCGCATCCTCACCCAGCCAACGCAGACCGGCCAGGGTGGGGAATTCGTCGTCACGAGTCTCTGGAAGCTGCACCAGCCCCGCTGAGACGCGATAGGACGTTGCTTCGCCGTCGCCCTGGAGCAGAAGAGGCGCCGCGCCGAGTAACTCAGCGGAACAACGCGAGAAGACCTCGCCCTCGGCGCCGACAGCACGGCACTGCAGTCCGATCGCCAGGGCGCCATCGCCAGCAAAGCCCAAGGCCGTCACGACATAGGGCTCGAAGTTTTCCACCAGCTCAGCGCCGCGAAATAGCCCGTAGCTGGGATAGGCGTTGGGGCCGACGGGATCCCGCGCCGACCAGCGCTCGCCATCGGCATCTTGCGCGGTGGAATGGGCGTTGCGATCGAACTCCGTATCAAGCGGGAGCGGCGTCCGCTCGGGATAGGCAACGCGTTCCACGAGGGTCGAACCGAAGCCGTCATCCTCGAACTCGACGCGTCGCATAATCAGCCTCCCATCAAGATCGAAACCCTCGGACGACCAGAGCCCCAACGGCAAAGCGAACTCGCGCCACGACCATCCGCCATCATCACTCCAATACAACGACTGCGGCGCCGCGAAACCGTTCCCGCAACCTTCGGGGCAGACCAGAACCGCGATCCCGCTTCCATCCTCAGACACGGCGGCACTGCCGCGCTGCGCGCCCGGAAAGAGCGTTCGCTCCAGCCCCTCTTCCGCGTTCCAACTTCCCACCGGGCCCGTCGCGCCGTCGCAGTTCGTGCAACCCAGGAGCACCAGGAGACGCTCATCCGCGGCGACCGGGCGCTGCTCCACGCCCAACTCGACCGCGTCCCGCGCCCACTCCGGCAACGGCGCGCTTTCCTCATTCGCTGCCGTCTCTCCCTCAGCACCAAGCCCCTCAACGCCCGGCGGCGGAGTAGGCGGGTACTGTTCGGGGGGCGACTCTTCGTCGGTGCCCGGGGGCAGCAGGATGTCGGCATCAGGCGTTAGGCCATCGGCGTCCGTCTCGACCGAAACCAGATCGTCCGTCGACGTTGCACTCGGAGAATCGCCACCGGTGAAGGCCACGGCGACGATCGCCATCGCTCCCAGAACCACGACGGACCAACGCCACAAACGGCGAACCATGTTGACCCCTCACCCATTCTCTTCGGGAAGCAACGTCTACCAACACAACGTCGCTGGCCTGCTCCAGGTTCCCCAGCGTATCGCCCGGCATCACGGCCCCCCAGGCGCGGCGGTAGCATGGCGTGGTGCCCGACTCCTGGATGTCCCGGACCTTTGGATCGATGCAGTACTCCCAGTACCGCGTCCTCTGGTTCGGCACCCTGCTCGCGTTCTTGGCTTTTCAGATGTCCCGCACTGCGCAGGGCATCGTCGCTTTCGACCTCGAAGGCACGAACGGCGCCGTCGGCCTGGTCGCGACGGGCCAAGGCGCCTCCATGCTCTTCATCGCCCCCTTTGGCGGCGTCATCGCCGATCGGCTCTCCAAGCGCCGACTACTGCTGGGCGGCCAAACCACCATCGGGCTCGTCTTCCTCATCCTCGGGATTCTCATCCTCACCGACGCCATCAACATCGTCTGGCTCACCCTCGGCATGTTCACAATGGGCGTCGCCTTCTCGTTCCTGGGCCCGGCCCGGCAGGCCTACGTCGCTGAACTCGTCCCCAAGAAGTCGTTGGCCAACGCTGTGGCCCTCAGCCAACTGGCGGGCACCTTCGCCCGGGTCCTGGGACCCATGCTGGCCGGGATCCTGATCGGCGTCAGCTTCATCTCTTCGGGCGGCACGTATCTCTTCATGGCCGCGCTCTTCGTCATTGTTCTCGCCACCTTGTACCAACTGCCGCCGGCCCGGCCCAAGCGCGACATCTCCCAGACCTCCGTCCTCACCGACCTCCGCGCCGGCATCCAACATGTCCGCCAGCGCCCCCGGCTACGCATCCTGGTCATCGGCTTCATCTTCATCGTCATGTTGGGGTTCCCCTTCCAGAACATCTTGCCCGGCCTCACCGAAAACGAATTCGGCCGCGACTCCACGGACATCGCCCTCTTGCTCACGGTCTCCGCCGTCGCGGGGATCGTCGTCAGCTTCATCGCCGCGGGCCTGGTCACGACCCGCTGGGCCTGGCCCATGATGCTGGGGACCGGCGCGCTCATGGGTGGTGGCTTGGTGCTACTTGCCGTCACACCCAGTTTCGCTTGGGCCTTCCCAGTGATGATGCTGGTGGGTGCCGGACAGGCGGGCTTCCGCATGCTCAACAACGCGCTCTTGCTCACCGAAGCCGACCCGGCCTATCACGGCCGCGTCATGTCGCTGACGATGATCGCCTTCGGCATCGAAGGGCTTTCCAGTCTCCCCATCGGCCTGATCGCCGACGCGATCGGTGAGCGCTGGGTCCTGGGCATTCTCGGCGCCGCGACGATGGGCGTCGTCCTGATCACCACCTTTGCGTTCACCGCCAGCCGTCGTTCGCAGACAGGCACAGCGCAGGGCGATCAAGGGTCCGCGTAGTAGGCGCCGTGTTGAGCCGCCGCTCTGCTAGATCTCGGCCAAGAACGGACCGATTGCCTCTAGGAAGCCCGGCGTGTTCTGAGTGTGGACGTTGTGCCCACAGTCCGGCACGGTGACCAGCGACCCGTTCGGCAGGTCCGACGCGAACTTCTCCGCCGACTCCGGCGCCAAAATATTGGACTGCGCTCCCCGTACCACCAAGGTCGGCGCCGTCATCTTCTTCACCTCGTCCAGGCGGAAGCGCTCGCCGCTGGCGGGCGGCCGCCGCGTCCCCTCTTGGTGCAGCACCCGGTCTGACTTCGACACGTACTTCCCGTCCGCCCGCTGCACCAGGTTGTAGCGGGCGGTGCGCTCCATGTGCTCGCGTGAGCGGAAGGGATCGTAAGCCTGAACCCGGTCAACGAACTCATCGATCGAGTCAAACTCCACGTTGGCTGTGATGAAGTTCCGGATCGTCTTCGTCCCCTCCGCCTCGAACTGTGGCCCGCTATCCACGATCACCACCGCGCGGGGGATCTCCGGCTCCCGGATCGTCAGCGTCATCGTCACGATGCCGCCCATCGAGTGCCCCATCACGATGGGCTGGTGCACACCCTCCTGCGCCAAGAACGCCACAGCATCCGACGCCATCGCCTCCGACGAATAGTCCGACTCGCGCGTCCATTCACTGTCGCCGTGCCCGCGTTGGTCCAAGGCGTAGACGTGAAAGCGATCGGCCAAATGCAGCGATACCAGGTCCCAGGAATGCCCAGACTGGTTTCCCCCGTGCAAGACCAGCACCGGCGGCGCCGACGGATCACCCCATTCCAAGAAATGGAAGCGCAGGTGATTGATCACGACGTTGCGGGAGACATAGCGCGTGTCGGGCGAATGCGGGATCCCCAGATCGGCGGCGCTGCGCAGCAGGCTGGCGAACTCGTCGAACTGGGTCATGTCCAGCGCATCGACACCCGTCGCGAACTCGTTCAGATACATGCCGGGCCTCCCGAACCACGGCCCACCACACGCGCTCGTGTGCGATCGGGCCGATGCACTATACAGGCGGAAACGATGACGGGCAGAAACAACGACGGGCCGAAAGAATGACAGGCGGAAACCATGCGCGGTAGCCTCCGTTCACGATCTCGGCGGCCACCCAGCCACATCATGCCGACCACGCCAAGGAGAACCCCATGCCGTTCGCCAATCCCCAATACCTCGTGCAGACCGACTGGCTCGCTGAGCACCTCAACGACCCCAACCTCCGCGTCTTCGACTGCACCGTCTTCCTCCGCTCGGACAAAGATCGCGGCTTCCGCATTGAGTCCGGCCGCGAGGAATGGGCGGAGTCCCACATCCCCGGCAGCGGCTTCGTCGACCTCGCCAACGACCTCTCCGATCAAGACGCGACGCTCCGATTCACCATGCCGTCCGCCGCGCAGTTTGCCGAGGCGATAGGCAGTTACGGCATCTCCAACGACTCCCACGTGATCCTCTACGACCGTGCCGGCGCCATGTGGGCCGCACGGATCTGGTGGATGCTGCGCGCCATGGGGTTCGACAACGCCGCGCTGCTCAACGGCGGCTGGAAGAAGTGGCGCGACGAAGGCCGGGCCGTCTCCGCCGACGCCCCTACCTACCCAGCCACCACCTTCACCGCTGCCCTCCGCGAGGGGTTGATCGCTGCCCAGCCGGACGTCCTCACCGGCATCGACGACGGCGCCACGTGCATCGTCAACGCGCTCTCGGAGGAGCAGCACGCCGGAACCGTCTCGCCCTACGGACGGCCTGGGCACATCGCCTCCAGCGTCAACGTTCCGGCGATGGGAGCTGGCGGCGTCATCGACGCGGAAACCGGCGCCTACAAGTCCGCCGCTGAGCTGCAGAGTATGTTCGCCAGCGCTGGCGCTCTCGACGCCGGGCGCGTCATCACCTACTGCGGCGGAGGCATCGCCGCCAGCAGCGACGCCTTCGTTCTCACCCTGCTGGGCCACGAGAACGTCGCCGTCTATGACGCCTCCCTCTCGGAATGGGCCGCGGATCCGGCGCTTCCCATGACGAATCCCGTCGAAGCCTGAAACCACCGTTGGTAACGCCGCGTTAACCGCCCCCAGCGGATGACGGGCGCTGTGCCTATAGTGCCGCATCGCGCCGGGCGCTTGGGGCCGCGCGCTTCGGACCGCGCGCTTCGGACCGAGCAGTGGCGCCTGTCCGCCATCGCCTTTCTGGATCGTCAGACCTACTACACCGCTTCGTGGACTCCCTTCACACGTTAGCTGCGTGTAACTGCTCACCCGCCCATGCGTCTTGACAGTTTCCAATACCAATTTCATAGTTCATCTTGGAATCATCGGGCGGCCATCAAACCGGTCTCATCGCAGCATCTCTTCGTGAGGAAATTCCATCGTCTCGCGGAGAAGATCCCCACAGGGGAAGGATCCAGATTCATGAACGATTTCGAAGTTGGTATGGAGGACCTAACAACTCCCGCGAACCTCCGCGCCTACGGGGCGGAGTTCCTGGGCACCATGTTGTTCGTCCTCATGGGCACCACGGCAGTCATCGTCAGCGGCGGTGACTTGGTCGTCATCGCCCTCGGGCATGGTTTGGCCATCGCCATGATGGTCTACGTGACCGCCAATATCTCCGGCGGCCACATCAACCCAGCGGTGACCGTCGCCATGATCGTGACCCGCAACATCAAGGTCATGCCCGGGGTCGTCTACATCGGCGCCCAACTGTTGGGTGCCGTCACCGCGACCGGCCTCCTCTATCTCATTCTCTTCAACGCCATCGGCGAAGCGACCAACTTTGGGGCGCACGGAATCAACACCAGCGCCCTCGGCAACGGGGGCGGCTTCCTCCTGGAGCTCATCCTCACCTTCGTCCTCGTCGCGGTCATCTTCGCGACGGCCGTCTCCAAGCGCGGCTTCGGCCACATGGCGCCGCTCGCCATTGGCCTCACCGTGGCCTTGATTCACTTCGTCGCGGTGCCGCTCACCGGCGCTTCGGTGAACCCGGCCCGCACCTTCGGTCCGGCGCTGGTCTCCAACGCCTTTGACTCGTTCTGGCTCTACGTACTGGGCCCAGTCATTGGCGCCATCGCCGCTGGGGCGCTTTGGCACCACGTCTTCCTGCCCGCGGAAGACGCCGGGTCTGACGACGACGACGAATAGGCAGTCAGAGGTAAACAAAGAGGGGGCCGCACGGCCCCCTCTTTGCGGTGTCCAAACCCTTGGAGTTCTCGTTAACGCGACCCAACCAAGGCTGAGCGCCCGGACGACTTCTTCGTGGCCTTGCCGCGGCACTTCCGGCAGCGGCCGTAGAAATCCACGCGCGTGTCGGTCAGTTCGTAGGTGGAGGACTCTTCAGCACGCTTCCGCAGCCGCTCGACTTGGATGTCGTAATCCTCGATTGCGTCACAATCGCGGCAAATCAGGTGCGCGTGGGGAGTCACGTTCATCGCGTCGTAGCGACGCCCGCCGTCGGTGAACTCCAGTTCCTGCACCTCGCCGAGCTCCTTGAGAGTGTCGATCGTCTTGTAGACCGTGGCGAGGCTTGTTGTCGGAAAGTCTTTCTGCACTTGGTGGAAGACTTGCTCCACGGTGGGGTGCGTGGGGTCAGCCGAGAGAATGCGGACGATGGCGAGCCGTTGAGGAGTCTGCCGGTACCCACTACCGCGGAGTCCCGCGATCATCTCTTCCTGTCGTGTCATAAGCTCGTTTCCGATACTGCTTGTGCGAGAAATGATCCCGCGATGGTCAACTTTGGAGGCGGTGCCTCATGCGATAGCTTATCACCAAAATTGACCATGTCGCCACAACTGACGTAACAGTAATAAACCATTTAGCAAGCCCAATCCAAGCAGCTCCGACGAAGCGACGGAGCTGCTTGGATGTGGATAAGGAGAGGTGGTACCCCCGGTAGGATTCGAACCTACGCTTCCGGCTCCGGAGGCCGGCACTCTATCCCCTGAGCTACGGGGGCTCGGGTGACAACCCGAGGGCGTCACGAGAGAGGACATTTGCATTCTAGTGGCGGGGTTGGGTGGTCGCTAGGGAGGGAGAGTGGTGGCGGAGTCATGAATCTCTTCCCGCTCTTTGTCTTGGATGATGTTGCCGGCCTTGGCATCCCATCAGTTCGGCGCGTTCCGACGCCGGTACTGGATCGCTTCCGCGACGTGCGGCGAACCGATGGCCTCGGAACCCGCCAGGTCCGCGACGGTGCGCGCAACCTTCAAGACACGGTGGAAGGCCCGCGCCGAGAGCGACAGCTGCGACATGGCCATCTTGAGCAATCCTGCGGCTTCGTCCGCAAGGCGGGCTTGGCAAAATTCGCGGACGTGGCGCGGCGTCATGGCGGCATTGGCGCGCGGTCCGTCCGTGCCGAAGCGTCGCCATTGCAGGCGTCGCGCCTCACTGACCCGATCGCGCACGACGCTGGATGCTTCGGGAAGCGTGTCATCGGCGAGCTTCTCGTAATCGACACGCGGAACCTCGACGAAGAGATCAATGCGATCCATGAGGGGACCGCTGATCCGCCGCTGGTAGTGCTGGACGCTGCGTTCCGAGCAGGTGCAGGCGGTCAGTGGGTCGCCATAGTTGCCACAGGGGCACCCGTGCGAGTCTTAACTACGACACCGTTCGACGGGTGGTGGCCGTGTGACGACAGCACAGAGCCCCTCCGTCGAAGTCCGCTGCCCTCAGTGTGGCTTCTTCCTTGCGGAAACGAACTCATCCTGCCGCGTTGTCTGCCGTGATTGTGGCTGGGAGGTCATCGTCCGCTCTCCCAAAGCTCGAAAGGAGGTGACGCCTCCCTGATCCACTCCAACGTCCCAGCTTCATCGACATCAACATCGGCCCTTTCATCGGGCCATCGATACGGCCCTCGCGCCAGGTTCGGGCCTCAGGCGCAGAGGTTCGCCGTGGCTCATTCGCAATCAACCGCTTTGTCGCCCCACTCACGGGAACATCCCTGCCTGATCTGTGGAGGGCACCCTGGCCTGCGCCGCGGACGCGGCGAGCGCTGCGCGGGGTTCGTCCTCGACCGGGTCGCCTACTGCACGCGGGAGGAGTACGCCGGGCGGTTGATGATCGAGGTCACCACCTCGCCCCC
>Ga0114996_10000244_pt1 | contig 76147 bp, 64 predicted proteins | sample ArcticOcean_MG_C_4_FD_87039 | JGI IMG/M metagenome (GOLD analysis project Ga0114996, IMG submission 87039) | Marine microbial communities from western Arctic Ocean - ArcticOcean_MG_CB4_134 | ecosystem: Environmental > Aquatic > Marine > Oceanic | place: Arctic Ocean: Canada Basin | collected...
GGATAAGGAAAATAAGTCCAATTACAAATAATAAATATTTAACCTTATGCAGCATAAAGACATTATAAGCTATTTAGGGTATTAACTTAACGCTATGATAATATTCCTGTCTGTAACACTTTATAGTCAGAACCCATGGAAAGAGGTATATATTAATATGACTGATTACGCAGACGAGTTAGTAAGGAAGATTAATAATATTCTCGGAGAGAATAATGGACTAAAAGAGAGTGATATCAATTTAATATTAAAACATAAACATAATACTTACGTTGATGAAGAAGAAGTAAGGGATGTATTAAAAGACCTACTCTATGATGGTGTTGTTTTCTGGGATGACCTTACCAAGAATCTTTTGTGGGATGATAAGGAAAAAGAATTAACGTCAGTAGAATCAATTGAATATCCAAAGTATAGGCACACAAAAACTTGGTTTTCGAAACCAGTTATAAATGGTCCTGCCTTTAGCGATGAAGAATTAGAGACCCCAGAGAAGATACCCTACATGGCTTTTCTCAAAAAGAATATGGATACTCTAATGGGAACGATTGAATTTGGTAGGGTAGATAAAGAGAACCCTATGAGTCCAGAAGATTTGGAAAAATGGCTAAAGGGAGAGTTATAATAACCTAGTGTTTTTTGTGTACCTATTCCCTATTATGGGATTGATTAATGATTTTTTGTTTAATTTTTGTAGTTGAAGTTTGTGGGTCGTAGTTAACTTGCACAATTTTTTTCCCTTTTGATTTTAGATATTTCTCTACTTTAATATTATGAGGCTTATCTCCCCAATCCTCTCCAATTACAAAAATATCAATATCTAATTCTTTACAATTAGTTACATATTCAAGTTTGTCATAAGCCACAACATCATCTACACATTTTAAAGCTTTTAACATCACCATCCTCTGATTTAAAGGAATAGTAGGTACTTTTCCTTTGTATGAAGCTGCTACCTGATCAGAAGCGACGCCAACTATAAACTTATCACCCAAAGTTTTACAGTATTCTAGCAAAGACAAGTGTCCCACGTGCAATAAGTCAAAAACGCCCACAGTATGTATAATTACTATTCGATTTCCTCAGTTCTTTCATTAAGAGTGTATTGTTACTAGGTAGGCTGATATTATATTTATGTAAAGTTAATTTGCCTTATATCTACTATGTAGACTGATACTATATTAGGGAGAAACGTTTAAATTATTAACAGGATTTGTAATGCTAGAAGAAAACCCTACATCTAATAAAGAATCACAACAACCGATTATTCTTTCTTATGTAAAAGATATACCAAATCTTTTATCACTCGCAGGATTAGCCTGTACCTTACTTGCTATTTATTACTCTATTCTAGAGATCTATCATATCACAATGATTGGTATGGTATGGGCTGTTGCTTTTGATTGGGCTGATGGCTTGGTTGCTAGAAAACTTAAAGAACGAACTGCTACACATGCAAAGTTTGGTGGGCAACTGGATGTTCTCATTGATATTGTAAGCTATGGTGTTACACCTGCCATCCTTCTTTTAAGTTATGGAAAATTCGACCCTATCTTTTTAGTTGGAGCATTTATAATGATTGCCGCTGCAGCAATACGATTAAGCTATTTCAGCACATACGGTTTAGCAGGTGGAACAAAGTATACCGGGCTTGCGCTTGATAATAATAGTTTGATTTTGGTATCTATATTTTTACTAGAAAGCATTGTTAGCAATGAAGCTTTTACAATCATTTTATATATTAGCGGAGTTGGGCTTGCGATATTAAATGTATCAGGCATTAAAACACCAAAGCTTTCAGGAAATCCGCGAAATGTTTATTTACTTGCGGCTTACACTCTTGGAATAACAGCTATTTATGGCTTTATGCTTATATAGACGCTTTGAATACTACTTTTTCTTCATTCCCCTCATCATCAAATCCTCAGATTCTAAGCATCAACCTTCTGAGGATCAATTCTAGTAGCTTTCTTAGTGAGTTTATCAGCTTAGAAGTGTATAAATGCCTGTGGCAGCGCTCCTTTATAAGGGCTATTATCAAGAAAAGGACTCTATATTGAGGATAGGAAGAATGAGTTAGTTTAAGGTTTTCTTGACACAGGGAGGTGACGAGACCAAACCAAAAGTGCCTTATAGAGGTACTAATTACTAACTAAAAAGAAGAAGTTCAGTGAATGATGAACTGGCTTAAGAGATGTGGTGATTTATATGTGGAATGTTTCAGAAGATGATCTTGAATCGATAGCAATTGGAGCAGGGATATTAGGTACCGGTGGTGGAGGTAATCCTTACATAGGAATGCTTCGTGCTAAACAATTGATTAGAAAAAATGGTCCTGTGCAGGTTCTATCTCCAGAGGAACTAGATGAAAATGATTTAATCGTTTGCGTTGGGGGAATTGGAGCGCCTACAGTCGGAATAGAGAAAGTGCGTGATAAGCAATCTTATTACGCATTAAAAGCGATAGAGGATTTTACAGGTAAGAAAGCCACTGCGATCATCTCCAACGAAATAGGCGGAAGTAACTCTGTAGAACCACTCATACCAGCATCATTAGCAGGTCTTCCAGTGGTTGATGCAGATGGTATGGGGCGAGCTTTTCCAGAAGTTCAAATGAAGACTTTCTTCGTATACGGTATTCCTCCTTACCCAATGGCAGTGTGTGATGAAAAAGGGAATACAGCATTAATCACAGAGGCTCTTGACGGGAAATGGGTTGAAAGAATGGCTCGTGCAGTGACAATCCAGATGGGAGCAGTGGCTTGCTATGCTTTGGCGCCTATGAGTGCTCATCAAATACAAACCACAGCTGTGCTAAATACCTTGAGTTTAGCCAAAAACCTTGGGCATGCAGTTCGAGTTGCTAGAACCGCTAACGAAGATCCTATTCAAGCTTTGTTAAAAGTCCACGCAGGAAAAGTTTTGTTTCAGGGGAAAATAATAGATGTAGATAGACAAACTACGGCAGGATTTGCAAGAGGCCAGGTAGTAATTGAAGGGATGAATAAATATGAGTCGGATAAACTGACGATCGAATTTCAAAATGAAAATCTCATTGCTCGTTTGAATTCCGAAATAATTTGTATAGTGCCAGACTTAATATGCATAGTTGATACCGAAAGAGGTGAACCAATCACTACAGAACTCTTAAGATATGGTTTCCGAGTTACAGTGCTTGGATTTCCTGCCCCTGAATTATGGAAAACACCAGAAGGACTTGCTACAGCCGGTCCCTCTGCTTTTGGATATGATGTTGAGTATGAGGACCTACAATTGATGTAGGTTTTGTATGTTGAATTCCATACAGAATATCTGCTGCAAGGAGAGAGGTAGAAATTTATGCATATCGGAATTGATGTTGGAGGCACGAACACTGATGCTGTTTTGATGGATGGTGATGTGTTGGTAGATAAGATCAAAAACCCAACTACGGATGATGTTACTTCTGGAATCATTGCTTGCATAAATACGCTTAATGGCTCTAAACCTGATAATACACATATAGAAGCGGTAATGCTGGGAACAACCCATTTTGTGAATGCCCTTCTACAGCGGAAAGAATTAGCTCCTTCCGCAGCCCTGAGGCTTTGCTTACCGGCAACAACAATGCTTCCCCCTCTTGTTGATTGGCCCAGTGATTTAAAAGATTCCATTGGAGGCCATACGTATATGGCGAGTGGAGGGCATGAATATGACGGACGGGAGATTTCTCCGATTGATGAAAATGAATTACGGGAAATAGCAAGAAAAATGAACGGAGAAGGAGTCAGATCAGTTTCTATATCAGGAGTATTTTCTACCGTGGATGACTCACATGAGAAAATAGCAGCCGATATTATTAAATCTGAAACCCCTGATATGAACATTACTTTGTCATCTGAAATAGGCCGTATCGGCATATTAGAAAGAGAAAATGCGGCAATGCTTAATGCTTGTCTAGTGGAAGTGGCTGCCAAAACAGTAGCAGCAATTCAGGCAGCAATGGCTTCTTCAGGCTTAGATGTTCCTTTGTTCTTTAGTCAGAATGATGGAACTCTCATGCAATCTGAATTTGCGGCCCAGTACCCTGTTTTCACCATTGCATCAGGCCCAACTAATAGTATGAGAGGAGCAGCTTTTCTATCTGGTGTGCTTGATGCGGTGATCATAGATATTGGCGGAACTTCTACTGATGGAGGGATGTTGATCCACGGGTTTCCTAGAGAGGCAATTGTGGCAGTGGATGTTGCGGGAGTGAGAACTAATTTCCGAATGCCGGATGTTTTTTCTATAGCTCTTGGAGGTGGAAGCTTGATAAAGCAAAATCCATTTATGATAGGACCCGAAAGTGTTGGGTTTAGGCTAGTTGAGGATGGAATAGTTTTTGGCGGTGAGAAACTCACTGCGACGGACATAGCTGTTGCTAGCGGAATTGCTGAAGTTGGTAATCCAGACTTAGTTACCAATATCGATAGCTCTTTCGCTGAAGATACGATTAATGAAATCCAAAAACGTGTTGAAGATGTAATTGATCAACTAAAAATTAGTTCTCAGCCCGTGCCTGTGGTACTGGTAGGCGGGGGCAGTATTTTAGTGAAAAATTCCTTCGAGGGAGCTTCGGATATCCTCCGGCCATCTAATGCAGATGTAGCCAATGCGATCGGGGCCGCTATAGCACAAGTAGGTGGACAAGTTGAGAAAGTATATTCTCTGACGGATATGAGTAGAAGTGAAGCCTTGAGATTGGCAAAAGATGAAGCTATTAATAAAGCTATTGAGGCAGGTGGTGATCCGAAATCAATAGAAATTGTGGACATCGAAGAAATTCCACTAGCATATCTCCCAAGTAATGCATTAAGAATCAAGATAAAAGCCGTAGGGGATTTAAATAAGCCTAAATAGGATGAAAAACCGGGCATGATTTGGCATCTATAGGAAATAGAATAGTAGAAGATGGAGATGACTATATAATTCGTGGCCAAAAGAGATGGAGTATGGTCAGAATATATATATGGTAAAAATGATTAGATTGACTAACAAAGATGGCATTAGTCCACTGGCTATCGCGTTTATGTGCCTGCTACCACCTTTTCCATCCAACAAGCCTTTACCGATTAGGATTCCTATAGGAGCTGTAAGAATTCCCCCAGTGAAAATAGTGATCATTAATAAAGTTTCAGCGTAGCTATTTACTTTGGAAGAGTACTGCCCAGCATATGCAAATTTTTCATCCGCTGTTAGTACAAGTAGAAGATGTTGTACCTCTGGTGTCAGTATACCGAAAATATGGATAAACCATATTGCGTATGCTCCGAAAAAGATTAAGAAGTAGGTGCCAATACGGCCGCTCCGTAGTTGCGTACCGCATCGAGTGCAATAGGAATTTTCAGACATGGAGCTCAACCCAAACCCACAATTTGAGCAAATCAGCTGTGGGTGGCTGTTTTTATTATCTCCTATTGCTTTGCTAGCATTATAGATATTTCGTCCAATAACACTAGCTATTAATGTTCCCCAAATACTCATATTAGGTGTATTACCTTTGGTAGTATGTGGTTTAGAGAGTAATTCACTGAGAGAAGTATAAATTATAGAGTTGTTAATAAAAAGTAGCCCTTATTCTTTAAATCAGCAGTAGGATAATATATAAGATAAATATAAGTTTAGGTATTAAAGTTGATAAGCAAATTTAAATATGGTTTTGTAGTATTCCTTTGTATGAGTATGTTTGGATGTTCTGTAACAATAATAGGATCCTCGGATGATCAAGGATTAGTTAAGGTTGCAAATGAGTATTCAATAATTAGAGATTATAAAGAATATAAAGTCAATGAATCATATGTAGAACTATCGAAAATCGAATTAGATAAGACATTTGATAATCCATGGGCTATGGAATTTATTGATGATAATTTAATGGTAGTTACTGAGAAAAATGGAAAATTATCACTAGTTGATTTAGTAAACCAAACCGTTTTTGATATTAAGCATAAAATTCCTATTACTCAATATGGCCAAGGTGGATTATTAGATGTATTGAAGTTTGAAGATTATTTATATCTATCTTATACAGTTAGTAATAAAGATAAAGAATATACTACTGCTATTGGAAGAAGCTTGTTTGTTTATCCATATAAAGAATTAAAAGACTTTGAGCAAATATTTACTGCCAAACCTTTTTATAAAGACAGTAAACATTTTGGTTCGAGAATGTTAATTAAAGGTAGATATTTATTTGCTTCTATTGGTGAACGAGGACAAGGTTCAGTAGCTCAAGACTTAGATTCTCATGCTGGAAGTATAATTAGAATAAATTTAGATGGAACTGTTACAGAAAACCCTTATGAGAATAATTTAAATACGCTCCCAGAAATTTTTCAAATTGGTGTTAGAAATCCTCAAGGTATGACTTTATCACCATATGGAGAAATATATATTAGCAACCATGGAGCTAAAGGTGGGGATTTTGTAGGTATTGTTGATGCAGGTAAAAATTATGGATGGGATAAAATTGGATGGGGTGGAACAAAGTACACTGGTCTCAAAATTGGTAGTGGTGAACCATTTTTAGAAGAATTTGACAAGCCAATTTTATCATGGGTTCCATCTATAGCGCCTAGTGACATTATATTTTATAGCGGTAATGAATTTTCCGATTGGGAAGGTGATTTATTAGTAACATCTTTAAAATATAAAATGTTACTAAAACTAAAAATACAAGATGGGATGATTATTGATGAGTTAATCATACTAAAAGATAATATTGGAAGAATTAGAGATGTAGATATTAACTCCAAGGGGGAAATTTTCCTTATTTCTGATGAAGAGAATTCTGACATATGGAAACTTAACACGAAATCTGATTTTAATAGTTCATGTAAATTGACAGGTGGCCAAGTTGTCTTAGATGGTTGGTCTGGAAAAGATACTGGGACAAACTATTGTAATCAGTGTAGATGTATGAATGGTATGCTTGCATGTACTAAAATGGCATGCTCTAGTTGAAGAATTTCTTTAGATATTGCATATTTCCTTTGTGTTAATCTTTGTTTTGTGTTCTCATTTTCAATAGGATTAAATCTGAATTTGGCAGTGTTCCTTCTTGCCTAAAAATCTCTTCACCCGTTTCATTAATGATCAAAAAAGAAGGCACCAGAGTAATTTTGAAATAGTTTTTAATCTCTTTTCCATTCTCACTATTAATATTTACTCGTATCACTTTACCTTGATCAGAAATCTGTGATTCTAGCTGATCTACGATCGGCTTAGCAGAAAGGCAACCTATTCAAAAATTAGAGTGGAAAGATATCAGAGTAGGATGATTTGTTTGAACAAAATGAGAAAAATAATTTTCTTTAATTTGTGTAGATTGCTTACTACTGAAAGAAGTCTGTAGAATCAATAATCCTGCACCTAAGGCAATAATTAGTAACCAACGCCAGCTGTGTAAAGTTTCGAATTTCGATGCTATGAGAAAAGTAACGACTATTAGGATTATTGAAGTAACTAGAAAGGAATTTTCATTCAATATGTTCATAGTATTTAATATCGGTATTTAAGAATCTAGCGAGTCACTATTTTCAGCAATAACGTCTAAAATTGCTAATGCAGCTGCCTGAATTTGAGCTTCCATCTCCACATGTGTGTCACCGTGTTCTGCACGGCCATGCTGGTCTCTTACTCTGGCAAAAGGGTCGTAGCTTTCATGTTGCGGATTGAGTTTATCTTGGTGTGCCTGTGTTTGGTCAAATAAGTATTGTTTAAATTTAAATTCTAATTCTTTTCTTGATAAACTCATTTGGAGCCCCTTCTTTTGGAATAATCTTTTTTCATTTTGGAATATTATATGAGTACTATATGGTTTTTATTCATAACCTTTTGAAATTAATCTGGGGTGGGCGATGGGATTCGAACCCACGATCACCAGAGCCACAATCTGGAGCCTTAAACCAACTAGGCCACGCCCACCACGTGTTGTTAAGGATATTTTGGTGTGATGATAAGTCTATCAATGCTAAACTCTGTCGGCAACTTTTGAATAGTTTATTATATTAAAGTAATTAACTGGTAAGTGAATATTGTATAAGAAGAGGAGAATTGTGTGCCTAATAAAAATAAGGATCTAGATATGCTCACCCAAATCATTAAGCGTTTACGCGCGCCGGATGGATGTCCGTGGGATCATGCCCAAACACATAAAACGTTAGCACCTTTTTTGCTTGAAGAAACTTATGAGGTTCTTGAAGAGATTGATTCGGAAAACTTTGATCAATTACGCGAAGAGCTTGGAGATATTTTATTACAGATAATGTTACATTCTGAAATTGCTCAAGAAGAAAATAGATTTAATATATCAAATGTTATAGAAGATCTAATAAATAAAATTATTAGAAGGCATCCTCATGTTTTTGAGTCTGAAGTTGTAGGTACAGTTTCTGATGTAGAAAAGAGATGGGAAGTAATCAAGAGTCGAGAAAAAGATGACGGTTCAATAATGATGGGGCTTCCAATTCAGATGCCATCCTTACTTTATGCACAGAGAGTTCAAGGAAGAGCGGCGAGCGTTGGATTTGATTGGGAATCGACAGAAGGGGTGTTGGAAAAACTTCAAGAGGAGATACAAGAACTAGCACTTGCAGAAAATACTAATGATAAAGAAGCTGAATTCGGAGATATAATTTTCACAATCGTAAATCTTGGCAGGCATTTGGAAATTGATGTTGAAACAGCTCTCCGTGGAACAAATAAAAGGTTTGTTGAACGATTCGGTGTAATGGAGAAGTTAACAGTGGAAGATAAAAAAATTCTCAGTAGTTTAACCGATAGTGAGTTTAATGCCTATTGGGAGAAAAGTAAGGATTTGTTAGCTAATAATATATAAGATTCCATTTTCTTATTTAAAGATATATGATTAAACCTCAGCAAAGTAGGCCATGATCAGAATGGGAATTTATGACAACAAAGGAAAAACAATCGGAAGAACACAGTAATATTGGCCCGTTTGCATCATTTAGGATTCTGAACTATTCTTTTTTTTGGTTGGCATCACTTTTATCCATCACTTCTTTTTTTATGCTTATGATAGCAAGAGGATGGTTAATTTTTGATATTACAGGATCTGTAAGTATGGTTGGGTATGTTTCAGCTGTAGCGCAAGTTCCTTCTCTAGTTTTATCAGTATTCGGTGGTGTTATTGCTGATCGGTTTAACCGAAAAAGGATACTTTTAGTTAATGAGTTTATAAATTTTTCAGTTTTATTGACTCTAGCTGTATTGGTTCTCACTGATACGGTTGAGATATGGCACTTAATGGTTCTAGGGTTAATTAATGGGATAACGTTTTCTCTTGCTTTTCCAGCAAGGGCAGCGATCGTACCAAGCTTGGTACCACCACAAAATATAGCTAATGCTGTAGCCCTTTCTTCTATCATGTTTAGTGGCGCACAGCTACTAGGCCCTCCGATTGCAGGCTGGTTGATTGGGGCGTTTGAACCAGGCATTGCTTTCTTAGTGGCCTCAGGGTTTGTCGGCGCAGGTATTCCTCTATTTTTGGGTTTGAAAGAGAATTCGTTGGAAAAACCAAGGGATCTTTCAGGCTCTTCAGTGGTGTCAAATATTTTGGAAGGGATGAGATATATTAGAAACAGTTCATTCATCTCAGGACTGATGATATTAGGCTTTTTTGTGGTTGTTTTTGGACTGCCTTATCAGACATTCTTACCTGTTTTTGCTGAAGAAATATTAAATTCTGGCCCTATAGGGTTAGGTTATTTAGGTGGAGCAGGTGGTATTGGTGCAATAGCAGGGTCCTTACTGATAGCTACTTATAATAAAGTCGAACAGATGAAAAAATTACTAATTGTAGGAGCTTTAGGATTAGGTATATTTATCTGTTTATTTGCTATATCAACTGTTTTTCTTTTGTCTCTGTTTTTCGCCCTCGTGGCAGGATTTTTTTTCCAGCTGGTCATGACATCGAATTTCGCTTTAATACAGGTTCTGGTACCAGATAACCTAAGAGGTAGAGTACTAAGTGTACGGTTTATCGTATTTGGTATGACTCCGGGAGGTATATTGTTTCTCGGAATCATGGCAGAAAGTATAGGAACAGGTTACGCTACTGCTATTTTTGGAGTTATATGCTTAGTTGGTACTTTGCTATCTTTAGTAGTCTTCCCTGTTTTATATAAAGAAACTCAATAAGTTTATTATATTTCGTTTATTTATTAGGGATCAATATTACTTTTGGTAATATAAGAACCATAATGGCGCTGATTATGCTTAAGATTCCGAAAACCATAAATCCAGCTCCAACATAATCTTTGAAATACGATGATATTGCATTTAATACTAATGGTGCTAGTGAGAAAGATATTGATGTACAAGTCCAGAGTATTCCTGATATAGCTCCGAAAGAAAGTCGGCCAAAATAACCTGCTATGAGAGCTGGTTGAATTACCGTTATTGCCCCGAATCCTGGACCAAATGTAATGAGAAAAATAACGAGTAGCCATTTAGCCTCCGGTGAAATCAATGCAAAAACAATTATTCCAATAGCTTGTAGGCTTAAAGATAGGATAGTTACTTTGCGTGGGTCAATTATATCAGCTAGCCATCCGCCTCCGAGCCGGCCAATTACTGTAATCATTGCCATAATTCCTACCGTTGCAGCTGCAGTATTGCGTGAAAACCCTACAGATTCCATAAACGGAGATTGGTATACTTGTAGGGCTCCAATAGGCCAAAATGCCAATACAAAAATAGCTGCAATTTTCCAGAAAACACGTGATTTCATTACTGCAGAGAAAGTTAACCCTTCAATACTTTCTTCATCTGGTTGTTCTTTTTCTCCGTCCGGAAGCATTCCATAGTCTTCTGGTCTTCTTCGCAGTATTAAAGTAAGAGGTAATATAACTACCCAAATAGTTATAGCCATGGTTAAGAACGCTGCTCGCCAGCCAAAATGTTCTATTAATATTAGAGAAGGATTGGTTAAAATACCACCTAAACCTAGCCCGGCTGTGGTAATCCCCAAGGCCCTTCCTCGGAAGGTATTAAACCAATTTGCAACTGCTGGAATAGCGCCTCCCCAAATAACGATAGGCCCAATTCCAGCCAACGATAAACCTACATATAGTTGCCAAATCTCCGTCATTAAACTCAGTAGTGCAAATCCTATTCCACCAAAGAGCATACCAATACCGACAACTAATTTAGGTCCTTTTCTATCGAACATAGTTCCCGAAATGGGGGCAATGATCGCACCTAGAATACCTGCTATGAAGAAAGCTCTAGCTATATGATCAGCAATTTGTGGAATTTCTTCTTGCATGGGCGTTATAAATAAGGTGAATGCCCAAAAATAAAATCCACTATAAATGAATGCCATAATGAACGCAGCAATCACTATTTTCCAGCCATAGAAAAAATCCAATAACTTTACCTCTTTAGGTTTCGCTATATTCATATTTTTGAATCCTTAAATTCTTTTTTTATTAGTTGGTTAGTCGGTCTAGTAATCATCATTGTAATTGGAGCGGCTAGGAGTGTTAGAAATGAAAAAGCAAAGAAAAGAGGGCTATAGCTTCCCAATCTGTCAAAAACTAAGCTAGCAATTAAGGGGGCAAATGCAAATCCTGCTTCACTTGACATAGAGAAAAGCCCTTGCATGGTTCCAAAAGAATATCTTCCAAATAGGTACCCTTGTAATGCAAGACGAGTAACGATCGTTCCTCCGAAGCCAACGCTCCAGAAAAAAAGGAAAGCGAAAAGGACCCAAGGTTTATCCGCTGATATCAAGGCCAGAATGAAAATAGAGAGGGATTGAAGTATAAATGCAACGCTAGCTACTTTCTTTTTATCAAACTTGTCAGCTAATATCCCAAATAATATTCTACCAATTACCGTACTGAGCGGCATGATTGGGAGCAGTAAAGCAGCAGCTTTCCTTGAATATCCGACACTCTCTAAATAAGGTGACCAATGTACTTGTAATGCGGCTATTGTGAGGAATGCTAGGCTGGACCCAATAGCCATTAGCCAAAAAGCCTTTGTTTTTAGTGCTTGCGACGGTGTCAGGTTCAACTCTCCTTCACCTTCGATTTCAGATTCACCTACTTGTGGAGGAGGGGAATCAAGCCCATCTGGAAATAACCCATAATTTTCTGGTCTATGTCTGATCAAAAATAGAGCGAATGGAATGAATATAAACGCACCTAGTCCTACATAGTTAAATCCTGATCTCCAGCCTACGGTTTCTACTAACCAATAAAAAGGAGGGGACATGATTCCAGATAATGCGAATCCAAGACTGTAAAATCCAAGCGCTCGACCTTGTTTTTGAACAAACCAGTTGGCGACCGCAGGACCACTCGAGGACCATATACACATGGATCCTAAATTTGCCAATGTGAAAGCTGCATAGAATCCTGGTAAAGTTGTTACTTTTGATACGAGAAGTAAACCAGTGCCCATGCAGATAAGCCCAACAGTAATTATTGGCCTTGGCCCAACACGGTCAAATATATTGCCTAAAAATGGTGCTAATATTGCAGCAATAATACCAATTATTGGGAATACTGCTGTGACTGCTGTTCTTGACCATCCAGTCTCTTCTGTTAAAGGTAGAAGTACTATGGTGAATCCGTAGAATAGGACTCCACCTTGAAATATATTTAAGACAACAGCACCTATAGCGACCCACCAACCAAAGAATATTTTTGGTTTCTTAAAATTAGGTCTTTGCTTCAGGGTAAATGGGTTATTTCTTTGATCCATTTATGCCTGCTCGGGTGCTGTTATGATAGCAATCATCTTGGTTTAAGCATTTTGGTCATCTGATTTATTTAGTAAAGATGCTACTAACAGTAGAGATCCTGCAACACTTAAACTTATCCAAATGAGTATACGTAACCCTTTAACCATATTTACACTCCCAATGCGTGACTACTGTATTTTATGAATTTCCACCTGCGATAGCAGGAATTATTATTAGTTCATCGCCTTCTAGCATAGCCGTTTCTAATCCGTCTATGTATTGAATATCATTATCATTTAGGAAAATAGATATAAAAGGATGTATATCACCAGAAGCTTCGTCAAGGATTCGATCTTTGAATCCCGGGTATTTTTCTTCTAATATACTAATTGCGTTATTTACCGTCCCAATAGGGATGTCTAATGTTTCAGCTCCATTGGTTACTCTTCTTAAAGCCGTTGGAACTTTTAATATTACAGCCATATCTAATTTACTTAAGCGCCAGAGTTTTTTGCGAGGGATAGGGAAGCCGAGTTTATGCAGTATCTCATTCCTGTTGGTTCAGGACCATCTAGAAAGAGATGACCAAGATGCGCCCCGCATTTATTACATAAAACTTCTACTCGTTCCATACCTAATGTGTTATCTGATTCAGTTTTTATTGAATCATTGTCGATAGGTTGCCAGAAACTTGGCCAACCTGTTCCAGAGTTGTATTTAGTTGTGGAATCAAAAAGTGGTTCGTCACAACAGATACAATCATAAGTGCCTGTGCCTTTCTCATTCCAATACAAACCTGAAAAAGGGGCTTCGGTAGCCTTTTCCTGGGTTACAGAGTATTGTTCTGCAGTTAAACGAGATTTATAATTATTATTAATTTCCTTTTCCATTTTTTCTCCAGGTTAAAATTATTATTAGTATAAGATATTTTTCATAATACATAGAATCCAATAAGAAATATATCTAAATTGTTACAATTGGGAATTTCCATAGTATGAACTTACTAAGATTTTGTTAGAGTTCATCAGGGATCGCTTCCATTGATTTGATACTTAGTATCATTGATGTTCTAAGTAAATATTCTCGCGAGAGTTGTTTATCAGCTGCTATTTTTTTCATTTCTCTTTGTTTATCGGCACGGATTACAGGATCACGTTGCCTCATATTCTCCTCGTTTTGAGCTGTTTGAGCTTGGATGAAATTAATTGCAATTTTACGTCGCTCCACTGCATAATGATCGAGAATATTTTCACCATGGGTTTTATTCCAATTAGCTGCTATTGCTGACCCTAAGAAAAAGGCATCTTGCAACCCTCCATTTAGGCCCATTCCCCCAAGGGGGTTATTTACGTGAGCGGCATCTCCTGCTAGAAAAACATTTCCGTTTCTATAATTACTAGCTATTCTTTGATGAACCCTATACATACTTTTATAGGTGATTGGATAAGGTGAGCCTGTGCGGTGGACTTTTTGGTAGAGCTCTTGCGCTATTGATTCCAAGATATCAGGATCAGGGTCCGTATCATAAATAGTTTCTTCTGGATTTGTTGGGAAAGTCACGCGCCATAGCCCGGGAGATCTTAATAAAACAAACCATTCTTTGGGGTCCGACACATAATTTACTGCAGCAAGATCTGGCATCACTTCTCTAAAATCGAAGGTTGTCATTGTTACAAAATATCGTTCAGGATAAGTCATCCCCTCAAAAGATATACTTGATTTTGAACGAATAATGCTTCTTGCGCCGTCAGCCCCAACCACATAATCTGCTTCCATAGTTTCGACGCCCTTAGGGGTTTTTACATCGACTGATATCATGCCATCATTTTTTGTTAAATTAACAACTGAATGATTAAAAAGGATTTGAACGTTAGGTAAAATGGAAAGACGTTCATAAAGAATTAGTGATAGTGCATATTGTTCTATTTGGAGTCGATAAGGGTAACGAGTATCTTTACTAAGAACTGCTAAATCAAATTCTGCTATAAGCCCTGAATGACGATCTCTGAGCTGGAATTTATCTGCAATTAATGCTTTTGCAGCAAGTTCTTCAGCAACACCTACTTTATCGAGCATTTCAATAGTAGGAGGATGAAAAGTTGATGCTCGATATTCTTCAACCAGCTTAGATTCTGCCTCTAGGATCGTGACAGGTACACCTTCTTGGGCCAGTTTGAGTCCGGTCATGAGACCCACAGCACCTCCACCTGCAATTAATACACCTGGTATCTTAGCCATGGTCTATATCCAATCTTTTATGGCGAATATCTTTAAGTTAGTATATCGGATTTCGATTTATTTCTACGAATAAGTAGGGTCAATATTTGAGTAGGTGATATTTATTCTTTCTTTCTTTCTGCCCAATCAGCAAAACATTCTTTAGCCACCTTAAATCCCGCTATAGCTCTAGGATGACCACCATATGGAGCTACTTGCATAATTGTTTCGATTATTTCCTCTTCTGTAATTCCTTGAGTCAAGGCACCTTTTATGTGAAGCCCAAGGGTGTATTCGATACCTAATGCGGCCAACGACCCTATCGTAATCAATGTTCTTTCTTTTAAAGTAAGTCCTGGCCTTGACCATAACTCACCAAAAACATACTCGTCCGCGTATCTGAAAAAAGCCGGAGCCACATCTTCAAATCCTCCTCGTATGGTATCAGTATACTCTCCGAAAATTTCTCTGATCCGTGCGCGCCCTCGCTCATATCTTTCATCGGATGTTGTCATTTTGCCTCCCCATAATAATTTTTTATATTCAATTCATAGAGTATATTAAATGATCGCACCTTGGTCTTTAAATTTACTAATATCTTCCCAAGAGAAGCCAATTTCTAAGAGTTTTGTTTCTGTATCTTGGCCAAGAACAGGAGCACCTATTAGTGGGTTGATACTAGCACCATTAAATTTTATCGGAATATTTAATACTTCCACAGAGTTTTCGTGTGAGTCTTTTATAATTGAGGTATATTCATTTGCTTCAATCTGAGGATCAACGATAACTTCATCTAATGTTTGAATAGGAGCCCATATACAATTTTCTTGATCTAAGCGATCCCCCCAGAATTCTATCGGCTGAGAAGCAAATTTTTCTTGAAGATCTTTTATCAGAGCTTCACTGTTTTCTTTCCTTCCATTGGCTGTGTGGTGATTTGAAGGTTCACCTAAATTTTGTATATCCATTGCTTTACAAAACCCAGGCCAGAACCTATCTGAATCGAACATGACTAATTGGATCCACTTTCCGTTTTTCGTTTTGTAATAGTTAGAAAGAGGGTTGTTTGCAGTGTTATGAGAATGCCTTTTTACAGGTGCTTTATGTTTTTTGGCTGCTGTAAAATCAAGGCCAAGCACCCATAACCCTGTTTGCAGGAGGGAGCATTCTATTTTTTGTCCCTTGCCGGTTTTCTCTCGGTCAAAAAGGGCTAATCCAATCGCTGTTGTTAATGAAAGAGAAGTTACTTGATCACCCATTCCTGGGCGTTGTTGTGCGGGCGGGCCGACTGAATTCCCTATGGAACCCATAATACCTGATCTAGCCCAGAAAGCTGCATAGTCAAATCCCAACCGGTCTTTTTCTTCGCCTTTTACACCGTACCCTGTCAAGGTAACGTAGATCAATTTTGGGTTTGTTTCTTGAACGTCTTCGTATCTTAATTTATATTTGTCTTGTCTTTCAGGAACTAAATTAGTTACTAGAATATCAACCTCTGCAGCCAATTTCTGTACGATAAATTGCCCTGATTTATGTGCTAAATTAATTCCAATACTTTTCTTTCCTCTATTTAATTGTTCGAATGAAGTATTTTCATCATCGGTGTATTTTGTGATAATACCGTCGGGTGTAACTTCAATACTTCTAACAGGATCTCCAGTTTCTGGATGTTCAACTTTTACTACTTCCGCTCCTAAATCGGCTAGAATAGAGCAAGCAGACGGAGCTGCTACCCAGTTAGCAATTTCCAGAACTTTGATTCCCTTTAATATACCTGTCATTGTAAAATATCCCTTCAATATATTGTCCAGAGTAGGTTTTTAAATTACTTTTAACAATGTGATAAATCCATTTTTATAATTTATAATTATAGATAATACTGAATAGAATTGCAGAAAGTTTGTGATGATCATTAATCGGTTACCAAAAACATACGATGGGTACACTTTAATTGTACCGAATGGGCCTATAAATAGTGTTAGTGGAGATCATTCAGATGAGTATGCGTATTTAATAAATATGGATAAAAGAGTTTCCCATAAATGGCACTTTGAAGGCGGATTTAAACATGCGATTCTTTTAGATAACGGGAATCTATTATGCCGAACCAGAGCACCTAGGAGAATTTTAGATTCCGTTGTGCCAATAGCAGGGTCAAGCGGCTCTCTTGTTGAGCTTGATTGGGAAGGTAATATTGTTTGGCAATACCATAATAGTTCTATACACCATGACTTTGAACGCCTTGATAATGGGAATACATTGGTTTTGGCATGGGAACCTATTCCTAATCAAGTCACATATAATATTCAAGGTGGCACGCCACAATTAGATGATCAAATGCTCATGCTTGGAGACAAGATTCTTGAAATTAATCAATATGGTGATATTGTTTGGGAATGGAAATCATGGGAATATTTAGATTTTGGTTATCATAGAATTTGTCCCTTAGAAAACCGAATAGAGTGGACGCATGCAAATTCCATACAGCTCATGAGTGATGGAAATATTCTTCTTAGCTTTCGCAATACTAATACATTGGTAATAGTTAGCCGAGCGGACGGATCTATTTTATGGGAATGGGGTTATGGAGAACTCGAACATCAACATCACCCTACAGAAATAGAGCATGGGAAAATCATGCTACTTGATAATCGACCGCATGAAGGAAACGGAGCCCGAATAATTACTATAGATATAGCTCATAAGAAAATATTGAGTGAATATAAAGGAGAGCCTGGTAATCCCTTTTTTGCTGTACATGCAGGTTCTGTTGATCAGCTCCCGAACGGTAATTTACTGATTTGCCAAGGATCTGAAGGTAAGGCATTTGAAATTGATGGGGCTGGAAGTATATTGTGGGAATACACTAATCCGTATTTTATCCCGAATCAATTAAGGGAGTTAAATAATGGATTATTCAGGGTACATCGATATCCAAGTGACCATCCTTTATTTGAAAATAAGAAGCTCTAGTAACACTGAATGTAACCATCCGCCTATGAATCATCTTTCTAATTATTACGTGCTTAATATATTTCGAAAAGAGGAGCTATATTATTATAATATGTATACTAGCTGAGAGCCCCTTTCTTTTTTAATCCTGCTATGGTTTTTTTTGTAAGGCCTAATACTTTTTCAAAAACATATTCATTGTGCTCCCCTTTGGCGGGTGCAGGTATAGTGGATGTACCGGGAGTTTCTGACAGGTGGATGTTTAGTCCTTGATGTTCTGTAATTCCAAATTCTGGGTGATTTATTTGAACGATACCTTCACTTCTTGCTCGTAAATGTACGTCATGATAAAGATCTTCTGCTGTCATTACTGCGCTTGCCGGGACGCCACCTTTCTGGAGAATTCGTGCTGCTGTGGTCGCTGTAAATTGGCTTGTCCATTCGTTCAAGTGTTCATCTAAGGTTGTTTTATTAGTTACCCTATTATCGATGCTTGAATATTCCGTTTGGTCGGCCCAATTTGGTGATCCCATTATAGTTTTAAGATTGTCCCATTGTTTTTCATTTTGTACTGATATCGCACACCATGCGTCGTATCCAATGCAAGCATAAACATCATGCGGAGCTGAATAATTGGAGTGATTGCCAACGGGTTTCTGAGACCGTTTGTTAAGCGTCGAGTCCATTATTCCAACACCCAGAAAGTGGGCCATCCCTTCTAGTTGAGCTATTTCAATAAATTGACCATCCCCAGTACGGTCTCGGTATTCTAATGCACCTACGACTGAGAGGGCTCCCAGGATTGCGGCAACGTAATCGGGGAACGGCATTTTGACTCGCGTGGACAGAGGGCTACTTTCTGCACCCCAGAGATGAGTCAGCCCTGTCATTCCCATTACCTGTTGGCCATAGGATCGGTATTCATGAATCGGGCCAGAAGATCCCATACCAGGCATTGAGAGCATTATTATGTTTTTGTTATGCTTTTTTAACTCGGTGTAACTAATACCTAGTTTCTCCATAACTCCTGGTCTAAAATGTTCGATAACTACATCACTTTCCCTTACAAGCTGGAAGAAAACATCTTTTCCTTCTTTGGTTCGTACGTCGATAGTGGCGCTCAGTTTGTTTCTGTTCATATCCGTATAATTAGTCCCCATAGTTCTTGGATCTTCCAAACCTTCGGACTCTACTTTGATTACTTCAGCACCAAAAAAACCTAAATACATTGCACCAATAAACCCTGCATGCGCTCGTGTTAGATCGATCACTCTTATACCCGTTAGAGGGGACTCTAATTCTGTTTTAGAAGGGTTCTTTTTAGATGAAGGCTGTTCTTTTTTGGCCAGCATTTTTTGCTTGAGCTCATCCTTTATTTCTTGAGTGTGTTGGCCTATGGTAGGTGCTGGTCGTGATCCTTGCCATTTTGATTTTTCAAATATTACAGGCGCACCTGGCCTTTTGAATGTTCCAATTTCCGGATGGCTTTCTTGTATTATGAAACCTCTTTCTTCCACGTGAGGGTGCTGAAGAAACTCTTCCATTTTCAAGAGAGGAACTATTGGTATACCACCTTTTTGACCTGTCTCTACAAGAGTGTCTCTTTCAACCTGTATAGCGTATTCCTGGACGAAAGAATCTATCATTTCTCTATTTTCAGTACGGACTTGTCGTTGTTGCCAAAGAGGGTCAGACAGGATGGGGTGGTGAAGAACATTTCGTGCAAGTCGACCAAAATGTTCATCTGAGTAAACAGAGATATTTACGTATCCATCGTCAGCTGTTTTATAAGTGTTGACTGCGCCATAAGCGGTGAGAGAACCTTCTCTTCTAGATATAACATCGAGATATTGATATCTTGAGATATAGCTATTTTGAAGCCATAGGACAACTTCTTGCCTTGATACGTCTATGTGTTGCCCATTACCTCCAAGAATACTCCTTGCCCGTATAGCTAAAAGCGCACCAAACGCTCCATGAATTGAGGCAAATTGAGATAAGAGCTCGAAGGGGGCCATGCAGGGAGCAGCATTATCATCTCCGTTCGCATACATTATTCCTCCGGAGGCTGCTGCTATTAGTTCGCCACCTAACCAACTTGTTTTCGGGCCAGACTGCCCGAAGGGAGTAATTGATATATATATTAGATTTGGGTTAAGATCGTGTAGTTTTTCATAATCTAAACCTAAAGTTTTCAGAAAGTCTGGCTGAAAATCTTCGATTAGAATATCTGCTTGCTGAATTAAGTCGATCAAGACACTAAGATCTTCATCCGACGATGTGAAGTCTAAAACGATACTTCGCTTACTCCTATTTGCATTGATAAATGATAAGCTCTGTTCAGGGCCAGCAATATCTTCAGCAAAAGGGCCAATCGATCTTGAGGGGTCGCCCCCTGAAGGCTCTACCTTAATCACATCTGCGCCTAGATCACCTAAAGTCCTTGCGCACATTTGCGACAGGTGGCTAGTTAAATCTATAACGCTATAGCCGTCCAGTATGGAAGTAGAGGTATCGGACTTCTGATCAATAGCCATGGTTATCTCATTTTCCATTGGGGAGATCGCCGCTCCGTGAAAGCTAGCGGCCCTTCTTGAGCGTCCTCGCTTGCCGACACTTTTGCAGATAATGCCTTAGAAAATCGGTGAGAATTTTCAGGAGACATACTTTTGCCCGTATAGGCGATCTCTTTAATCGCTTGGACGGCTAAAGGAGCGCAGCTTTTAATTTGTTCAGCAATCCTTAAGCATGCTGCCATGACCTCTTCTCTATCTTCGACCACCTCTTGTATTAAGCCTGATCGAAGCGCGTCTTCTGACGAGATTCTTTCCCCTGTCAACATTATTTTTAGTGCATCTCCCAGAGGCATCATTCGGGTAAGATGGTGTAGGCCATAAGCTGGCATTAAGCTCCATCTTGGCTCCGGTAGGCCGAACTGGGATTTTTTGCTAGCAATTCTTATGTCACATTGCATTGCTAACTCTAATCCTCCGGCTACACAAAATCCGTCTATAGCGGCTATTATTGGTTTCCACACTCCTAAATCGGGGATATATTGAGAGAACGCACTGTTTTCATCAAAAGCAGCTTTACCATCAGATTGTCTTTCATTAACTTGTTTTAGATCAGCTCCTGCGGAAAAAGCCTTACCTCCAGCTCCAGTTAGAATAGCAACTAGTATTTCAGGATCATTTTTAATTTCTAACCAGGCGTTATATAAGCCTTCGTTTACAGAACTATTTAGTGCATTTAGGGCTTCAGGGCGGTTGATTGTTACATAGGCTATGTTGTTTTTCTTTTCAAATAGCACAGCATCAGAAGTGGAATTTTTGGTGTTCATGATTACCTCCATATGTTTATTGTTATTATTAGTTTAATCTATTAGTGGTCGGGGTGCCCAGATTTGAACTGGGGACCTCCGCGTCCCGAACGCGGCGCGCTACCGAACTGCGCTACGCCCCGATTAAATAAGAAACACTAGCAGTATGGCGGCCGTGTGTATTGCTTTATATCGGATAAGATTAAAATATATTGATGTGGAAAAAATTCAACAACCAGGTATTACTATAAAGTTCTATATAATTTAGATAGAATACATAAATGATTAATTGAAAGATGATGATACATGGAACGAAATGAAAGAATAAGCCGTCTAAGGGAATTGATAGAACAAAAAATTCTTGTTTTAGATGGTGCTATGGGTACAACATTACAGGATCTAGAACTTTCTGCTGATGATTTTGGTGGAGAGATTTATGAAGGTTGTAACGAATATCTTAATATTACGAGGCCTCATATATTGCAAGATATCCATAAGAAATTTTTCGAATCTGGTGCAGATATGGTTGAAACAAATAGCTTTGGTAGTACCCCATTGGTTTTAGCTGAGTATTCGCTTGAAGATAAAGCTGAAGAGATAAGTAGATTATCTGCTCAAAATGCTCGTATCGTTGCTGATGAATATAGCACAGAGGATCGACCACGGTTCGTAATTGGTTCTATGGGGCCAACTACAAAAGCAATCTCGGTAACTGGGGGAATTAGCTGGGATGATCTTGCAGAAAATTATCGAGTGCAGGCAAGAGGATTAATTACGGGCGGAGCCGATGTTCTGCTCTTAGAAACATCCCAAGATACTTTGAATGTAAAGGCAGGTATTGAGGGTATAGATAGAGCTTGTATTGATACGGGTATCGAAATACCCGTATCAATACAATGTACTATAGAGACAATGGGCACCATGCTTGGTGGTCAGGATATCGAATCTTTCTATACGTCTATTGCACATAGGGATTTACTTTGGGTGGGCTTTAATTGTGCCACTGGCCCAGAGTTCATGCGTGATCACGTTAGAACTCTGGCAGCTATATCTAGATTTCCTGTAGCAGTTATTCCTAATGCTGGACTCCCTGACGAAGATGGTAATTATCATGAAACTCCTGAAAAAATGGCACAAATACTTTCTTCATTTATTAGTGAAGGGTGGATCAATATTATTGGAGGATGTTGTGGTACTTCAGTAAGGCATATTGATCAGATGTGTTCAATCGCAACTGTCTCTAAGCCACGAACCATTGTTTATCAAACAGAATCAAAAATTTCTGGCTTAGAGACAGTGGTGATAAACGATGATTCCCGGCCAATATTAATTGGTGAACGTACTAACGTGTTAGGCAGTCGTAGATTCAAAAGATTAATAGCCGAAGATAAGATTGAAGAAGCATCAGAAGTTGGGCGGCAACAGGTTAGAGGCGGGGCTCATCTTTTAGATATTTGCCTTCAGGATCCAGATCGCGAAGAAATGGATGACATGATTACTTTTTTAGACGCATTGACTCGCAAGACCAAAGCACCTCTAGTCATTGATTCTACTGATTCCAATGTTATAGAGGAAGCATTAAAGAGAACCCCAGGTAAATCATTAATAAATTCGATAAATTTAGAGAATGGTGAAGAAAGGTTTGCAGAGGTTGTACCTCTTGCAAAACGGTTTGGAGCTGCACTCGTAGTTGGCTGTATTGACGATGATGTAGATCAAGCTCAGGCAATTACAAAGGAACGCAAATTAGAAATAGCCATACGCTCTTATAATTTATTGACTCAGAAGTATGGAATTCCACCTGAGGATATTATTTTCGATCCTTTAGTTTTTCCAGTTGGAACCGGTGATAAAAATTATATAGGCTCTGCTGTTGAGACAATAGAGGCGATAAGAATGATCAAAAAGGAATTACCTTTAACAAAAACTGTATTAGGAATATCAAATGTTTCTTTTGGGCTACCCGCATCGGGCCGCGAGGTATTGAATGCAGTTATGCTTTACCACTGTGTAAAGGCAGGATTAGATAGTGCAATTGTAAATACGCAAAGTTCAGAACGGTATGCTTCTATATCTTTAGAGGAGCGTAAATTGGCCGAGGATCTTATTTGGTGGAGAGGGGATGACCCTATAGCTGCTTTTGCTGATCATTTTCGGGAAAGAAAAGTGAAAGTTGTTGCTAATAAAGGGAAGAAACTTTCATTGGATGAGCGTATTGCTTCATGTGTTATAGAAGGAACAAAAGAGGGATTGATTGATGATTTACGAAAAGCTCTAGAGAAACGAAAAGCTCTAGAGATAATCAATGGTCCATTGATGAAAGGCATGGATGAAGTAGGAAGGCTTTTCGCCAGCAATGAACTTATTGTAGCTGAAGTTTTAGGGTCCGCTGAAGTGATGAAAGCAGCAGTCTCTTATTTAGAAGACTTTATGGAATTGGGAGATTCCCATGTTAAAGGGAATATGCTATTAGCAACGGTTAAAGGGGATGTGCATGATATTGGAAAGAATTTAGTAGATATTATTTTTTCTAATAATGGTTATCATGTTATCAATTTAGGTATTAAGGTACCCCCCCAAGAAATCGTGAAAGCATTTAATGAAAATAAACCAGATATGATTGGCCTGTCTGGCCTTTTAGTGAAATCAGCTCAAATGATGGTTGATACGGTTAAAGATTTAAAGCAGTCAGGGATTGATGTACCTATTTTAGTGGGGGGTGCAGCATTGAGTAATAGATTCACTAGACTTCGTATTGCACCAAATTACGATGGTATTACACTATATGCACCTGATGCCATGACGGGGCTTAGACTTGCGAACTCTATCAATAATGATGAGAACAAAGAAAAAGTCACTCAAGAATTAATGGAAGAAGCAGATAGACTTTTAGATTCAGAAAGAAAGAAAAAACTTACAGGATCTACTAGTAATAATGTAAGTCCAGCTATCCCTTTGAAGCAAGTGGATGAGATTCCTACACCACCTGATTTAACAACGCACAATATTGTTAATTATGAGTTAGAAGAGATTTTTTCTTATATAAATCCTACAATGCTTTATGTAAGACATTTAGGATTTAGAGGTCGGTTCTTAGATTTACTAGATAAAAAAGATCCGAAAGCTATTGAGCTTTATGAAAAAGTGAATGCAGTACAAAATATAATGCTCCAAAGAGATGATATAAATGCCAAGGCAGTTTATAAATTTTTCCCAGTCAGATCTGAAGGAGATGATCTACTTCTAATGCAAAATGATTTCAATACAGAATTAGCGAGGTTTAAATTTGGGAGACAAGAAGCAAGCGATAAGCGATGTTTAACTGATTATATAAGTTCAGCAGAATCCAAAAGGGTTGATTATATTGGAGCATTTGTTACGAATATAGGACCTGGAGTTAGATCCTTAGCAAATGAATGGAATGAAAACGGAGATTATTTGAATTCACATATATTACAATCTTTAGCCCTCGAGAGTGCGGAAGCTTTTGCTGAACTTTTGCATCAAAAAATGAGGGCTATGTGGTCTATTACTGATAGAGAAGGTATAGCTATGGACGAGCTTTTTAAAACTCAATATCATGGGAAAAGGTTTTCTTTTGGCTATCCGGCTTGTCCCAGGTTAGAGGATCAGGCGACTCTTTGGAAACTGTTAGAACCTGAAAAGAATATTCAGGTCCAGTTAACTGAAGAGTTTATGATGGATCCAGAAGCTTCGGTAAGTGCTCTCGTTTTCCATCATCCCGAAGCAAAATATTTCAATTTGTCTGATAATGATCTATTAAGGCTGGAGAGCCGAATAGCCAGCGAAAGTGAAAGCTTTTAATTGATCAGTAGTTCAGCAGCCGTAAAATATGTGTTTTATGATAGAGTGCCCACGGATTATTATTTTTATTTAAAAAGGAGAGTGTAGAGTGAGTAGTCAGTATTTATATGCTCCTGGACTAAAAGAGTTGGCTTTAGGCTTGGAAGAGAGCCCCGTCATTTATTCTGGGGTTTTACCTATGGCGAAGATGGCTATGGGGGATTGGGCAAAATTTTTAATCTTCCCTTCAATGCTAAGCGCAGAATTAGCAGAGCGTGATGATAGCTTGCGAGTTAAATGTATTTTCGTTATCCCAGACTGGATGACGGATGAGTATGAATTAACTGAGGCAAATGCATTTAATATAAAACTAGAGGGGCGTACCTATAATAATCAACCTGATCCTGAAGCTTGTCATAATAACCGAGTAGAGCATTGGATAGAGATCTTCAAAGAAGACTTAGATAATCTTCTTGATGGAGCCAATCCATTTGATATTGAGCTTCTCTCAGCTGCAGCGTTGATCAAAGAGAATTCTCAATTTAAATCTTTTATTCGATTTGCACTTAAAAATCCAGATGAATTGATAGAATTAGCAAGAACTATTTTTCACGAACAAGAGATTTTAGCTGATCCGGTCGGTTTTGTTGGAGTGTCTTGTCGCCAGTGTTTTAAATTAGATGGGATATCGACGTATATAGATGAATGGGACAGGGTACAGTTCGAATGTGCTTCCTGTGGCCATAAACAAGAAGCAGATATTATTGAACAAAGCTATTGGATCCATGAGTATCTATTTGAAGCTGCAGTAATTTGTGCTTCTGAGCCGACAATTAAGATAATTAGGGCCGGCGAAAATGAGAAGAAATATGAATATATGGATAAAATATCTAATCTTGTAATCAGTGGATATAGTCGAGAGATTAGTACACTCATTATTCCTAATATAGATAGTGAGCGAGGGGGCTATCGACTCAATGAGTTAATTGATTTAGCAAAAGATTGGGAGAAACCTGAAGCAGAGATTGCTTAAAATTCGGGTTTGTCAGTATCGGTAGCGTATTTTGATAAATCTGTAACACCAGAGGCACTTAGAATATCTTCATCAGTTAACAATAAACCTGTTTTCCCTGTAGACCCTTGAGAAACAAGCTCTACAACGGCGTCAGAGAAAAGTAATGGTGATAATCCTGGCTGGCCAGCTCTTCCGTCTCTGGAACGGGCTGCTACACCACCATAAGTATTTCTTCCTGTTTTAGGCCATACGGCATTTATTTTAATATTTTCGTTTATTAGTTCTTCTGCCATTATTTCAATTAAATCAGCAGATGCGCTTTTTGAAAGTCTGTATATTGGGCTAAATCCTGGACCGCCATTCTTTTGAGGTTGAACTTTTTGAGTTACAACGACAATCGAGCCTCCCCCTGATTCTTTCATTGAAGGGTACGACCCAATTATTAGAGCTGCAGTTGCTCGTAGATTAATATTCCATACAAGATCCCATCGGCTCATTTTGGTATCGATTACCCGACCTAGAGAAATCGCAGCCGCATTATGGACGACGATATCTATTTTAGAGAAATGTTCTAGTGTTTTAGTGATTAAATTATCAATGGACTCTGGTTTAGAAACATCTGTTGCAATAGCGATTGCATCTCCTCCCAGTGCATGAATCCCATCTACCGTTTCATGGATTGTCCCGGGTAGTTTTCCACCTGTTTCTTCAGTTCTGCTAGCGATTACTACTTTAGCTCCAGATTTTGCTAAGCCATAAGCTGTAGCTTTACCTAAACCTCTACTTGATCCAGTCACTATGGCAACCTTGCCCTCTAAAGATAATTTCATTAGTTTCCTTTCTAAATATAAAAAATCATATAGGCTAGTTAAATTTATCGCCAGATATTGTATCGAAGTTATTATATATTGGATCTCAGGTGGTTACTATAAATTCCTGTCAAAACCTGATGTTATACTTTTTTTAATTTAAGAGTTGAAGCAAATTTATATAAATCCTTATAAAAATTCAGGTACTATAAAGATTATTAACAAATATACATAATTTATTGGATGGATTTCATGATGGTTTCACCTGATACCCTTGCCGAGCTTTCGCTTTCTCAAGACGAGTATCAATTAATTATTGAGAAATTGGGTCGAAAGCCTAATAATCTTGAGTTGGGAATGTTTGGTATTTTATGGAGCGAGCATTGCGGATATAAACATTCTAAGAATTTATTGAAAACCCTACCTAACGATTCAGAGAATGTAATTATTGGCCCTGGAGAAGAGAATGCAGGGGCAGTTTCTATTGGAGACGGGCTCGCAGTTGTAATGAAAATTGAGTCCCATAATCATCCTTCTGCTATAGAACCCTATGAGGGAGCTGCTACTGGGGTAGGAGGAATAATTAGAGATATTTTCAGTATGGGGGCAAGACCTATTGCTTTACTAAATGCACTTTTTTTTGGACCCCTTGAATCTTCAAATCGTAATCGCTTCTTATTTGATGGCGTCGTTGCAGGAATAGGGGGGTATGGTAATTGTATTGGGATACCTGATATTGGAGGACAAACTACCTTTGCCCAACCATATTCAGGGAATCCTCTTGTGAATGCCATGTGTGTGGGTATAGCAGGAGAAGATGAATTAGTTAGAGCAAAGACAGGAGGCGATGGGAATATCATCTTATTGGTAGGCGCAGATACTGGAAGAGATGGTATTCATGGAGCAACGTTTGCATCTGTTGATTTAACTGAAGAGTCTGAAGAAAGGAGGACAGCTGTTCAAGTTGGTAATCCTTTTTTAGAAAAAATTTTACTTGAGGCTTGCTTAGAGACTGCAAAAAAAGGGCACCTTATTGGTATGCAGGATCTGGGTGCTGGAGGGCTGACAAGTGCTGTAATAGAATGTGCAGCGAGTTCTGGGAGTGGTGTTGAGATAGATGTTTCTCTCGTTCCACCTAGAGAAACAGGTATGACGCCTTATGAAATTATGCTTTCTGAATCTCAGGAGCGTATGTTAATTATTGTTACTCCTGACCAAGTGCAAGAGGTTGTAGAGATTTTCCAAAAATGGGAATTATCTTGCGTACAGATTGGTAAAGTTGTGGAAGGAGATACAGCTACTATTAAAGAATCAGAGAGCATCGTTGGAGAAATGCCGGTCAGTGCTTTAGTTGATGCTCCTGCATATACGATTTCTGGAGAAGAAGATCCTTTGATGAACTCTATTAGAGATCTTGATTTTTCTAATATTCTTTTCCCTCAAGATTTTAATTCAGTTTTAATCCAAATGCTTAGCAATGGGAACATAGCAAGTAAAGAATCAGTGTATAGGCAATTTGATCATCAGGTAGGGAACAATACAGTAATTCCCCCAGGTTATGGTGATGCAGCAGTACTCCGTGTAAAAGGAACAACTAAAGGTATCGCTTTAACTGTTGATGTAAATCCATTAGCCTGTTTTCTAGACCCGTATGTTGGAGCTGCAATGGCTGTAATTGAAGCGGCACGCAATTTATCTTGTGTTGGCTCGACTCCTCTTGCAATCACAGATTGTCTAAATTTTGGCAACCCTGAGCGACCACATATTGCCTATCAATTGAAGCAGGCTGTATTGGGAATGGGAGATGCTGCTCGTGCGTTAGGTCTTCCTGTTATTAGTGGAAATGTAAGTCTATATAATGAATCGTCAGATGGACCTATATTTCCAACTCCAACTGTAGGGATGGTGGGAGTTTTAGAGAATGTTGACCAGAGTATGGGCGCAGGATTTCAGGATTCTGGAGATAAAATCTATCTTATAGGGTCAAGTTCCTTAAATTTGCCGATCGAGTCACTTGGTGCTTCTACATATATGAATGTTATACATAATAAATTAGGGGGAGTGCCAAAGACAGATTTTGAGTCAGAGATTCTTGTGCAATCTTTTGTTCGAGAATCTATTCGAAATAAATTGTTAAGTTCTGCTCACGATATCTCGGAGGGTGGGCTTGCGGTAGCAGTAGCTGAATCTTGTTTAATAGGTAATGTGGGAGCATCCATTGATTTATTAGGCCAAAATATTGAGTCGGTTGATTCTAGTTTATTTGGAGAAGCTCCGGCTAGGATTATTGTTTCAGTCAATGAAAAATCAATTCCTCGGTTCGAAAAACTTGCGAAGGACAAGAAAGTCCCAGTAAGTTTCTTAGGATTGGTCGGGGGAGAGAAGCTTAATTTTGGAGAAACTATTAAATTAGACTTAGCTGATTTACGCACTTCCTGGGATATAGCAAACTAGTTTTACTTTGTATTTTTCGGTCTGAGCTAAAGTAAATTGCGCTTTCTTGGTTTAAATATGGCAAAAAGATAACATAGCTTCTATAATCATGTATCCTTATTGTTCTGTAATTTGTTTTAGGAGGCGAAGAAACTCATGAAGATAGTTTTAATAAAAGAGGTGGAAAAACTTGGTATCGCGGGTGATATACGAGATGTTAAGAATGGGTATGCACGAAATTATCTTTTACCTCAAAACCTAGCTGTAGTTGCGACAACTCAAGAAGTGTTAGTAGCAGGTGCTAGACGTGAGCAAGAGCTAGAGCGGATCGCAATACTGAATGAAGAGATGGGCCATGTAGCAGGGAAAATGTCAGAACAAATACTTATGCCTGTTAAAGTTGGGCCAGCAGGAAGACTTTATGGAAGTGTTAACTCACTTGAAATTGCTGAAGCAGTCAGTGCAATAGTAGGACAGGAAATTGATCGTCGTTCTATTAATCTTGCAAACCCCATAAGAGAACAAGGCCACCATCGAGTAAAAATTCGGTTTGCTCCTGATGTAGTGCCAGAAATAACGGTGACAGTTTATGAAGATGGTACGGAACCACCTGCATTAGATGAAATTATCGAAAACCAACTAGAGGAGGAAAACCTCTCTGTTGAAAGTATTGTTGAAAATATTGTTGAACTTGAATCCCAAGAAAAAGAGGAGATTTCTGATTCCAGTGATAATATTAGCGAAGAGGAATCGCAGGACGATTAATAGGCGAATTAAGGTGATTCTAAACCGTTTTAAATTATGAGTAATATTCGAGAGCAGAACTTAAAATAATTTCTTTGATTCGAGGCCATTTCAATTGTATACAGAACAGTTACCTCCACATGATGATCAAGCAGAAGAGGCAGTACTTGGTTCTCTAATTATTGATAGTGAATCTATTCCTACAATTGCAGCGTCACTTGAGCCAAGTGACTTTTTCAGGCAGAAAAACTCCTGGGTTTTTGAAGCCTGCTTAAACTTATTCTCTAGGAATGAGCCAATAAATCAAATTAGTTTATCTGATGAGCTTGCTCGTAAACAGAGATTAGAAGAAGTTGGGGGACTTCAATTTTTAAGTCATTTGATAGCTATTGTCCCAACATCAGTGTATATCGAAAATTATGGCCAGGTGGTAAAACGATTATCTGTAATGAGGCAGCTTATAACCACTGGAGGGAAAATAGTAGAAATAGGGTACCAGGCTGAAGTAGATGAGAATGAAGCTTTACGTAAGGCGGAAGATTTTATATATCAGCTGAGAATGGGAAGATCTGAGCAAGATTTAGTTTCTTTACATACAGCACTGGATGAGTATTTAGAAGAAGGGGCTTCTAGTGATCAAGAGAATGGGGCCGGGGTGGCGACAGGCTTTATGGATCTCGATAAATTATTGGGAGGATTACAATCCTCGGATTTAGTTGTTCTTGCAGCAAGACCAGGTGTAGGGAAAAGCGCATTAGCTTTGAATATAGCAAAGTCGGTTACAGGACAGAGACATCCTGATGGTAGAGGGCGCGTAGTAGCTTTTTTCAGTTTAGAAATGGCCACTAATCAGATAGTAGAACGTCTTTTAGCAGGTGAAACAGGAATTGATACTAGGCGGCTACGCCAATCAAATGAGTGGTCCGAGCAGGATGAGGCAAAGGTTATGCAGGCAGCAGGTAATTTAGCAGACCTAGCTATGTATATTGATGATTCAGCCATGTTAGGCGTTGTAGAACTTCGTTCGAAAGCAAGAAGATTATACTTAGAAGAAGGTTTAGATTTAATTGTCGTTGATTATTTACAATTAATGAACGGAGGCGGAGGATTTGGGGGTAATAGAGTCCAGGAAATTAGTGAGATATCTCGTTCGTTGAAAGCACTTGCTCGTGATTTAAATGTACCAGTTCTAGCATTATCACAGCTTTCTCGTGCGGTTGAAGGTAGGACTGGTCATGAACCATTGCTTTCGGATTTAAGAGATAGTGGGAGCATTGAACAAGATGCTGACGTCGTCATGTTTATATACAGGCCCGACGTTTATTTTACTGAAGAAGAATGGGAAAGACAGCATCCTGGAGAAGACTATCCTCGGGGTATTGCAGACCTTATTATTGCTAAACATAGAAACGGCCCCCTGGGCCGACCGCAGCTTATTTTTAAAGAAAAAACTACTACATTTGTTGATGCTGCTTTAAGCGATGGGCCTGCTCCTGGTTTAGGTATGTTTTAAGATGAATAATTTTAAAGGATTTTCGGAGCGGGAAAAAGATACTAAGATCCCGGAAGCCTTCTTTAAAGAACTACTTCCTTTTATTGATGATTTATTAGAATTGAAGCTGGTCTTACTTATTTTGCAAGTTATCCAGACAAAAAAAGGTGATGGTCGCTTTATAACGGAATCTGAGATGGCGAACATATTAAGTATGACTCATTTAAAGTCTATCGAAGAAGGCAAAAGTATCAAAGCTCTACTTATTTCTTTGGAAAAGCGAGGGATTATTATTGCTGTTGCGCAGAATAATAAGGACAAGGAATCGCAAAGAAGAAGCTGGGTTTTGAATGATTTTGAAGGACGTAACTTTGTTGAACAATCTCTGGTAGAATCTGATTCTTTCCAGGATGATTCGACTGAGAAGGAAATTAAAGTGGGAACAAGGAATGAAAAAAACATTTTCAGTTTATATGAAGAAGTTATTGGATCTATTCCTGGTTCGCAAATTGCAGATGAGTTGATTGAAGCAGAGAAGATTTATTCTGATCAATGGATAAGAGACGCCTTTAAAGAAGCAGCGTCTCAAAATGTGCGCAAATGGGCTTATGTGCGGGCAATATTGGGTCGATGGAATACAGAGGGGCGGTTGAAAAAAGATGGAAAGATTGAGCGCAGCTATACAGAAAACAGGTATCACTCAGGGAAATATGGCAAAATCGTTAGATCAAAATGATGTGATTAATAATATTGAGTGTTTAATTTGTAAAGATACGGGATGGGTACGATACCCTGTTGGAGTAGAGGATGAGTCCTTTGGAAAAATATACCCATGTCAGCACCGTGAAGAAGAAATAAAGAGTGAAAATTCTAAGAGGCTGCAACGATATAGTAATTTGGGAGGGTTCGAGAATTTAAATTTCGAGAATACCAAGTCTAAAGGAATCAGAGAGGATACTCAGAGCCAAAAGCTATTTAGTGAGGCATTTCTTCAAGTACAAGAGTTTACTCAATCGCCTGAGGGATGGATAATTTTATCCGGCCCATCGGGAGTAGGAAAGACGCATTTGGCTGCCCTTATTGCTCATGAGCGTCTCAAAAATAATCTTCCTGCGCTTTTCGTTTTCATACCCGATTTATTAGATCATTTACGCTCAGCTTATGCTCCAGGAGCTGAAATCGAATACGATTCTCTATTTCAACAAGTAAAAGATGCACCTTTTTTGGTAATGGATGATTTAGGTGCGCAATCAACTACACCGTGGGCACAAGAAAAGCTTTTTCAGATACTTAATCATCGTTTTGTAAACAAAATGATAACTGTTATTACTATCGGTGATGCACTTGAACACTTAGAGAAGCGAATTCAAAGTCGTATCGAGGATAGAGAATTATCAAAAGTTCTCGTTTTAGGAGAGGAAAGATTAAATTGGATCAATGACGATGTATTAAATTTACCGTTATTTAAAGAGATGACTATGGATAACTTTTCTCCGGATAGAAATGGATCCGCAGAATTATCTTCTGGCCAGAGAGCAAGTTTAAATATGGCGTATGTTCTTTCTAAAAAGTACGCACAGAACCCTGAAGGATGGATGTTACTAATGGGGGAGAATGGTGTTGGGAAAACACATTTAGCAGCTTCTATAGCACATTACTCTAAAGAGAAAGGCAAGAAGGTCTTATTTTTGGTCGTCCCAGATCTACTAGATCATTTAAGGTACACGTTTCGCCCAGATAGTGATGTGTCCTATGATGAATTATTTGAAGAAGTGAAAAGGGTTGAGATGCTTGTTCTGGATGATCTTGGAGCTCATGGGACTACTCCCTGGGCGAGGGAAAAACTTTATCAGATTATTAATTATAGGTATGTTGCACGGTTGCCTTTAGTCGTGACAACTAATTTATCTTTAGATGAACTAGAAAGAGCAGAACCTCGCATAGCTTCAAGATTAGCAGATACTAGGAATAGTGTTCCATTTCATATTGATGCACCAAATTATGGAGTTACACTCAATGTACGTAAATAAGATAGTAGGCTCAACATAAATGAGCAATATTGAAAATAATGAGTATTGTATTTTTTGCGAAATTATAAGTAGGCGTGAACCCTCAGATATTTGGTATGAAGACGATGAATATATTGTTTTTAGGAACCAATTAAAATGGCTCCCAGTTATGTTACTTCTAGTACCTAAGAAGCATATGTCACAGCAAGAATTCTGGGGCGATTTTGGTAGGGCTGCAAAGCTCGGTACAGAGTTAGGTGAGAAATTTGCCCCAAATGGATTTAGGCTACTCTCAAATTTTGGAGCTGATGCTCTGCAAACCGTCATGCATGCGCATTTGCATATATTGGGTGGAACTACTCTAGGTATTTATGTGTAGATATTAAGGCTACTTTTGGTGAAAAGAAATAAGCAGGGATTGACATAGGGCTAGATAGCAATGTATCGTCTTAGTTGAGGACTTTTAGTAGAGTTTTCTACTCATATTTCCTCTTTTTTCTGGCTTTTTTTATTAATGGTAGGAGTTACATACGTGACAGAAGTAGATCCGGGTGCGTTGACCGCAGCTGATTGGGAACAAGTAACCTTAACTCTTTCTTTCATATGGAGCTTTTTTGGTGCAACAATATCAGCAGCAGTATTTTTTATAATTGGTCATGCGGTGATACCGTCATTGATAATTACGGGGCATATCACTGCTAGAATCAACAGATTGCGAATAGTTTTCTATTCTTTTTCTACTCTTTTTGCGATAGGATCATTTTGGTCGATGGTAAATTTTATTAATGCCTCAGAAGTACTGAGAAATATATATTCACATGTGTGGATTTAAATAGAGATAACATTGAAGAAAAAAATAATTCCATTAATTATAGTAGCTTTGATAGTAGTTGTCGGTGGAGGTGTTGTGAATTTCGCCTTACCAGCAGCAGCAGCAATCGTTTACCCTGTTCCTGAAAATGAGCTGATTTTCCCTCATGATTTCCATGCAGGGACCCTGGCGTTAGAATGCCAATTCTGCCATACAGGAGCGGCTGAAAATCGGGGAGCAAACATACCTGCGGTTGAACAATGTATGTTTTGCCATAAAGTAGCTGGACTTGAAAATCCTCAAGCTAAAGTTGTTCGTATAGCATGGGAATCAAACGAGCCTTTAAACTGGGTTAGGCAACATAGATTGCCTGACCATACGCACTTTAAGCATGAGCCGCATATTACAGCAGGATTCGAATGTTCTACTTGTCATGGTGACGTGGCTTCTATGAAGCAGGTTGAGCAAGTTGAGACCGAATACGGAGGAGCCTTAAAGATGGGAGATTGTGTAGCATGCCATAAGAAGAATGGTGCTCCTTTGCAATGTTCCACATGTCATAATTAACGTAATATTTGATTTATTTAAGGAAGGGATATAATGGATTTAACTCGGCGAGATTTTCTTAGAGTTGCTGGAGCATCATCTGTTGCTGGCATTCTTTTTGCTGGGTGTGCTATCCCAGAGCGTGAGTTAATTAAACAGAGTCCTAGGGATATGCCCGAGGATTTAGCTACAGGAACTGAAGATTGGTATGCAACCAGTTGCAATATTTGTAATGAACGCCATGGTGTAGTTGTCCGTGTTCTTGAAGGGCGTGCTAAAAAAATCGAAGGGAATCCCGATCATCCGAGCAATCGAGGTAAAGTTTTACCAATTTGTTTAAGTGGTGTTCACGATGTATATCATCCCGATCGATTATTAACACCAACTAAAGGTGGAGATTCTATTACTTGGGCTCAAGGTGTGGATGAGTTGATTTCCAAATTGCAAACTTCTGATCCTAAAAAAACAGTGTTGATAACAGGTAATGAAAAAGGGCTCTTAGGGCATGTTGTTAGGAAATTTGTTGAGTCATCTGGTATTGAGCATGTGATACATGAAGATATGGAAGATACTGTTTTAAGATCGTCAGTTAAGGATATCTTTGGACAGGATCAAATTCCGCATTTTGACATAGAAAATGCTGGGAGCATACTTTCAATCGGAGCAGATTTCTTGGAGTCTTGGGTTGCGCCATTACAATATTCGCGCGCTTATGGTGAATTTAGGAATAGCTCAGATGATAAGGATAGAGGAAAATTAATCCACGCTAGTTCCCGATTTTCCATGACAGCTGCGAACGCAGATTCTTGGTTGCCAGTAGCTCCAGGCATGGAAGGTGCCTTAGCGATGAGTATTGCATATGTACTCATTAGTAATGGAGATGCAAACGAAGAGGTAGCAGATAAATTAACTGGTGGTAGAGGACTGGCTGCTATTACTGATTATGCTCCCGAAAAAATTGCCCCGAGTATAGGTATGACGGAAGGTGTAATAACTGCTGAGAAAATTGAGGAAATAGCTCGTATATTAACAGAGAATTCTCCAGGGCTGGTTTTAGCTGGAGGGTCCGCAGCAGCTCAACAAAATGGTAAATTTAATACAGATGCTGCATTGGTCTTGAATGGATTATTGGGTAATGTTGGTAAGCCAGGAGGGTTAATATTTAATCCGACCTCTTCCATCGAAGAGCTTAGTGGCTTCACCTCCCCGTCTAAATTTAGTCAATGGCAAAACTTAGTTGAGAGGCTTGAATCAAACCAGATTGATTTAGTTTTGGTACATGGAGCGGATCCGGTCCATACTTTAGACTCAATTGGATTTAAAGATGCGTTATCTAAAGCTGGATCAGTCGTTGCTTTTTCTGCCGTAGTAGATGAAACAGGAGATATAGCAGATTTAATTTTGCCTGATCAAAATTATTTAGAATCTTGGAATGTAAACGTTCCTGACCCTTTGCCTGGTTATTTTGTAGCTACTATTCAGCAGCCAGTTTTACCACCATTGGTTGATGATAACCAGGAGATTATTTATGACAATCGACCGTTTGGCGATTTATTACTGTCAATTGGCCAAAAATTAGGGTACAGTAGCAATCTTCCTTGGGAAAATATGGAGCAACTAGTGCGCGATACAATGCTTAAATTGCATCGTGTGAATAGAGATCGTGGATCGATACAAGGCTCTGATTTTGAGTCTTTTTGGACAGGTATATTGCAGCGTGGTGGATGGTGGGATACTTCATCTACTACTGATGATGACTGGGCGGTACCCAGTAGATTCCTCCAACAGTTAGCGAGTCAAAATATCCCTGATAAATTAGCAGAAAATGGAAATAGTGGTGTCTACCATTTAATTCCCTTCGTAAGTGTTGGGTTAGGGGCAGGCAGCTCTAGTTATTTACCTTGGCCACAATCTACACCAGATCCCCTTACATCAGTTGTATGGGAAACTTGGATTGAAGTTAATTCTAGAGAGGCAAAACGCCTTGGTTTCCGTGATGGAGATATCGTAGAGGTAAAATCCGTTGGAACAGAGAATTCTATAGAAGTACCGGTATATATACATCCAGGTATTCCGCCTAACGCAGTATCAATACCGTTGGGTCGAGGCCATATCGCTTCTGGTCGATATGCAAAAGATTTTGGGACTAACGTAAGAAAATTATTGTCTACTAACCAAGATGTTACTGGTGCCCAGGCTTGGGGAGAGACTAAGGTGACTATCACAGGAACAGGGCGTAGGTTAAGATTGCCGCGTATGGAAGGTGGAATCACAGGAATGCAATTAGAAGGTACAGAGATAATTCAACTTACTACTGGATAATAAAAAGAATGGATGGAGATATTTATATATGGCTAACGTAAAATGGGGAATGGTTATTGATGTTGATAAATGTTCTGGATGCCAAGCGTGTGTAATTGCATGTGCCTCCGAAAATAATATTCCTATTAATTTAGACCGAGATTTTAAAGAGAATCGATCAATTGCATGGATTCGGGTAGAGCGATATTGGGAAGGTGAATATCCAAATGTAAAAGCTCGTTTTTTACCAGTTTTATGTCAACATTGCGGTAACGCACCTTGTGAACCAGTTTGCCCAGTATACGCAACCTTTCATAACGATCAAGGTATGAATATTCAAGTTTATAATCGCTGTGTAGGAACAAGGTACTGTGCAAATAACTGCCCTTACCATGCACGATTTTTTAATTATCGACGACCGACCTGGCCGGAATCATATAATAATTATTTGAACCCCGATGTTACAGTTCGAGATAGGGGCATCATGGAGAAATGTAGTTTTTGTGTTCAACGGATCAATGCAGCGACCAGAATAGCCAAGAGGACTGGGAATGATGATTCAATTGCTGCTCTTCAAACAGCATGTGCTCAGGCATGTCCAACAGATGCTTTAGTCTTTGGTAATTTAAACAATCCAGATAGCCAAGTGGCTCAAATGTTTGATGATGATAGGTCATATGTATTACAGGAATCGTTAGGTACACAACCGAATGTACGTTACTTAAAACAGGTCGATGAAGATGCTCATGCGTCTGAAGTAGCAGTCGCACATTAATTAAAGTTAAGACGGGAAGAAAATTAGAATGCAGAATGGTGATCAAGAAGCAGTCGTAATTCCAGGCCCCCCTGCCACGCACGAGGATATAACCGAAGAGCTTATCCATGTTTCGCGGCAAACTGGCTCTAGGATGAAAAAAGCGATTATATTGTCTGGAATTTTATCCTTGTTTGGATTTATCGGTATCGCTATGCAAATGGCTAATGGTATTGACGATCATACTAAGTGGAATTTTTATGCAGTTATTTATTTCTATATTTTCTCGGTAACAATGGGTATACCGATGGCAGGTATTGGATTGCGCTTTGCGCGTGCGCAATGGAGACGCCCGACAAGCAGATCAGCAGAACTATTTGCAATAGCTGGTCCAGTTAATTTAATCTTTTTTATACCTATTTTAATGGTTGCACCTCCTATCGAAGGTAGGAATAGTTTATGGATGGATTGGGCCCTTGCTCCTTGGTTCCCAGATATTATTATGATGCTCTTATTAGTTCTTACTGGGCTAGCATTTCTGTATGTGTCATTATTACCTGATTTTGCAGCAGTACGAGATCATGGTTCAGGTTTTACTCAGAGGCTTGCCTCCAGACTTTCTAGAGGATGGTCAGGAAGTCCAAAAGAATGGAGTTTACATAAATCAGCCTTAGGAATACTGGGCGCATTTTATATAACAGCGTATGCTATGACTCATTTAGTTCTATCATCAGATTTTGCTATGACACTTGTTCCAGGTTGGAAAGACCCTATTTTCCCAGCTTTTCATGCAATAACAGGTTTGCAAATGGGCGCTGCTTTATTAATAGTTACTATGTATCTACTTAGACGACTTGGAGGGCTAGGGCGCTACTTTGAGCTTGAGCAATTTTGGGGTTACAGCAGATTACTCCTTGCCTTAAGCTTGTTCTGGTTTTATTTTTGGTGGTGTGCTTTTATTTTATTTTGGTATGCACGGCTTCCTCATGAGCAAGGGGTTATTGCTTTATTTGTATCGGGAGACTTTGCCGTAGAAAACATATTGGCAAGACCTCAGTTCTTAATGTTTGCAGGAGCAATCAGCTTTTCCTTTATACTCCCATTTTTGATTTTAATGTGGAATATTTTGCGTAGAAGTATTGTGTGGCCTACTGTAGTAGGGCTTATTGTATTGATTGGTGGATTTTTTGATAGGATGAGGTTATACGCAAACTCTTGGTCTATAGATCAGGTGGGAGGTCATGGCTTGGACCATTTGCCTACTGTTAATGCCCCAGGATTGCCTGATTTACTGGTCTTTATAGGGATGGTCTCATCAGTTTTGTTTTTATACTTATTAATTTCAAGACTGGTTGGTTTTGTCTCTGTATGGGAAACTCGCGAAGCTTTATTATTACGTTTTATAAAACCGTGGGGAGTTGGTTACGCTCACGTCGTTGTGAAACCAGAGTAAATTGGAAACAAATAACATGTTATTAATATTAATCCATGAGGTAGAGAGAGCATAATGCAAGACCGACCTAGATTGACACAGACCCAAGTTAATGAAGAGTTACTGTGGCCAGTGTTTTCGTTTAAGCGTAGGCATGCCCTAGCTTTTATTCCTCCGTTAATTTTATTGATGGGAGGAGTGATTGCAGTCACGATCTTGATTTATCAAGGATTGTGGGTAACTGGCCTTCAGCGTCCAGCTTTTTGGGGCTTTTTCATCGTTAACTTCGTTTTTTGGATAGGAGTTAGTCATGCTGGAACAATGATTTCTTCTATTCTGAGGTTAACGCAGGCTGAGTGGAAACGGCCTATAACACGTGCCGCAGAGGTGATGACAGTATTTGCACTCATAACTTCACTTTTGCATCCTGTTATTCACGCAGGTCGGCCATGGAGAATTATTTATTGGTTATTACCTTATGATTTCGCTAGAGGGGTTTGGCCTGATGTGAGATCTCCTTTAGTATGGGATCCTATAGCAATAACTACATATTTGACAGGAAGTATTCTATTTGTGTTTACTGCGTTAATTCCAGACTTTGCACTTATCCGTGACCAAAGTACAGGAATGCGAAAGAAGATATACTCCTCGCTTGCTCTTGGATGGAGAGGCACACCTCGTCAATGGAAGTTACAAGGTATTTTTGGAATATTGATGTCAGCCTTAATACTCCCAGTGTTTGTTTCGGTTCATAGTATTGTTTCATGGGACTTTGCGGTGTCTGTTGTGCCGGCATGGCATGTAACTGTTTATGCACCATATTTTGTTATCGGAGCTGTTCATTCGGGAGTCTCTATGGTTTTGACTTTGATGGCATTAATGAGATGGATATTTAAACTAGAAAATTATATTTGGGAAGACCATTTTGATGCGGTTGGAAGGCTCTTAATATTCATTGCTACTCTATGGTTATTTTTCTTCTTTTTAGATTTCGCTTTTTCTTTCTATACACGAGAGGAACAAGAACTAGCTGTAATGCAACGCCGACTGTTCGAATGGCCATTTAATGCTATTACAGTGATTATGATAATGACTTCATATGTAATCCCTATTCCTTTGTGGTTAAGTAAGCGTGTAAGACGTAATATACCGTTAATGTTTTGGACGTCAATTCTAGTAAATATAGGTATGTGGCTGGAAAGATATTTTCTAATAATTCCAGCAATAGAGCGTAAAAACGAGTTAACCTTTTTATGGTCAAATTATGTCCCTAGCCTTATAGAGAGTTTGGTTGTTTTGGCATCTTTTGGTATGGTTGCTCTTTTGTTACTACTTTTTGCGAAAGTAGTCCCTTTGGTTCCCGCATGGGAAGCAAAGGAAGGAATTGTATTTAGAGAAGATGTCCAAATTGGTGAGGTAATTGTGCCTGGAATAATAAAAGAAACAGAAGAAGATAAAGCTTGGTAATGCGATTTAGGAGCGTTAAGAATGCCTGATAATAAAGATATCTTGGGAGTTTTTGGTGATACAGAGACTGCTGCAGAGGGTGCCAGGAAGTTAAGGGGAGCAGGATTTACTAATGAAGATTATGATGTACTAACTGGTAATCCATACCCTGAAGGAGCTTTTGGAGAACATGTTAAACCTAATAGGCTGTTCGTATTTTCTTTAGGTGGAGCATTTATCGGCTTTGCTATAGCATTTCTGTTTACAGCTGCAACACAAACTGCATGGCCATTGGTCACAGGTGGTAAACCTATATTAGCTGTTCCAGCAATGATGATTATCGCTTATGAGATGACTCTTTTATTCGCGATGATTGGCACAGTAGTTGGAGTGGTATTTGAGAGTAGGCTTCCTAGAAGTAGTGGCGCTGGCCCAGTATATGATACACGTATTACTTCTGGATATATTGGATTAATTGTTACTACAACAGAAGATCGTCTTAGTACAGCTGAGGCAGCATTTAAAGAAGCTGGCGCAGCTGATGTGGTTAGGGAGTCATCCTAGAAGTGATTACAAGAATGAATAAATTAAAAATAAATCAAAAGAGAAAGTTCTTAATTCAAGTTACTAAAGGGTTTTCTTTAACTCTTTTTATATTTTTGATGTCTGCATGTTCCGTTGGAGCATATCCCGTTGATTATTTTCAAGAGATGCACTATTCTCCCGCAATTCGGAGACAAGAAGCTCCTGTTATGTCAGCTCCAAGAGGTTCAGTAGCCTTTTTGGGAGCAGGAGCATCTAGTGTTGAGGTAAAGGCTGAGACAGCATACTCATTATTAGATAATTCAAGCTTGGAGAAAATCATAGATAATCCAATAATATTGACCACAGAACTTGAACAGCAAGGGGCTTCATTATTTAAGACAAATTGTGCGGTTTGCCATGGTATTGCTGGAGATCTACAAGGAGGAACAGGGCCTGCGTTACTAGCTGCTCATTTCTCAGCAGCAGGAGTCAACTCCCCTGTTGATTTGACCTCTAAAGATACAAGAAATAAGACCAATGGAGAATTATTTGGAATTTTAACCAATGGGCAAGGTGTTGTGCCTGCGCCTGCGGATTCAGGTAATCCTGAAGCATGGACTTCTTTGACCAATATGCCATCATTCGGAAAACTACTGACTGATGATGATCGTTGGCTTATAGTCCATCATATTAGGAAAATCCAGAACTAATTATTTGGTTCTGTTTGAGAACCATCTGCTCGTTTCAGTGCTTTTCTTTGTAATTTAGTTAATTCTTCACTGATTGAAACAGGGTAGATAGCTGGTGTTGTTAAATGTTTATACTCAGCAGGTAATTTTTCAAATGATTTAGTGAAATGATCTTTTAGATTTTGTAAAGTTGGGCTTTGCTTGACTCGTTCACCGTTTTTAAACACTTCTTCTAATAAAGAGTATCCATCTGGATAAGTACTGGGATTTTCGCTTTCTAAGGCTAAAAGATCCTTTTCGAATAGACCTGCCTTGTTAAGGAATCGGTAAATTTGTTTGCGTCCGGCTATTGTTTCTTTTCCTGGGCTTAATTTTAGGACAGGTATACCATTATATTCAACTAGCTTATATACACAGTCAATAGATGGTGCATCACTGGAGGTGCCGATTCTTGTTCCGACACCGAAGCTATCAATAGGAGCTTGTATTTCTAGTAAATGTTCGATTATATGTTCGTCGAGATCACCACTGATTATAATTTTTACGTTCTTGAGATCAGCCTGGTCCAGTAAAGATCTCACCTCCTTGGCAAGTTTCCCAAAATCGCCACTATCCAAACGTATTCCTGTTAGCTCGTTACCTTCTTCTCGCATTTCGAGGGCTACTTTGATTGCATTTTTGGTACCTAATATCGTGTCGAATGTATCTACTAGAAAGGTGCTTGATCTAGGGAATGAATGAGCGTAGGCGCGGAATGCTTCAATTTCTGATTCAAAGCTGGTGATAAATGAATGACCCATAGTCCCAGATACTTTTTGGCCATATTTTGCAGCACCGTGAATATTCCCTGTGCTTTCAAAACCAACTATAGTTCCTGCCCTCACGAGTTTATCAGCAGCATCGAGCCCGTGTGTTCTTCGCGAACCAAATTCGCTAACCTTTTTGTCCTTTGCTGCATACATAACACGGGAAGATTTAGTTGTTAAAACAGATTCTACGTTAACTCTATTCAGGACAAAATTCTCTATAATTTGAGCCTCAATTAAGGGAGCAGTTATTTCAAGTACAGGTTCTTCAGGAAAAAAAATCGAACCTTCTTTTATTGATCTCATACTTCCACTGAATCTCAGGTTACCTAGATATTCGAGAAATGGTTCACTAAAATGGTTTAATGATTTTAGGTAGGCAATATCTTTCTCGTTAAACTTGAGATTTTCTAAGTGGTTTAGTATATCTTCAACTCCGGAAAAAACGAGGTACCCTCGATTTTTGGGATATCGACGGATAAAGAGACTGAAAGTTGATTCAGCTGTTTGCGAATGTTCCCAATACGCTTGAGCCATAGTTAGTTGATAATAGGCTGCAAAAAGCGCTTGGGAAATGCTGTCATTATTTTTTTCCATAGAAACTCCCATAGAGGTTATAGTAGTAAATTATTACATACCTTCTTTGTAATTATTATCTTGGAAGTGAATCATCTTATTAAATAGTTGTATTTATATATAATTATAAGTCATTTAATAAATAGACGTTAAGTCTTTTAAAAGCTTACTTATCTGTTTTATTTAGAGACCCGAAATAGACCATACAATTAAAACTGGTAAGTATAGTTAGCCCAATTAGAATGCCGGCTACAATGTCTATTCGCAGATCAAGGGAGGAGTATAGATAACGGCGGACAGCTGCCGTTATAATCATCGCATTAATAAGGGTAGCTGCGTTAAATAAACTCAAGACCAGTTTTGAGCTTCTTTTACCTATAAAAAGGTCGTATAAACCCTCAAACGGGTTATCCATGAAATACCTTCCTAACTTCTATCTAAGATTTATAAACAGTATACTTAAATTTATGGTAACGACTGCTCTGTTGCAGGTCAAGGGAATGTAAATTTAAGAGTGTGTATTGTGCTATATTAAGAGCTTTCTAGAGCATTAGGGTTAAGTACATTAATAGGCTTATTCTTGAGGTATGCCATGATATTTTGGACTGATTCCCCGTAGAAAATTTCATAATTTTCTTGAGTGACATATCCTAAGTGAGGGGATAAAACCACGTTAGATAATTTCATTAAGGCGTGGTCTTTGGGAAGTGGCTCTGTATCAAAAACGTCAAGGCCAGCTCCAGCGATCATATTATGTTCAAGTGCAAAAATGAGATCTTTTTCATTAACGATTGGGCCTCTTGATGTATTGATAAGATAACTAGAAGGTTTCATAATTGATAATTCTTTTTTGCTGATAATTCCTCGTGATGTTTCATTTAATGGGATATGAATTGTTACGATATCTGATTGACTAAATAGTTCAGCCTTGGTCACGGATTTCCCGTTATAGACCTGTGCCCTTTCCTGGGTCATATTAGGAGACCAGACTAGGAGATTCATTCGGAATGCTGCTGCAATACTGGCAACATCCTTTCCAACTCTACCTAGTCCGACTAGCCCTAGGGTTTTTCCTTCTAGTCCAACCCCAATTGTGGTTTGCCAGTTCCCTTTTCTTATCAAATGGTCCTCTAAGCCTATATTACGTGTTACGGCTAAAATCAGACCCCATGTGAGCTCGCTCGTTGAATGCCCGGGGCTGCGAGTTGAGCAAATAATAATGCCCATATCCGTTGCAGTTTCAATATCGATGTTTGCTTGTCTGGCCCCAGTTGCTGCTATGAGACGTAGATTTGGTAAATTTTCTAACACTGATCCTGGTAACCATGTACGTTCTCTCATAGTTACTAATATCTCGAATGGCCTCAATCTTTCAATAAGCAGTTTTTCGTTTGTCTCACCATTGTTGAATACGGTAGTATGGACATGCTTTGGAAGCGACTCCCAGTTACCGAAATCCAGACTCTTATTTTGATAGTCGTCCAAGATTGCTATTTCTATTACAGAAGAATTTCTCACAACCATTTTATTTCTCCTAAATTCTAGAACCTATTTTGAAAATCTTGAATGTCTTCTCTTATTTTTGGATAAACGGAACCTTAGCTTTCTTTGCCTTCTTGGTGATCCTGTATAGGGGGGCTGCATTTGATTCCGTGTATCTAAAGATGTTAGTGCAGTAAGATTACTAATAAATCCTTTTCCTGAAAAAATCCTTCGTACAGTTCCTATAGCGAATGTGAGCAAAAGGATAAGTGTAATTAATCTCAACAGATCAATAAAAGAAAAATCGTGTGGTATGTTCGAAGATAAAGCTTGAACCACTAACTGTGCCGTGATTCCTGATATGAGAACTCCGGCAATTAGAAAGGCTAAGCTCAGCATTCTTACATTCCGATTCCAAGCCAATATTGCCGCTCCTGTAATTATAGTTTGGAAGACTATTAATAATATTCTGATCAATTCAATATTAGTTGAGATATTTAAAGATTCTTGTTGAAGGACTACTGGTAAGCCTATGTTGGATCCCATTGAGTACAGAAAAATAAAGATAAAAGCATTGGACCATTCATTTTTAGCTATAGAACTCGCAATCATTACTGTTAATAGAGGACCTCCGAATGCTACTGCTAACATAGCACTGGATGGGTTTGATATGGCCATTGATTCTGTAGGAAGAGTTGCTGAAAGAAGAGCTTGCGTAGCCACAATACCTATTGCAATCCAGGAGTAGCTCCACCTAGGAACCCCTCTTGTACCTAAGAAAAAAGCTACGGAAAATAGTATTCCACATGAAATCAAGTAAGGGGGGCTAGATTTTAGTGGAGAAGAAAAAATAACAGACCAAATTGATCCTAAAATCAAACCTACGCTTAAAAGAATTAAGGGAGCTAATTCTCTTAAGGATGATTGGATAAAAGTCCGTTGTGTATGAGAAGATTCTTTGTTCAATGACATCACCTATATGTATATGCCTATAATGATACAGGATTATTGAGTAAGAGGATTTCTATTTTATGAATACGGCTAAATTGCTAAATACTCTATTATTAAACCAATCGATTATTTTTCTGTGTATTGCTACTTCTTTAATGACAACTGGCCAAGGAATTGCAGTTCCCATGGTTCCGTTGTTTGCAGATTCTTTTGGGATTACGGCAGGTCAAATAGGATTGGCTGTCAGTGCTTTTGGATTAGCAAGATTCATTACAAATATCCCAGCAGCTTTCATTTCAGATTCTAAAGGTCGACGATCATTGCTTATTTGGGGTCCCATTATCGGTGCAATTGGAAATGGGTTATCTGCATTTTCGAACTCTCTACCAACACTATTGATTTATAGATTTATTTCAGGTGTGGGATCGGCTGCTTTTATAACAGGAGGAGTAGCCTTTATATCTGATGTAAGTAAGATAGAGAACCGAGCTAGGATGATGAGTATTTTTCAAGGTAGTTTTCTCATTGGTATAAGTTTAGGCCCTGCTCTGGGTGGCATTATTGCAGAGTTTTGGGGGATGAGAGCGCCATTTATAGTTGTTGCGATACTTTCGTTTGCTAGTGGCATATGGGCATTTTTTCGCGTCCCTGAGACATTACAAAAAACTGATAATAAACTAAAAAGACAAGAAAATAATATTGGTAAGGGTTGGAGTTCTAATTTTTTGCTTAATTATGGATTTTTATTTAAAAAAGATTTTCTTTTGATAAGTTTGACATTTGCAGGGACATTTTTTACACGAGGAGGTGCTTTTTTTACACTGTTGCCTTTGAAGGCATCAAGAGAGCTGGGTCTTTCAGAAGGTAAAGTAGGTGGATTTTTAACTTTACCTTCAATTTTTACGTTTATGATGTTGCCATTAGTCGGTATTTTTTCAGATAAGTATGGGAGGAAAACGGTAATTGTTCCTGGAATTGCTTTATTTGCCTTTTCTTTGTGTGTACTTGGTTATAGTAATGATGTTTTACTTTTTGGAATAGGAATGATTTTATATGGAATTTCTCAAGGATTAGAAGGCCCAGCACCTATAGCTTATGTTTCTGATATCAGTTCTCCTGATAAACAAGCTATTGCGCAAAGTTTTGCAAGGTCGATAGGGGATTTTTCATTGCTATCTGCACCGCCCCTAATGGGAGTTTTATCAGATATGATTGGTACAGAGTATACACTTTATGCAAATGCTTTCTTAATGATGGCAATTTCTTTAACGTTTATGGTCTTCGCGTGGGACCCGATTCGTAATCCACGTGCGATTAATAAATAGTATTTCATTCGATCGACAGATTTTTTAATAAGATGGTGATATCAATGGTGCCACCACAATCGGCACACATATAACCCAAATTCATATTTAAGAATTCGTGACTATTAACTAATACTTACTTACTATTCCGATACGCAGAATTTAAATTGTTAGGCCACCCAGGCCAAGAAGTCCACGAGCATATTCAATTTCACCGACATGACGAAAACCATGGCTGAGGCAAATATTAAATAATCCGTCCCATAGAGACATTTCTGGCAATGGTTTTATCGTAACTTTACGCGAGTTGAATTGGGAGGGCGAGATTGTTCCAAGGTAGGTTTCTGATGCAGCCCAGACGCTTTGTTGATATTTGCGCCAAAGGACTAAATCCGTAAGTACAACTTGCGCTGCTTCATCCGCACTCATCCCAGTACCTTGAGATGTTCGATGTAGACCTAACTGCACATCAAATTCTCCCTCAGTCCATACTGTTGCCTTACCCTGGACAACAAAGTTCATAATGTTGTCCTCTGTTCGAACGTAATGCCAGAGACTAAAAAAAGGTGTGATACCACCATCACTGCTTTGCCAGTTCAATTGCTCAATGTTCATGTCAGTTGTTGCGTCATCAAGCATTCCGTGCATTGTCGTTAAGCCAGCACGCAGGATTTCCAAAGGTCCCAACGGTTGTTCCATAAAGATTTCCTTACTTATGTCCTAGGTGAATTATTATCATAGTGCTAAGTTTATTCTTAATACTATGAGTTTAAGAAGATAACTAAGTTAATACCATAAATACCCTAATTCATATCTAAAAAAGAGTGGTGGGGCATCCTGGACTCGAACCAGGGACCTCAGTCTTATCAGGACTGCGCTCTAACCGGCTGAGCTAATGCCCCCTATATGCACGACCATCAGTCTATATACCAGTCTTAGGTCAGTCAAAGGGAATCACATGGTTTGCGTCATGTTGAGATCACTTATTTGATAATACATGGTATTGTTGTATCAAGTCTAATCTAATTTATATAGGAGATTATTCTAATGGCAATCGAATCCATTATAGTAAAAGGCGCTAAAGAGAATAACCTAAAGAATATTGATGTTGTAGTACCTAGAGATAAACTAGTTGTTATAACAGGAGTGTCTGGATCCGGTAAGAGTTCACTTGCTTTTGATACAATATATGCCGAAGGTCAAAGACGTTATGTAGAATCTCTATCTGCATATGCTCGTCAGTTCTTGGGGCGCATGGAAAAACCCAATGTTGAGTCTATTGAAGGCTTATCCCCTGCAATTTCTATAGACCAAAAAGGTGTTTCTAATAATCCTAGATCAACGGTGGGGACTGTAACAGAGATTTATGATTATCTGAGGTTGCTTTATGCAAGGATAGGAACACCACATTGCCCTAAATGTGGTAAAAAAATTGAGAATCAAACGGTTCAGCAAATTGTAGATTTGATCCTTGCTGAAGATGAAGATACTCGATTAATGGTAATGGCTCCAATGGTGACACGGCGAAAGGGAGAGCATCTAAATATTTTTGAGGATGCAAAAAAAAACGGATTTGTTAGGGTGAGAGTTAACGGTGAAATTAAAGATCTCTCTGATCCAATTAAATTAAATAAACAAAAATGGCACACCATTGAAATAATTGTAGATCGATTGGTCATTTCACATCATTCTGAAGATTTAAGGAATAGGATTTCAGATTCTGTTGAGACAGCTTTAGGATTGGGAGACGGGGTTGTTAAAATTGTTCATTCTGATACAGATGAAGAGTTTTTATTTAGTGAACATTTTGCTTGTGTTGATTGCGGTATATCTATCGATGAAATTGAGCCTCGAACTTTTTCATTTAATAATCCCCAAGGAGCTTGCCCAGAATGCACGGGTTTGGGCTACAAGCTGGAAATCGAATCAGCTTTAGTTGTACCGGATCGATCATTGTCTATATTAGAAGGCGCTGTATCTCCTTGGAGTAGAGCGGGAACAATGGCACCATGGTATAAGTCGATTTTAACATCAGCTGCAGATTTGATTGGAGCCGACGTTAACCAACCTTTTTCAGATTATACGCAGCCGCAATCAGATTTTATTTTATTTGGCCAGGGATCAAAGCAAAATATAAAAAAACTTAAAGTAGCTCATCGAACACGTAGCGGGCGGGTAATTAATTTTGGCACCAAATTTGAAGGTGTAATTCCTAATCTTGAAAGAAGACATCGCGAGACTACATCTGATCGCCAGCGCCGCGAGATTGAACGATTTATGGTTAAGAAAGCTTGCCTGCTGTGTGAAGGTAAGAGGCTTAGCGCAGCATCTTTGGCTGTCACAATTGGTATTGATAATATAAATGATGTGACTAAATTATCGATAGCTAGGGTCAAATTATGGGTTGAACAACTCCAATCGGAAAATACTTTTCTGAGTGAGCGTGAAAAATTGATTGCTGAACAAATTCTAAAGGAGATATACTCGCGGCTAGAATTCTTAGTGAATGTAGGCCTTGAATATCTTACCTTAGATAGAACGGCTTCAACTTTATCCGGTGGAGAGTCTCAAAGGATTCGGTTAGCAACTCAGATTGGATCAGGTCTTGTGGGTGTTCTTTATATATGTGATGAGCCATCGATTGGATTACATCCGGTAGATAACCAACGATTAATAGAGACTTTGAAAACTTTGCGAGATATTGGCAATACAGTGATTGTTGTCGAACATGATGAGGCAGTTATGAGGGCTGCTGATCATATAATTGATATAGGACCAGGAGCTGGTGAGCATGGTGGCAATTTAGTCGCTGAAGGTGATATTGATGCAATAAATTCTTCGGCAATGTCTGTAACTGGAGCATACCTGAGTGGGCAGAAGGTAATTCCAGTTCCCTTAAAACGGAGAAAATTTGATAAAAAAAATGTACTGAAAATTAATAATGCGAGAGCCAATAACCTGAAGAAAGTGGATGTAAGTATTCCATTAGGAATACTTACTTGTATTACAGGAGTTTCAGGATCTGGTAAATCCACCTTAATTAACGAGGTGTTATATAAGAATTTGGCGCAAAAACTATATAAAGCTAAAGAAATCCCCGGATTATCAGATGGGATTGAGGGGATCGATAAAATAGACAAAGTAATTAATATTGATCAGTCTCCAATTGGTAGAACTCCTAGATCGAACCCAGCCACGTATGTAGGGGCTTTCACACCGATTAGGCAATTGTTTGCTTCCGTCCCAGAGTCTCGTGTGCGGGGATATAAACCGGGTCGATTCTCATTTAATGTGAAAGGTGGCCGCTGTGAGACTTGTAGTGGTGAAGGGTACCAGACTATAGAAATGCAATTTTTACCAGATGTGATTGTACCGTGTGAAGTATGTGTAGGAGCACGGTACAATCGTGAAGCTTTGGAGATCAAATTTAAAGATCTTAGTATTGCTGATATTTTGGATTTAACTGTCGAAGCCGCGGTGCCTATTTTTGAAGCTTTCCCAGCAATTTTTAATCGTTTGAAATTGATGTCTGATGTTGGTTTGGGATATATGAGGCTTGGACAGCCTGCAACTACATTATCTGGAGGGGAAGCTCAGCGAGTAAAATTGGCAACTGAGTTATCTAAGAGACCTACTGGGCGGACTCTTTACATATTGGACGAACCTACAACAGGGCTAGCTTTTTCTGATGCTCATAATTTGCTAGATGTTCTTCATAGACTAGTTGATGTTGGTAATACTGTTCTTTTGATTGAACACCATCTTGACTTGATAAAGAATGCTGATTGGATCATTGACTTAGGGCCAGGCCCAGGTGATAAGGGCGGAGGGCTAGTTGCAGAAGGTACACCAGAGGATATTGTGAAAGTTGCCGATAGCTACACGGGACAATATTTAAAAGATGTATTAAATACTTCTACTTCGATAAGAAGCTTATAATCTATTGGGCTGGAGATATAATTTATGGGGCAAACGGTTCCGCAAAATCAGGTACAAGAGATCATTAGATCATTTAATATAGCTGATTTATTAGATTTGAGGTTAGATACTTTTGCTAGCTATGCATTTATCGTTATAGGGATTGCACTTTGTGTAGCTGGGTATATTCTCTACCGATGGATGATAGCTCTTACTCTTTCAGCATCTGGGACAACAGCTTTTTTCCTGTTTATACCTGCTTTCGAAGATGAAAAAGCTGCTTTATGGACTTCTACTGCTGGTGTTTTTTTAGTTCTCTTGATCGGCGGCTGGGTTTTACACCATATAGGTATTTTCTTGATAGGGATGGTTTCTGGGGCTGGTATAGGGATTTGGTTCTGGATAGTTAGCTCAGGTAGGTTTTCACTTGTGACTGAATCTACAACATCAGGAGTTTTTCAGAGCGTGGATAGATTAGTTCTCGAGCAGTACGAATTGATTCCACTAGCGGCGACAGTTTTTTTCCCGTCGATTGCAATTGGATTTTTAGCTGTATCCTGGGAAAGAAGGTTAGTTAATTTAGTATCTGTTTTTTTGGGAGGGACATTAATAGCTTTAGGTATAAGCCATATATATGCTGGTGATGCAATCTTAAGGTGGCTGGCTGTTTTACCAGCGTTTTGCATGGCCGTGGGTTTATATTTGAATAGAACTGCTAAAATAAAGAAAGATTCTTGAAAAGGCACTATTGAATTTGAGTGATAGTAACAAAAAAATACCCCTATTAATCGGCACTTCAAATGTGGCGAAAGCAATCCGTTTAGAAAAATGTTTTAATGAAGGTTTGTTTTTTCCTGGTAATTCAGCGTCTTATATTTCAAATAATATATACGAAGAAATAGGTTCGAACCACTTAGATATAGCAAAAAATAAGGCATTATATTGGTCGAAAATTAGTGAAGGTTATGCTGTTTCTAGCGATGGAGGATTATCGATCCCGAGTTTATCTCAAAATTGGGATAGTGTAAGAACTCATCGTTTTGCAGGAGAGGATGTAGGCGATCATATTAGAGTTAATAAAATGTTAGATATGATGGACCATCTTACTGGAGAAGATAGAAGGGCTTCTTGGATTGAATCTGTAGCATTAGCATACAATGGCGTTCTAATAGAGAATTGGTCGGCTGAAAGTTCTTTTGGAATTATTAATAGAAAGGCCTCAAAAAAAAGCATAGAGGGGTTTTGGGCAGCCAAGCTTTGGTATTTCCCTAGTCTAGATAAGTTTTATTCTGAATTATCAGAGAGTGAACTTGAGGTGATTGGAGATACTTGGGCTTTGTTGAAGAAACTTATTAAAAACTGGTCTGGGAACGTGGACTATCAGAAAATGAAAAACAGAGTCATTTAGGTAGCGAAATATACTGGTTATTTAATTCTAATAATCCATCTTTTTCTAATTGTTTGATTATTTTTTTCAATAGAGCATGATCATTAATAGGAATAAGATCATGCTCTAAAGTCTCAATAATTGTATTTATATGTATATGAATACTTGAATCCCTTAAGGCGTTTATAATTTTTCCTCGGTAATACCTGGTTGATCCTTCAAAGCGCTCAATTTTCAAATCTCTAGTTTTCAAGTGGGGGTTTTGGTACTGGGTTAATTTATCTGCTGAAATACACATGTTGTTAACAGGGCAAGAAGAGCATTTGGCTTTTTTTGATGTGCATATAGCGGATCCTAAATCCATAATAGCTTGATGCCAATTGGAAGAATTTAAGCTGGGAGTTAAATATTTTTCAGCTAATTCCCAACCTCTTTTAATGTCTGTAGGTTTAGGGCCATCATTAATACGTCCCAAGACTCGTCTTATATTTATATCAGCAACTGGAATATTAATTTTGAATGCAAAATTGGATATGGCAGCTGCCGTATATTCTCCGATACCTGGCATTTTTATTAATTTACTGTAGGCGTGTGGTATATGGCCGTCGTAATTATCCATGATAATGTTCGCGGTTCGATGCAAGTTTACGGCTCTTCTATTGTAGCCTAAGCCTCTCCATGCTTTGATGACATCACTCAATGAGGCATTGGATAAAGAGTCTATGGTGGGGAATTGATTCATGAAAGAAGGGTATATAGCTAGTACTCTATTTACATTTGTTTGTTGAAGCATGAACTCAGAAACTAGGATATCGTACGGGCTAATTATAGCTTTTCTCCATGGTAAATCGCGACCATAATCCGAGTACCATTTAAGAATTGATCTATGTATTTTATTTATAGTATGCTTTCCCATCTTGGTATATTAGGCCAACTCATAATTTACGTATATATGGAATCCAATCTTGATATCATAAGTAAGAAGAAATAAAGTATCAGGAAATCCGTATAATTAGCTTCTTTTAGTTGACTGTTCTAGATGTATGAAAGTAGAATTCATTCTATTAGGGGACTTATATGAATATCCTCTTTATCATCCTATATTTAGAGAAGGAGAGTTAGCTCATGACATTATCTTCATTAAAAGGTAAGGCAGCTTTAGTAGGGGTTGGTTGGACACCAGCCATACGTAAGTGGCCTGATAAAACTCAAAGAGGAATGCAAGCTGACGTGGCTGCAATGGCAATTAAAGATGCCGGATTAAGATTAGAAGATATTAATGGCCTAGTAACTGAAGCACCTGGTGGAGAGGATGGCAATAACTGGCCTGCTATTATGGCAGACTATATTGGAATCAAACCTACTATGGCGAGTGGCGTCAATAATATGGGCGCAACTGGTACAACAGGTATTGTTCTAGCAGCAACATGGGTTGCTAGTGGTTTAGCCGACACTGTTCTTTTAATGTTCGGTGGTAACCAAGGGACGCAACCACGGGTGGCTCCTAGAGGGAATCCTTTTATAGATACTTACGGACCTGTAGTAGCAGCAAATGGGTGGTATGCTCAAGTTGCTAGAAGGCACGCATTTGAGTATGGAACAACAGATGAACAGCGATTTAAAGTAGCAGCAGATCAAAGATTTAATGCACAAGTTACACCTGGATCTGCATTTAGAGATCAGCCAATCACAGTTCAGGATGTAGCAGATTCCAGATATGTTGCTGACCCCTTAAGGTTACTTGAATGTGTTATGCCATGTGCTGGTGGAGGAGCAATGATAGTTACTACTCCAGAGAAAGCAAGGGCTATGAAGCATAAGCCAGTTTATCTTTTAGGCGCAGGCCATAATACGGATCATAATGATTTAACGTGGGCTGATCGAATAACTAGAACACCAGCAGTAGTATCAGCTCCAAGAGCATTTAATATGGCTGGATTAAAGCCAGCAGATATGGACTTTGCTCAAATTTATGACTGTTACACAATAACGGTTATGGTTACTCTTGAAGATGCAGGGTTTATGCCTAAAGGTGAGTCTGGTCCTTGGTATGAGGAAAACGATACAACATATAAAGGTAACTTTCCTGTGAACACGCATGGAGGGCAACTTTCTTACGGTCAGCAAGCCGGTAATACTGGTGGTTTTTCCCAACCTATGGAAGCCACTTTGCAACTCATGGGAAGAGGCGGTGACCGCCAAGTAGAAGGTGCAACGACAGGCTTTGTTAATGGTTGAGGGGGTATATTGAGCAAGTTTTGCTCTATCGTACTTACTAACGATGAAAGTTTAGCAAGATCATAACGAAGAAGTTTTAATATTTATTAATAAAATTAATAAAGGAGTTTTATTATGGCACAACAGCCACAGAAACCAGTACCAGTAGCCGATGCAGTGACAGCGCCTTTTTGGGAAGCAACTAAAGAAGGTAAATTAATGGTTCAACGAGATATTGATACTGGAAAGGTATTCTTTTACCCTCGAGAGAGAAGCCCTTTTAGTCTCTCAGATCGATTAGAGTGGGTTGAAGTAAGTGGGAAAGCAAGAATATATAGCTTCATTGTAGTGCGACAACCTGGTAATCCAGCTTTCGCTCCAGATGTACCGTATATTTATGCGATTGTTCAGTTGGATGAAGGGCCAAGAATGAACGGTAATGTTCTTGGGATTCCGATTGAAGATGTAGAAATAGATATGAGGATAGAAGTCTTCTTTGAGCCACGAGGTGATCAGATGATTCCTCAATGGAAACCTATTGGAGCTCCCGACCCTGTTCGTGGAGGAGCATCTGATGGATCTGTAGATGAAGATGGTACAGTAGCTAGTGATCCTAATTCATATTAGTTAGAACATAAAAAGGCCCGCTCTTAGTTAAAAGGAGCGGGCCTTTTTTATTTGTCTCGCCAAGTTTTATTCTTCTAAATCTTTAGGGCCTTTGTTCAGCCACGGTTCTTTTTTGAACTTAGTTCCTAAGTGTCTTTGGATTTCTCTCCATTTACGCTCATCACCTGGTGTTATGAAAGTGATGGCTTGGCCACTTTGTCCCATACGCCCGGTACGTCCTACGCGGTGTGTGAAATTTTGTTGAGTGTCTGGTAAATCAAAATTGATGACCTGCCCAATACCATTAAAATCGAGGCCTCGAGCTGCTACATTTGTTGCTATTAATATAGGTGTTTTGCCTGACCGGAAATTATTCATGACTTGTTCTCTTGCTCGTTGGCTTAGATTACCTTGTAAAGCTTCGACAGGGTACCCTAGGGATTTGAGCGTTTTTGCTAATTTTTTAACTCCATGTTTTGTTTTCCCAAATACGATTGAAGGATCTTTACTACTTTGCTTTAGTAAAGTTTGGAGTGCATTTATTTTTTCATTTGCTTGGATTGTATAAATAGTATGTTCAATTGAGGGTGCGCTATCTAATTCAGCGTCAACCTTAATGATTAAAGGGTTATTTAAATGGCGGGTTGATGCATCTGTGACCCAGTTTGGCATTGTCGCAGAAAACAGAGCTGTTTGCCGTGTACGTGGAGTTTTTGTGAGCACTGTTTCAATATCCTTTAAGAAACCTTTATCTAGCATTTCATCGGCTTCATCAAGGACAAAGAATTTTACGAAATTTAAGTTTAGGTTTTTTTGTCTTAAGTGATCTAATGTTCTTCCAGGTGTCCCGACTATAATATGAGTACCCCTCCTGAGTGCACTCCGTTCTGGATTCATCGAGTGCCCCCCGTACAACAAGGAAACTGAAATATTTTCTGGAGCTGCCAGAGATTTAACAACGGTTGCAACTTGTATCGCTAGTTCACGGGTCGGTACTAAAACTATTCCTTGAACTTTATTCAAGAGAGGATCACATTGAGTTACCATTGGCACAGCAAAAGCTAACGTTTTGCCAGAGCCAGTTCGTGCCTGTCCTATTATATCTCTCCCTTGCAGGAGGGCAGGTATTGATTGTTGCTGTATAGGTGTAGGAACACTGATCTTCATGGAAGAGATTGCTTTCTTTAAGCTAGGGCTAATTTCCATACTCTCAAACTCTTCGGATAATGGAATGGAGTTTTCAATATTCTCTTGAGAATCTAATTTATCCACCCGCGAGGACTCATAGTTACCGGTGTGATTTTTTTTGTGCCCTTCATCAGGGTTACGGGTTTTAAAAGTTAGATTGCCAGACTGTTTTTTTGCACTACTTTGTTGTTCTTTGAAACAATCTGTACAGTAAACAGCTCTGTCAGGGCTTGGTTTGAACGGAACAAAAGTGGACTCGTTACATTTAGTGCAAATAGCTTTAAATGATTGCTTTCGGCTATCTTGACGTCTTCTGACGGAAGTTGATTTTGAGGGCATGGGGATACTCCTTAATTGTCCAGGGGTTGTAAAAATATGTGTGTGATGACTTAATGGTTACAACGATGGTAGATTATTTACTGTAAATACTTATATATCCTTATTGGAAAGGCTTGTCTGTTTCATCCACTATAGCAGAGATTAAGACAATACACAGCTTTGTGAGAGAATACTTAATAGGAGGGCTCTTAAATGGATAATGTATATGTTATAAGAAATCTAATGGGCAGGGTTCGTGAATCGTTCTTAGATGTCATGGATAATGTTACACAAGAAGTTGCTGACTGGCTTCCCCCGGGAGAAGCGCATCCGATCAGGATGAGTAATTTACATCTTTTATGGGCAGAAGATCGTTTCATCAATGTGTTCATTAAAGAAACTTCTACGGTTTGGGCTGATATTGGGATGGGTGAAAAGGCGGGCGTTCAACCCGGGCGTATTCCAAATGTTGAATGGGCTCGCTCCACCGAAGTAGATATCTATGAATTAAGAGATGTGTATATGCCGAAATTATTTGCAAGTACAGATGCTTATTTGTCTATGATGAATAGTGATGATCTGGATAAACCTGTTAAATCTGATGTTGAATCGATCAATGGCCTTCCAATTGGTGAAGCTTTGATCAGATTTGCCTTACATAGTGCCAACCACATTGGCGAAATTTCATCGCAGAAAGGTGCCCAAGGGATAAAAGGATATAGCTTCTAATGAATCAGCTGTAGGTTTATGTATCTATATTGAGAGTTTCAAGCTGATCTGAAAAATCTTCCCATTCTTCTAGTAAAGCGGCTGCTTGTTTTTGTAGAGTTTTATGTTGTTTAGCAGATTCTTTAAGTTGCTCTTGAGTATCAAAGCTTGCTGGATTTACAAACATTGATTCCATTTTTTTGATATGAGAATCCGTGGTTGCTAGTTCTGATTCAATTAACTTGATTCGTTTACTGATAGTTTTTTTTTGGCTCTGCAGTTTTTGTTTTGCTATTTTCTCAGATGAACTTAGTTTTCGGGGCCGCTTTAATCCCTCTGTAGGTTTTAATTTAGATTTATTAACGTCCTGCGAGGTTAAATAAGATTCATAATTCCCTTCAAAAACTGTGGGAGTGCCATTTTCTATACTTATTATTTTATTGGCAACTTCTTTTATTAACATACGATCGTGGGTAATAAAACAAAGAGTCCCCTCGTAATCACTTAACGCATCCGTCAATATCTCTCTAGAAGCTATATCTAAATGGTTTGTAGGCTCGTCTAAGAATAGTAAATTGATAGGCTGTAATAGTAACTTAGCGAGAGCAATTCTTGCCTTTTCTCCACCTGACAATACAGATATTTTCTTATTTATGTCATCTCCACTAAATAGAAATCCCCCTAGTATATTCCGAAGATTTTGAGTCTTTTGAGTCTTAGAGGATTCTTGTAGTTCTTGTATAAGAGTATTGTTAACGTTAAGTAATTCAAGTAAATGCTGTGCATAATATCCACTTACCACATTCATACCAAGGTTACGTGTTCCATTGTCAAAAGAGATTGCACCAGCAAGTACTTTTAGGATAGTGGATTTTCCTGCACCATTGGGGCCTACTAATGCTATTTTATCTCCACGGTTTAATGATAGATTCACTTGATTTAAAACGAGATTCTCAGAATAAGATTTATGGATATTCTCTAATTTAATTACATCGTATCCACTTCTAGGAGGTTGTGGGAATGAATACCTGACCTTTTTGGTTATCCTAGGAATATCGATAATTTCTATTTTCTCTAGAGCTTTTAATCTACTTTGTACTTGACCTGCCTTGCTAGCTTTGGATCGGAAACGGTCGACAAATTCCATTTGTTTCTCTATATGTTTTTCTACCCTTTTTGCAGTTGCCTGCTTTGTAATTAGGGTGGATTCTCTCATTTTTATATATTCATCATATGATCCATTTTGGATAGTTACTTCCCTAGGTTCTATCGCTAATATCTTAGTGGCAACGGAATTTAGAAAGGCTCGATCATGAGATGTAACAATGATGATTCCGTTAAAGTGTAGTAAGTATTTTTCGAACCATATTGTTGCATCTAGGTCGAGATGGTTGGTAGGTTCATCTAAAAGCAGTACATCTGGTTTGGAAAAGAGTATTTTCCCCAGTGCGGCTTTCATAATCCAGCCTCCGCTAAATTCATTTACAGGTCTGTAAGAATCTCCCTCTTTAAATCCTAGTCCTGATAATATTGCCTTAGCTTCATGCTCTGAATGTTTTTCGTCGTAGGTTTCTAATAGGTTATTAATTTCTCCTAGGCGGGTTAGCAGTACATCATTCTTAGCATAATTGGATGTTTCAGCGAGATTATTGTGTATATCAATTAACTCTTTTCTAAGAGAGATAATGTCACTTGGTTCTTCTAGTACGTCTTCCATTAGAGTTTGGTTATCGGATGGTAATATTTCTTGTTCTAAATATGAAGTAACAAGATTCTTATTGAGGGTTATTTTGCCACTGTCAGAGTTTACAACTCCTGAAATTATTTGCATAAGAGTAGATTTTCCTGATCCATTTGCACCTATAAGCGCAATTCGATCCCCTCGGTTAGCAGTAAATGAAATGTTAGAGAACAGTAACCTGTCTCCATATCTTTTGCTTAGATTTGTTATTTTTAGCATCTGACTTTACTCACTGATAGTTCAAGGTGTTGTAAACTTTGCGGCCTCACCAAAATAATGGAGTACCGGAACAAAGTTCTAACATATTCTTGGGCGTATGTTAGATTGGATATTTTAATTTAGCTATAAATGAATTATTTATTAATTATTTATTAACCTTAACAACTGAATAGTGGGAGGAAGAGGCTTTCCGAATAATCCTTAATCTTTCGATCTTTTTTGAGTATTAAATACTCAGTAACAGTGACTTTTTTGCCCTGTTCTAGATTTTAGTCGGGGCTCCCTCCGATTTAACTAATAGCTAAACCGGGTCATGCCTCTCAGACACCAAACCATCGAACAGGAATTCACTGACCGACCTAGGAGTCTTTTTCTTGCGAAAAAGGCTTCTCCCTAGAAAGGAGGTGATCCAGCCGCAGCTTCCGCTACAGCTACCTTGTTACGACTTCGTCCCAATCACCAACCCCACCCTCGGCACCTACCTCCGCGAACGGTTGGTACGGTGACTTCAAGTGTTGCCAGCTTTCATGACGTGACGGGCGGTGTGTACAAGGCCCGGGAACGTATTCACCGCACCATGCTGATATGCGGTTACTAGCAGCTCCTACTTCATGCAGGCGAGTTTCAGCCTGCAATCTGAACTGGGGCCGGTTTTGATGGGATTCGCTTCACCTCGCGGTTTCGCAGCCCGTTGTACCGGCCATTGTAGCGTGTGTGTAGCCCTAGGCGTAAGAGCCATGATGACTTAACGTCATCCCCACCTTCCTCTCCGTTTTGCGGAGCAGTCTCATCAGACACATGTAACTGATAACAGGGGTTGCGCTCGTTGCGGGACTTAACCCAACACCTCACGGCACGAGCTGACGATAGCCATGCAACATCTGTGCAAGTTCCCGACTTTACGGGTCGTTACCCTTTCAGGTTCCTACTTCAAGCATGTCAAGCCTAGGTAAGGTTCTTCGCTTTGCATCGAATTAAACCACACGCTCCGCTGCTTGTGCGGGCCCCCGTCAATTCCTTTGAGTTTTAGCCTTGCGGCCGTACTCCCCAGGCGGAGTGCTTAACGCGTTAGCTACGGCACAGAGGGGGTCGATACCCCCTATACCTAGCACTCATCGTTTAGGGCGTGGACTACCCGGGTATCTAATCCGGTTTGCTACCCACGCTCTCGTGCCTCAGCGTCAGAAATGGCCCAGAAGGTCGCCTTCGCCACTGATGTTCCTTCCGATATCTACGCATTCCACCGCTACACCGGAAATTCCACCTTCCTCTGCCATCCTCTAGCTCGATAGTATCTGCTGACCTCTCCCAGTTGAGCCGGGAGCTTTCGCAACAGACTTTTCGTGCCGCCTGCGCACCCTTTACGCCCAATAAATCCGGACAACGCTTGGCCCCTACGTATTACCGCGGCTGCTGGCACGTAGTTGGCCGGGCCTTATTCGCTGGGTACCGTCATTTTATTCTTCCCCAGCAAAAGGGGTTTACAACCCAAGGGCATTCATCCCCCACGCGGTGTCGCTGCGTCAGGCTTTCGCCCATTGCGCAAGATTCCCTGCTGCTGCCTCCCGTAGGAGTGGGGGCCGTGTCTCAGTCCCCCTCTGACCGATCATCCTCTCAGACCGGCTACCCGTCATAGCCTTGGTGAGCCTTTACCTCACCAACAAGCTGATAGGCCGCGAGTCTCTCCTCTGGTGACCGAAGTCTTTGGTCATGATACTTATGTACCATGACATTATGCGGTATTAGCCATAGTTTCCCATGGTTGTTCCCCGCCAAAGGGCAAGTTACTCACGTGTTACTCAGCCGTCCGCCGCTAAATTGCCCGGGCAAGCCCGGGTTCTTTCGCTCGACTTGCATGCATGAAGCGCACCGCCAGCGTTCGTCCTGAGCCAGGATCAAACTCTCTATAAAGTTATCCTAATCTCGAATTATTGTTTAAGAAATTGAACGGAAAGCCTTTGGCCTTCCTCTCACTATCCAATTGTTAAGGTAAAACAGCCCGCATATAGCGGGCGTAAAAAGAATCCTATTATTTAGTGGGCGGTTGTGTCAAGGGAAAAATTGGTCGATAATATCTATATTCGTCTTTATACCAGCAATTGCTGTATTATTTCTCTTTAAATGTAAATAAAAATTCTATTGTGTGCTCAAGGATTGATTTTGGCCTCTTTTGATTTGCAGACTATTTTCTTGAAGTCGATAAGGTTATTTTCTTTAATAATTGTGATAGTTGCTTTTTTTGTCAGTTTTGGGTGTTCATATTCTTCTGAAACAATCGCTGATTCAAATACAACTGATTCTAGGATTTTAACGGAAGACTTAGCTATTGCCCCAGACTTTACTTTAATTGATCAATTCAATGGAGAATTTACTCTAAGCCAAAAAAAAGGTGATGTTGTTTTATTATTCTTTGGATATACTTTGTGCCCTGATATTTGTCCGACAACATTGGTTAAGTTAAATAATGTTGTCACCCGAAGAGAATTAGAAGGTAAAGTTGATGTAATTCTTATAACAGTAGATCCGGGGACAGATACTCCAGAACGCCTTTATGATTATATTAGTAGATTTAATTCTTCTTTTATTGGGCTGACAGGTGAGTCGGATGAATTAAAAAGAATACAGGCTGATTATGGGGTGTATAGCGCTTCTACCCATGAGCATGAAGATGCCCAGGTGGATCATTCGTCGTACATCTACTTGATAAATAGAGAAGGATATCTTGTTGGATACTACGATGACAAAACTTCAACTGAACTATTATATTTAGACTTAATACAGGTTGTGAATAATTAGCTAATATGTGAGGCTGCCTTTTATTGATAGGATAATGACTATGACTGATATGCAAGATAAACTTTTTGGTTCTAGTGGAGCACTGGAAGCTCTTTCTAGAATAGATACCGATATAAAATCAACTCTTTCAAAATATGGTAATCCTCCTGATCGTTCCTTGCCAGCAGATTTTGATACTCTTGCACGAGCTATAGTGGGGCAACAAGTTTCACGCGCAGCAGCATCAAGTATATGGGGAAAGATGGAACAAGCTGGTATGACAAGCTCTTCCGTAATCTGTGAGATGGCTGCTGAGGACTTAAGAAACTTAGGTCTTTCACTTAGAAAAGCTGAATATATTATAGGTATAGCGCAAGAGGTTCAGACTGGCACGCTTGATTTCAGTCTCTTAAATAAGATGTCAGGTGAAGAAGTTCATGAAAGATTAATTCAAATCAGAGGGGTTGGATCGTGGACGGCTGAAAATTATCGACTTTTTGCTCTTGCTGATATGGATGCTTGGCCATCAAACGACATAGCCCTGCAGGAAGGAATGCGTATATTGAAATCACTTGATGAAAGACCTGGACCAAAAGAAATGGATATTCTAGCAGAGAAATGGAAGCCATATAGAGGAGCTGGCGCACTCGTACTGTGGCATCTTTATGGCATCATTGTTAGAAAGGCGACCTTGTCAGATATTTAGGGTTTTGGTAATCGCAGTGATTAGGTAGTTGTTAAGAGAATCGAATGAGATGAGAAACATATATCGTTGCTCTCATTGACGTAAAACACGTAGAACTCCATAATATTTAAGAGAGATAGGATTATTCTTTACAGTCTCTAATATAGGAGCGTAGCTCAGCCTGGCCAGAGCGATGGTCTCCAAAACCATTCGTCGGGGGTTCGAATCCCTCCGCTCCTGCCACTAATTTATTAATAAATTGGTGATGTTTTCTTCCTTAATTTGGGCAGTGTGATCCCATGGGGGGTATTCTCATACCGCATGTGCCACAGTAAGTTATTGGACCCATGAAGACTACATCCTAAAAACATTTTATGTCATAAATATAAGATAAGAGTATATTATAATTATTATCGCAAAAATAGGAATCTTTAAGAGAATTAAATGAAGTATCCCTGGATTGGTAATCTATCGAATCTTTTTACGAAGATTGTGATTCCTCTTTTATTTGTAACGCCACTTATAGTCAGCACAGACACGATTTATCCTCATGTAGTAGGAAAAGTTATATATTCACGAACTTTGATAGAGATAATTTTTAGTATTTGGCTTATTACTTTAATAAAAAACCGTTCTTATAGACCTAAATTAGATTGGGTATTATTAATTCTTGTTTTGTATATCCTGTCTGGAGTGCTTAGTTCTATATTTGGGGTTAATTTTATGCAAAGCATCTGGGCTGATCATGTTCGGATGCAAGGTGTATGGGATGATATTCATTGGGTTGGGCTTATTGTTATTATTGCGTCGTTGGTTAAGGACGAATCAAGTTGGAAGTATTTATTTCATTCTAATCTAATAGTAGCTACGATAATTTCCCTCATTTCCGTGATGCAGGCTTTTGGGGTTTCTTTCCTACCGGCAATTTACCCTAACTGTAGTATCGATTCATCTTTGGGTAATCCATCGTACATCGCTAGTTATTTAATGGTTAATATTATTCTCGTATCAGGTTTACTTATTCAGTCTTTTCTAAATGAAGAAAAGGCGATAGATGATACCCCTATGGGTATTTTGAATCCGTTTCAATATTTCACAAAAATTCGAAGCCTATATTTCCTTGCATTGATAATTTTTTCCTGGGTATTTTTCTTGGCAGCATCTAGAGGGGCTCTAATAGCATTAACTACTGGATTTAGTCTAACGATTTTAGTTTTGGCAATTTCGCGTGGACTTATTTCTCCAAAGCCAATAATAATTGGGTTTAGTTCATTAATGTCCTTACTAGTTGTTTTTTTCGCTTTTGATATAGGGGTAGGACTACCCCATGCAGAATCTTGTCAAACATATTGTGATCACAGTATTGATCTAGAGTGCGTTACATCATTACCGGAAAGTTTTTCTGATGGGTTAGGGCTCTCGTTTACTAGCACTCCACAGGATTCTCTCAATACGGCACTAAAAGATAACGATCCTACTACTAATGTGTTAGGCCCTCGATATCTTATCTGGAAAATCGCGGTATCCGGATTTAGAGAAAAACCAATTTTGGGATGGGGACCAGAAAACTTTGGACGAGTATTTGATCGGTATGCGCCATATTCTTCTTATGAATACGATAATTTAAATGCTGATAATGCTCATAATAAACTTCTGAATCAATTGGTAGAGAGGGGAGGATTGGGGATATTAATATATCTTTCTATGTGGTTGGCGCTGCTAATAGGTTTATATAGGGCTAAGGTTGATTATTCGCAAGAAGTAGTGAAATTTACTATATTCACGGCATTGGTTGCTTTTTTTGTGCAGTCAATTTTTCTTTTTGACACACCCACTAATAATTTACAATTAGTAATGTTGACTAGCTGGGTAATTTCTTGGTATTGGAATAATGAAAAAGAGAGTATAAAAGTGAGTTCAGATATACGAGCTCCTGGATTTGGAAGATTATTAAGTTATTGGGATTATTTTCAAGAGAGAATATCTCGTGTGTTCCCATTTATAATGACCGTAGTTATATGTCTAACATTATTTTCATTGTATTCCACCGCTTATAATCCTTATTGGAGCGCAAACTCATATCTGGATTCAAAGAATAGCTATAACGTAGAAGATAGAATTTCTAAAGCGAGGAAAAGCCATGATTTGTTTCCTCAGAATTCTCTTAATGCTCGAATCGTTACTTTGCAAGATTTATCAAGATTATGGCCGAATCTTAGTATTCAAGAGCAGGCTATCGTTATGAGTTATGTTGAGGATCAAAAAATAGTTTCTAAATCAACCTGGCCAGGTAATGTAATTTTATTGCAGGCGGTCTATGCAATACCCCAAATAACTAGCACTTCGCAGATTGAGTTGGATACAGTCGCACCAGCTATAGAAAAAATGTTTGAAATAGCCCCTTACAGAGCCACCACTCATCATTTCTTGGCTACACAGTTAGCGCTTCAAGGAGAATATGAGGAAGCTATTATCGTCGCTAGAAACTTTGTTGCGCAATCACCGCAAACATTTAAATATTTTTCTCCTATAGTTGAATATTCAACTATAATGATTAGTGCAAGTAATTCTTCACAGTAGGAGATTTATAATGAAAACAGTCAGAGATAATATTTATTTAGCAGTTGCGGCGTTCATTTTATATTTCGGATTAATACTAATAGCGAATTCAAATATGCTGATCGAATGGGGTTTTTAGTTGTATATAAGAATACACTTTTTAAAATAGGAGTAAAATAATTTGAATGCTGATGTGATAGTTATAGGTGCTGGAATCGCAGGTTGTTCTACAGCTTTCCACTTGTCTGAAGCAGGAATGTCAACTTTACTTTTAGATAGAGGAGAAGTTTCAGGGGAGGCATCCGGAATTAATATGGGCGGGCTTGGTGGTTTAGGATGGGGTAAATCTCCTAATTTGCAGGAATACCTAACAATGGAGAGTCTCAATATCTTCAAGAGGCTTCAGCTTGAATTAGGTTACGACTTGGAATTTAGACAGTCAGGGTCTTTCACGGCTATACACAGTGATCAACAATATTCGTATGCTCAGAATAAGGTTAGAGAATCTCAAAAAGATGGCTTTAACTTGCAGTTATTGAGTTCTTATGAGGCTAAGTCAATAGAGCCTGAATTGAACACCGATTTACTTGGATATGTCTACGCACCTACTAGAGGTCAGGCTGACCCACTAAAAGCAACCCGGGCATTTGCGCAAGCTGCTTCACGTGCAGGTGCTCAAGTGCATACAAATACCCAGGTAATTGGTATACGATCTCACCATGGAATATGGGCTCTTGAGACAAGTAACGGGAATTATGAGGCGCAATTCGTTGTCATTGCAGCCGGTGCTTGGTGTAAGAGTATTGGTGAAATGGTGGGTGCGAATATACCCATCGAACCAGTTTTAGGGCAAATGTGGGCTACAGATCCTTTACCGCCAAGGGTTTTCAGCACAATATCGTCATTCGAATCTAGTTTGCATTGGAGTGAAAATCGATATGTGGACAGGATTTCACCACCTGAATTAACACATTTTGGAGAACAGAGAGTAACGAGACACCTATATGGAAGACAACGTAAAAGTGGGGAAATTATCTTTGGTGGTGATCGTCGAGATGTTGGCTTCAATAAAGAATTAGACACTGCAGGAGTGGAAGTTAACAAAAGGCAGGCTACAGAAATCCTTCCTTTATTATCCGAATTACCAATATCAAACACGTGGTCTGGGCTGATGCCATTTTCAAAGGATGGGCAGCCAGTTATCGGTAGAATACCGGAGAATGATAATTTATTTGTGGTAACAGGACTTTGCTCTTCGGGTTTCGGAAGAGGGCCTGGTGCTGGTATGTTGATAGCTGATCTAGTCTCTCGTGGGGAGGCACACCCTGTATTAATGGAATCAGATCCAGCTCGATTCTCTGTGTAGACTGTGAATCACGACTCAAATATAATCCATATTCAATATGAAAATAGATTATATATCAATTATGATAAATAGAAGGATAAAAACCAGACTAGTCTAGTGATAATTGAAATTATTAGGAAAGTATATGGTAATATTCTTTTGCAACGTGCCGAGGTGGTGGAATCGGTAGACACGCTGTCTTGAGGGGGCAGTGGGCGAAAGCTCGTAGGAGTTCAAATCTCCTCCTCGGCACCAACTTTTTGTTAAGAGTAGAATTTTTTACCGCAGCGTAGTAACATTCTTACCTTGGTCATTGGGCGACGTACTCAAGTGGCTTAAGAGGAGGGACTGCAAATCCTTTATTCGTGGGTTCGAATCCCGCCGTCGCCTCCAAAAAAGATACTTGCTAGTCATGATTTTATTTACAATGGAAATGACTACTCTACAGGATTAGTATATGATTTCAAGGAATGATAATTAATAACTTAGGAAATTAGAAGGGGAAATCGCTAGTGAAGGGTATATCTGCAAAAAGGGCTAGAAGACAATCTCTTGTTCGTTATGAGATTAATAAGCATCGAGTACGTACGGTTCGTTCAGCTGTACGAAGTGCAAGAGAAGCTATTTCTACGAGTGAAGAAGATGTATTAGATAGAATAAAAGTTGCTTCACAGGCTTTAGACAGAGCAGCTTCTAAAGGTACAATCCATAAAAATAATGCTGCAAGAAGAAAGAGCCGTCTAGCTAAATTAGCTCAGTCCAGTAAAAAATAGTATTGGTTCATTCTTAACAATGTTAACTAGTGTGGATTAGTTATAATTTCATGAGATCTTGAAATTAAGTTCTAAGAAATAAAAAATAGCTTATCTAAAATACAAGAGTATATTTTAATAGTTGATTAACGTGGAGTCGAATAGTCGCTTACTTGGCGGCAAGTCCTAATTTTGCAGTTTCAACGATTTGCTCAAAACATTCAGGGTCTCTTACAGCTAAGTCCGCAAGTATTTTTCTATCTATCATCACATCAGCTTTCTTGAGACCATTGATAAACCTACCGTAAGGCATTCCATTAATTCTGGCAGCGGCATTTATGCGCGTAATCCATAATTTTCGCATGTCGCCTTTTCGCTCTCTTCTATGTTCATATGAGTAGCGTAATGAATGTAGTAACGCCTCTTGTGCCCTTTTATGAAGCCTGTGACGCGTCCCCCACTGGCCTTTCATTGCTTTAAGGACTTTATTGTGTCGACGTCTTGTTGTAGGTCCGCCTTTTACTCGGGTCAATTTAAATTGCCTTCCTTATTAATTCAATTATTAAACTCTGAAACTATACACCGTATGGGAGAAGTCTTTTCATTCTTCCCTTATCTGCGTCAGCAAGTGGGAAATTGTCACTATACATTCTTTTGACAGAAGCTGGTTTTTTTCGTCTTAGATGACTTTGGTGACCTTTGCGTTTCATGTATTTTCCAGTACCAGTAATACTAATTCGCTTTTGAGTCCCCTTGTGGGTCTTCAGTTTGTACTTCTTCGCCATTGCTTTCTGTGCCTTTCTCGGCCTTTAATATTTTGCTCTTTGAGGGTGCGAGAACCATACTAATCCCTCTGCCCTCCATTTGAGGTGGGGAGTCCATTCCAGCAAGGTCTTCAACATTCTCGGACATTTTTTTTAGAAGATCGATTGCTAGTTCTGGATGAGTTGATTCCCGGCCTCGGAAAATAACTGACACCTTAACTTTATCACCATTTGTTAATAATTTACGAACTGTTCTGCTTTTAAAGTCAAAATCGTGTTGCCCAATCTTAGGTCTCATCCTGATTTCACCTAAATCCGGAGTGTGTTGTGTCTTTTTAAGCTCTTTCTCTTTCTTTGATTGTTGGTATCTGAAGCGGCCATAATCAAGAACCCTGCATACAGGCGGTTGTGAGTTTGGAGCAACTTCTACTAAATCTAACCCTCTGTCTAAGGCTAAATTGATCGCATCTCTCACTGGCATCACTCCCAACTTCTCGCCTTCCTCTGTTACAACGAGAACGTCTCGAGCGGTTATTCTGCCATTTACTCGGTATTCTTTTGTTATTGTCTCACTCCGATATCATTTTTTGTATAAGTGTGTAGATTGAGAATATACACACGCTATTTATAACTAGTCAAGGCTATTTAGTTCTTTTATATAGGATAAAGAAAAATTTTAGTTGATATAGCCTTTTGCCTTACCTTCTTTTATCTCTTCTTCTTTTAACCCGATCACTTTTGATAGAACGTAGTCATTATCATCACCAATCCAGGGTGCTTTTTTTGCTGCAGAGGCGAGGGACAATTCCGGGATCCCGGGTAATCCTTGGTGTTCTAATTCTCCCCATGGAGAATGATCTGCTTTAACAATATGATTTCTTTCCCTGAGATGGATATCTTGATGGAGTCCTTCACCATTCAGTGTAATACCCGAAGGTATTTTGTTATTTTGAAGCATAAAAAGTGCCTGGTTAGGTGTAAAAGATTTAGTCCAATCTGAGATTAATTTATCGAGAGCTTCTTTGTTTTTTGTGCGAGAAGCTCTATTGCTAAATCTTTTATCGCTGACTAATTCTGGACTCCCAATACAATTAGCTAAAGACATCCATTCTTCTTCTTTTTCACAAGCAATTAAGATCCAAGTGTCTTCATATTTACATGGGTAGGATCCAAACGGGGAAATGTTGGCTGCCAGTGGTTCTTCATATCCAATACTTCCCCAAGATCGATCATTTATTGTGTAATCAAGTATAGCTGGCCCCATCAGCGCCCCTTGTCCATCTATTTGGCAAATTTCAATTTGTTGGCCTATACCTGTTCTATCTCTATATTCCAAAGCTGCTATCGATGATAGTGCAACCATGCCTGCTCCTACATAGTCTGGGAGTACGCCTTTTGCATGTGCTTGCATGGGTGATTCAGGATGTCCCCAAAGCATTGAGAGTCCCGTAAAGGATTGAAGGTTATTTCCATAAGTTACCCATGAGTTAAGCGGCCCGGTTGTGCCCATACCTGGCATTCCTATTTGTATAATTGAAGGGTTTATTTTTACCAATTCATCATAGTTAAGACCGAGTCTTTTCATAACAGACGCACTGAAATTATCTACAACAAGGTCACTCTCTGCCACGATTTTCTTAAATAGCCCCTTGCCTTCGTCATTTCTGAGGTCCAGCGTAACGCTTAATTTAGCTCTATTCATATCTGGGAATAGAGGTCTATCCGGGTCACGGTTTGCTTCGAGGCTATTCGATTCGACTTTTATAACTTCAGCTCCATAAAACCCCAAAAACATAGTCCCTATTGGGCCAGCAAAAGCTCTGGTGATATCGGCGACTCTGATACCCTCAAGAAGCGGGGCATTCATATCTCCAGTCTTTTTTTGTTTGGGAGAGGTATTTTCTCTCTCGGTTTCTAGCTCCTTTAAAATTTCGTCATGATGTTGGTTAAGTAAAGGCGCACTGACTGGTTTTACCCAGGGGGTCTTTTTGAGAATAACGGGTGGTCCGGGAATCTCATATTCACCAATAACAGGATGGGTAACTGATCTGAACCAGTCTCTTTCTCGCATATGTTTATTAGTTACAAAATCTTCAAAACTGTTAAGCGGAGAAACCGCAATACCACGTTTCTGTGCTTCGTTAACAAATTCGTCGCGATCAAACTGCTGGACGAAAGTTTGTATCAAAACTTGTGCTAAATCTTCATTATCAGTTCTATATTGGGAAGAATCCCATTCATCTCCTGATAAAATAGGATCGTCCATCCAATCTCTAGTCAGCAGCCTCCAATGTCCCGTCATAAATATTGCTAATTGGATAAACCCACCATCTTGGGTTTCATAGATGCTTGCGTTTCCTCCAGATAATCCGGGACGACCAACGATTTCACTGCGTTGACTGTATCTTGCGACAGCACTTATTGCCGTATAGGTTAAAGCTTCTTGTAATGACAAATCTATTCTTTGTCCATAACCTGTTTTTCTGCGATGCCTAATAGCTGCTAACGCTAGGTATGCGCCATGTATTGCCGCTATTTGATAACTGAGTTGGCAAGGGATTACCACAGGTGCTCGTGTGTCATCTCCTTGGCTCATCATTGCTCCTGACATCGCCGATACTACAGCATCGTTTGCTGCAAAATGGCTATATGGACCAGATTGTCCAAAAGGAGTTAAAGAAACAGTTACCAGTTCAGGATTTAATTTTTTTAGGGAATCTTGACCTAAGTCAATGGAATCCAAGTACCCTGGTGGCGTGGATTCTATCAGGATGTCTGTTTTTTGTATTAACTTTCTAAATGTGGTTTTTTCTTTTTCTACACTCAAATCTATTACAATACTTCTCTTGTTTAGATTTGCGTTTAGGAAAGGAATCCCTCGTTCTTTGTCTTCTATATCATTGGCAAAAGGAGGGAGTAATCGATTAGGATCCCCTCCTGGAGGTTCGACTTTTATAACGTTTGCTCCAAGACCTGCTAAGAAGCTAGAAGAATATGCTGCTGGCATTTCTCCAATTTCCAAAACACGTAAGTGGTTTAGAGCGGAATCTAAGTTGTTATCAGTCATGATATTATCCTCCTGATTATTGCCTTAGTTTTGAAATATTTTGGGTAGCTGAGAATCCTCTTTGGAGAACTCTATGAATTCGTTGATAGATTTCGGACCTAGGTTTTCATTATTTCTTAGGCGAATTGAAACAGTTTCATTTTCAATTTCTTTGTCACCTACAATTAGCATATAAGGTATTTTTTGCACCTGCGCTTCTCGGATTTTTGCGTTCATGCGTTCACTTCGTGGATCAACTGATACTCTCATACCTGCATTTTTTAATAGAGACATAAGCTGGTCCGCATAGGGTATATGCCTGTCGGCTATAGGAATGATAATTGCTTGAATAGGAGAAAGCCAAATTGGGAAAGCTCCACCGTTATGTTCGATTAGAACTCCTAAAAATCTTTCTAAAGATCCTAAAATTGCTCGGTGTATCATTACGGGTTGATGAGAGTTCCCGTCTTCCCCTATGTATTGTAAGTTGAAGCGTTCAGGCATATTGAAATCTAGTTGAAACGTGCTTAATTGCCAATCTCTTCCTAAGGCATCTTCTATAAATAGATCAATTTTTGGTCCGTAAAAAGCTCCTTCATTTTCAATTTCCTCAAATTCTTCTCCTGTTTTTTGTAGGGCAGCACGTAATGCATTTTCAGCCTGATCCCAAATAATGTCTTCGCCTACTCTTTTGTCGGGTCTTAGGGAGAGTGTGAAACGGGGTTTTGATAACTCAAATGCGTCGTACGTGATTTTCATCATATCCAAGAGATTAATTATCTCTTCTTCGATTTGATCTATTGTGCAATATATATGTGCGTCATCTTGCGAGAAACTACGTACTCTCGTTAATCCGTGCGTTACACCAGACCTTTCGTATCTGTGGAGTCGACCAAAGTCAGCATAGCGTAACGGTAGATTTCTATAGGAATGTATGTTTGCTTTATACAGTATGCAGTGTCCTGGGCAGTTCATTGGTTTTACACCGAATTCTCGTTCATCGATGTTAGTGAAATACATATTGTCAGAGTAATGGTCATAATGGCCAGATTGTTTCCACAAATCAGTGGAATATATTTGAGGTGTGATTACTTCTTCATATGAGTAGTGTTCATAAGTTTTTCGGACGAAAGAAGTCATTAGGTTATATACAGTTGCACCCTTGGGTAGAAAAAATGGGCTTGCTGGGGATATAGGATCAAAGAAGAAAAGATCAAGTTCTCTTCCTAAGCGTCTATGGTCTCTTTTTGATGCTTCTTCAAGTTGCACTAAATAATTTTCTAAGTCCGTATCAGATTTAAATAGAGCACCATAAATTCTTTGTAATTGAGGATTATTTTCGTTTCCTTTCCAATAAGCGCCTGCTGTACGAAGTAACTTGAATGAACCTACTAAATCCGTAGATTGAACGTGAGGGCCTTGGCATAAATCGGTGAAGCCATGGTGTGTATAGGTTGAGAAATGATCATCATCAATACTTTCAATTATTTCCATTTTAAAAACTTGATCCTTGAATAAAGATCGAGCTTCTTCTCTAGAAATTTCACTGCGCGTAAAATCAGATTTTGAATTTATGATTGTTTTCATTTTATTTTCTATTATTTCCAGATCATCTTCAGTTAAAGATCTTGGAAGGTCAAAATCATAATAAAATCCGTTTTCAATAGGAGGCCCAATTCCTAATTTAGCTTCCGGAAAAAGGTCCACTACAGCTTCGGCCATTATATGAGCAGCTGAGTGGCGCATTTTAACTAGATCTTCATCTTCACCTGTATATGAGTTTTCGATTATTTGATTATGTGACAATGGCTTCGAAGCTCCTATTAACTATTAGTAAAACCCTATTTTACTATCCAGAGCACACTAATGGTATGGATAAATTGTATATTGTCTTTATCCTATGTTTAGTTGTCTACTAATTTATTGTGGAACGGGAAGTGGAAATAGATGCCAGAATTACCGACAGTTGAAATTTTTCGGCAATACTTGATTAAAAAGGATATCCGAGATGTTCAAATAGAAAAAGTGCATTTATTTTGGGAACGGTCTGTGCTATCGCCTACTCCAGAATCTTTTGTGCAGTCAGTTGAGGGTACGAAGATTACAGAAATATCCCGTAGAGGTAAGTGGATTGTTATTCATCTTAGTGAAGGTATTTTAGGTATTCATTTACGTATGACAGGATCGCTGGAAGTTCTTAGTCATTCTGAAGGGTTAAAGCCGTATGCCAGGACAATTTTTGAATTAAATGATGGAAGAAAGCTCATTTTTATTGATCCACGAAAATTTGGGAAAGTATGGTTTGGGCTCAACACGGACAAACTTTTTTCTAATTTAGGCCCAGAACCTCTTGGCCCTACTTTACTATCAAAGGAAGAGTTTCAATTTGATTATTTTGAAAATGTAGTTAAAAAAAGGAATGTTTTTGTTAAAACTTTGTTACTTGATCAAAGTGTCGTTGTGGGCATAGGAAATATTTATGCGGATGAAATTTTATTAGAGGCAACCATATCTCCGTTTGCGCGTACTAATGATTTACTCAAGGGAGAGATTCTAGATTTATATAATGCGATTTTGAACGTTATGGTAAATGCAATAAAAGCATTGGGTACTTTACTTGATAAAGGTTTCTTACCGATAGGAACTGAGGAATCTAGGGAACATTTTGCCCTGCCCAGATTTAGAGACTCACGTTGTCAGAAATGCTCTACTGTGACTCAAAAAACTGTCATCAATGGAAGAGGTACGTACTATTGTTTTATGTGTCAAAATTCAAGGTCAGAGAAGATTTAGTCTAGCTTATTTAGACCCCTGTTGTTGACAATCGCGGCAAAAGAATTCAAAATCAGTCTTAGACCTGGTTTAATTATGTACTTTATCTATTGAAGGTCTGAAGAGAGTTATTACTATGATTGAGCAAAATTTGGACAGCCCAGTATCGAGAGCGAAAGGTCAAAATCCACCACGTCATTTTGGGCATGCTCGAATAGGAGTTATAGGAGTTGGTGGAGGAGGAGCTAATGCAATTGCTCGACTTATGTCTCAAAACCCTCGAGATCTAGAATTTATTTGTGTTAATACTGATACTCAATCGTTACAGTCCATACAAGGGGCAAAACGTATTCAAATAGGCCCTAAAATAACTAATGGATTTGGTGCAGGTGGTGATCCAGGTATGGGCGAAGCCGCCGCAGAAGAATCGAAAAGTGAATTACAAGCTGCTTTGAATGGTATGGATCTAGTCTTTATAACAGTTGGAATGGGTGGAGGTACCGGGACAGGAGCTGCTCCAATTGTAGCTAAGCTTGCAAAAGAGGCAGGAGCTTTAGTTATAGGGTTAGTAACGACTCCTTTTGCTTTTGAAGGTGAAAGGCGTATGGAGATATCATTGACTGGAGCAGAAAGGCTACGTGCCGAGTGCGATAATTTGATTGTTATACATAATGAACGCCTAGTGAGACTTGTAAAGAAAGAAATTCCAATAGAAGAAGCTTTTGCTCGAGCTGATGAAGCAGTTACAAAAGGGATCTCCTCTGTATCACAGCTGATAAACGAACCTTCCGCAATTAATGTTGATTTTGCTGATGCTCGATCCGTATTAACTATCTCTGGAAGGTCTTTGATGGCAGTTGGAACGTCTGAAGAGGGAGAAGGCCCTTTGGTTGCTGCACAGCTAGCACTAGATAATCCTCTATTAAATATGTCAACATCAAAAGCTCAAGGTGTTTTATTCCAAATAACGGGCGGCCCAGATATGACATTAGGTCAAGTCAATGCTGTTGGTAAATTAATAGCTAATAGTGTTGATAAGAGAGCAATAATATTTTTTGGAATGTCGACAAAAAAACATTTACTAGGCAAAAGCCAGGTTACTATTTTAGCTACTGGAATACCAGAAGATAATGAGACACCGATATCGAGAAATGCTGATAGGCCAGCGATTACAAGATTGATGGCGGCTCCAGCTTTATCAAGAGAATAACCTCTTATTTTTTAAGGCTATGTTTTTTGGCGAAGGTTTGTATATAAATCTATATTTTGATTTTTTTACTAGTATTCTTTTAATTGGAGGATAATTTGGATAGTAGGATTAATTTATTAAAGACACTTTCAGAAATAAATGGACCATCTGGCTATGAAGAAGAAGTCAGAAATTTTATGCGCGAGGCTTTAGATCCATTAGTAGATCAAATAGATGTGGACCAGATGGGTTCAATTATTGGCCGATTAGGTGTTGAAGATAATCCTAGGATAATGCTTTCGGCCCACATGGATGAATTAGGTTTGATGGTACGGTATATAACCGAAGAAGGTTATTTGAAGATACACCCTCTTGGAGGCTGGTTAGATCAGGCGATAGTAAATCAGAGATGGATTATTCTTACTGATAAAGGAACCGTTCCAGGAATTACGGGTATTAAAACGATTCATGTGATGAAAGCAGAAGATCGTAAAAAAGTATTTGATCGAGACAGTTTATTTATTGATATTGGAGCAAAAAATCGTGAAGATGTAATAAAGAACTATGGGATTAGACCAGGAGATGCTATTGTTCCGGATAGCAAATTTGGGTTATTGGGTGATGGTGACTTACTACTAGGAAAAGCATGGGATGACCGTGTTGGACTAGCTGTAATGATAGAGGTATTAAGGCGCATAGCAAAATCTGAAGTGACCATTGATAAGACAATTTATTTTGTTGCTACAGTTCAGGAAGAAATAGGGCTCAGGGGTGCTAAAACAAGTAGTTATGCGGTGTCACCAGA
>Ga0114996_10000245_pt1 | contig 75951 bp, 89 predicted proteins | sample ArcticOcean_MG_C_4_FD_87039 | JGI IMG/M metagenome (GOLD analysis project Ga0114996, IMG submission 87039) | Marine microbial communities from western Arctic Ocean - ArcticOcean_MG_CB4_134 | ecosystem: Environmental > Aquatic > Marine > Oceanic | place: Arctic Ocean: Canada Basin | collected...
CTAATGATTGTTTATTTTTAAGTTTTACACACAGAATAAGGACTAAATGTGGGAGAAAGATTGTTTGCCTCCACCAAAGAACTTAAAAACCAATTTATTCTGAATTAAATATCACAAAAATGGAAGAACAACCAAACCCTGCACAGCAAGAACTTATGTTTAAGTTGCAAATGTATGAACAACACATTAATCAAACTCAGCAACAGCAACAAGCTGTTGAACAAGGAGTTGTGGATCTTAATGAGCTTATGGTGGGTTTAGAAGATCTAAAAGGAAAAGAAGGGCAAGAAGTTATGGCTCAGATAGGAAAAGGAATCTTTGTTAAAACTAAATTGATATCTGAAGATCTTACTGTAGACATTGGGAACAAAAGCCTTGTTACAAAGAGTATTGAAGATACAAAAACATTGATTCGAGAACAATTAGGGAAATTGGATGAAGCAAGAACTGAGCTTAGTAATGGTCTAGAACAGATTCAAGGGGAGATGGCCGGTTTAGTTGAACAATTCCAAGCAACTCAAGGTGAACCAGTAGAAAATACTCCAGAATCTAATAAAGCTCATTCAGAAGAGGCCCATAAGCATGAAGAGCACGTTCATGGGCCAAACTGTAACCATTAAACCATTAAACCATCAATAAAAAGTAAACACTTCTTTAATTAATCTCTAATTTAAATCTTAGATGTATGAGTTAAATATCTTTGCAAATAATCTAATAACATTTACAAAAGGAAACAATCTAAATACTAATTCTCAAGGAAAGTTATTAATATAAAATCCAATCATGTGGATAAACTTTGTTGCTGACAAATTATGACTTCACCGCTAAATAGACTTCAATCTAAATAAAAAAAAGAAAAAAAACTTTAAAATAAAAAAATAAAAAATTTGGAACGAGAATTAATCTCGTGGTTCCATTGGTTTAGCTTCAGAAACTTTAAGTTCTCTTCCTTCCATTTCTTTACCATTCATTTCTGAGATAGCTTTCTGAGCGTTTTCTTCGCTCTCGATTGTAACAAAACCGAATCCTTTCGATCTTCCTGAAAACTTATCACTGATTAAATTAGCTTCGCTTGGTTCATATGATGCAAAAAGATCTTTTAATCCTGCTTCATCAACGCTCCAAGGCAAATTACCGATATATAACTTCATTTTAAGGCCTCCTTATAACTATAGTAAAAGAAATCTAACAATCCTTCCATGTACATTTAACTAACATATCCATCCTTAACAAAAGGGGTTTTTAAACTCTTTCATTTCTCTGTGATTATCTTTTTAATGAGGCTTTTTGGGACAAATTCAAATGCAGGATTTCGTATTTTTATCCCTTTTGGAGCTTTTTTCCAGAGTTCTTTGAAGCTTCTTTGCTCCAATTTTAATTTTTTAGGAGAAAATTTCCAGGAATCTGCAATCACATAAACAGGGATTTTCTCTTGTTTGGCAATCCGGCAAATCGTTCCTGAGCCAATCTTATTGATAATGCCATTTTTTAATAAGGCGTCTGCTCCAATTAATACCTTGGTTGCCTTTTTTGTTCCTTGTTCTTTTTTTAAAGCAACTCCTAAAGCAGAATCTGGAAACATTGTGACGCTTATTTTTGCGTTTTTTAATTGGCGAGCAGTTTTTCTTCCTTGGTATAGTGGGCGAGTTTCCGTATTATAAACCTTAAATTTCTTACCTTTTTTCTTGGCATGAATTAATGCCTCCACAACATTTGTAGAGTGGCAATGAGTAAAAATGACATCGCCATTTTTAATTAGTTTCAATACTTTTTTATTTATTTTATCTTGGGCATTATCAAAATGATTCAAGATTTTATCATAAGGTCCATTATCTAATCTGTCTAAAACGTTTGCTAACATTGGTTCAGTGGGCCTAAGAGAAAGTAGTTTCTTTTTTGCAGACTTAGTCTTATTTGATTTGTATGCTTTGAGTGCGGCTTTAGCAATGTTTCTTGCCCCTTGTATTTTTACAGATTTTATATCTCTGCACACGCCCTCAAAATTCTTCCCCATTCAAGAATAAATGCAACAAGGTTTAAAAAACTGATTAATCTATTATTTTTATGTTAGAGATGATCATTAATCCGAGAGAAGCTGAAAAGGGGCCTTGGAAAATGTTTTTTATTGGATTAATATATGCTTCATTATCTCTGATTTTAGTTCATTGGTTTTTTAGAGGAGATAGTGTCTTATCACAATATTCTGGCATGATTGTTGTGACCTTTTGTGTGATGTTCTCCTTACCATTTATTTATTATACGATTAAGAGAGAGGAAGAAGAAGATGAGCGAGTTGAAGGGCTATTTAGTGTTTGGAGAGCACATAGTGATGCGATACAATCATTTATGTGGTTGTTTTTTGGATTCATAGTCGCATTTTCATTTTGGTTTATGGTCTTACAAAACCCCCTTTTATTTAATTCTCAAATTGAAACCTACTGTTTGATAAATAATCCAAGTAATTTAGAAAGTTGTGTTTCACAATACAATATACTTAACACAGACCCGGTTAGTGGATATGCTACAAGTGAAATGAGATTTCTTTCAATACTTGAAAACAATATTTATGTTATGATTTTTACATTAATCTTCTCATTGATATTCGGAGCAGGGGCAATATTTGTCCTAGCTTGGAATGCTAGTGTTATTGCTGCTGCAATTGGAATTTTTACCCAATATAAAATAACGCAAATCCCAATAGGTATTGCGAGGTATATGATTCATGGGTTTCCAGAAATAGCTGCGTACTTCATAACTGCCTTAGCAGGAGGGATATTTGGGGTAGGAGTCATAAAAAACGGGGTAAGAAACTACAAATTTTTAAGAGTTGTTGAAAATACAGTGCTATTATTGTTCATAGCAATCATCGTATTGATCATTGCGGCCGCATTAGAGGTTTATTTCACTCCTATCCTATTCTAGAAATCTTTAAATAGAAACTTTTTTTCCATAAGAAATGGAAAGCTTCGAAGATAACCAACTAAGAGAGGACAATAGGGCGGAAATTGGTTTTGAGGATATAGGTGAGAGAAAGGAAAAATTAATTCATATCTTGAACAAAAACAATTATACTAGATTCTTTTCTGTGGCTACAGCGATTTCTTTTCTATTTGCGCTAATTATTTTCTTTAAAGTTCAGATTCCAATGTTATCCTCAATAAATAGTTTGGCTTTTTTTGGATGGGGATTGTTAGGGCTTTTCTCTTTGGCTTCCATAGTGCTTGCATATCAAGGAAAGATCAAATATGTTTTTATTCTCTGGGTAATCTTAGCACTTGTTATGGGGATTTATATCCGAACACTTCCCATGCAAGATCATGGAGGAAATCCAGGATTATGGGATATTGTGAAAAATGATTGGACGCTTGGTCCAGATTTAGATCCATGGTTATTTACACGTGTTGCTGGAGAAATTGTTGAACAGGGAACAATTCCTGAAATAGACCATATGAGAAATGTACCACTAGGATTTGAAAACTCAAGGGAAACAGTTCTTTTACCCTACATGATTGCATGGACACACATGTTAGTTAATTTGTTTGGAGAGTACAGTATAGAATTTTCTGCGGCTTTATTCCCAGTTATAATGTTTGCTTTGACAATTCTTTCATTCTTCTTATTTGTTAGAGAAGTTTTTGTAAAGAAAGATAGGGGAAGAAAAATTAAGGCTAACCTGATTGCTTTAATTTCAACATTTTTTATGATTGTTATTCCTGTATTTTTATCTAGAACTATAGCAGGAATTCCTGAAAAGGAATCTGCAGCATTCTTCTTCCTCTTCTTGTCTCTTTTCTTCTTTTTGAGGGCTTGGAATCAATCTAACCTTAAGGAATCCATTTTCTGGGGAGTTTTAGCTGGGATCTCAACTGCTGCCATGGGACTTGTCTCGGGGTTATTCTCCTATATTTATGTCCCAATTTTTATTGCTAGTTTTATTGCATTTATACTGAATAAATTTGATAAAACTAAAATAATGGTCTACGCTTCTTGGTGGGTCAGTGCTGCAATAGTTTTATCATTAGCTCCTGGAAAAATAAGTCTATTGGCATTATTAACTTCATTAACTTTATCTCCTGCATTTTTCCTTTTGGTTTTATTAGTTTTACATGTGGTGTTATGGGAAACCAAACTTTCTAAGAATAATTTTCTTAGAGGATTAAAATTGCCAAGAAATATCACTTCATTAATTGCAACCGCAGGAGTGATCTTAGTCGGATTCCTTATTGTTGAGCCTGCATTAATATTTGCAAAACTTGATGCTATTAATCAGCTTTTATTTGAGCCAACTACTGGAAGATGGAATACTACTGTTGCAGAGAATAGACAACCGTACTTTAAGGAATGGGTTGGAAGCTTTGGGCCATTCATGATGGGAATTCCTCTTTTATTCTGGTTCTTCTTTATTGGATCTGTTGTTTTATTCAAAAAAATGCTTAGAAAGATAAAACCTAGAGATTCTTGGTCTCTTACAGTGATGTACATATTCTTCTTTTGTGGACTTGTCTTCTCTAGATACTCTAGTTCTGCATTATTTAATGGAGAGAATTTTATAAGTAAAGCATTCTATCTTGTTTCTGTACTTATTCTAATAGGAGGAATAATTTATTATTATATAAAATATTTTAAAGAAGGAAATAGGGATTTTGAGAAAATAGATTACAATCTATTATTGTTGTTCTCTCTTTTTGTAATTACCTTATTTACTGCTAGAAGTGCAGTTAGATTAATTATGGTTTTAGGGCCTATTGCTCCAATTTTTGTAGGATATATCCTTGTTGAGGTTTTTGATTCTTTTAGAAAGTCAGTAAATAAAGATAGAAGGATTCTCTGGGGAATCGTTTTAGTTATAATTGCTTTACTTACACTATTTATCTTCTTCAATTTTTATGAGACAACTAAAAACCAGGCGAACTCTTTTGTTCCTTCCCACTATAATCAGCAATGGCAAAAGGCTATGGGCTGGGTAAGAGATAATACTCCTCAAGATGCTGTATTTGGGCATTGGTGGGATTATGGTTATTGGGTGCAATCAATAGGGGAGAGGGCCACGGTTCTAGATGGAGGGAACGCAATAAGCTTTTGGAATTATTGGATGGGAAGATTAGTTTTAACTGGAGACAATCAAGAAGATGCTCTTGAATTTTTATACAATCATAATACAACTCATTTTTTAATTGATTCTTCCGATATAGGAAAATATGGGGCTTTTTCTAGCATAGGGTCTGATGAAACTTTTGATAGATATTCTTACTTTGGAACTTTTTTAGTTGATGAAAGACAAACTCAAGAAACTCAAGGAGAAATAACTTACATCTATACTGGAGGTGTGGCACTTGATGAAGATCTTGTCCTTGAAAGAGATGGTTCTGAAATTTTACTTCCTAAAGGGAATGCTGCGGTCGTAGGAATTACAATTCCTTTTAGTGCGGATGGGGCTTCACTTAGTCAGCCATCAGCAATAATGTTTTATAATGGGGCTCAACATAATGTTCCTTTAAGATATGCTTCAATAAGTGGAAGAGAATTTTTTGATTTTGGTTCTGGAATTGAAGCGACTGCATATGTCTTCCCTTCAATTAATGCGGGGGAAAATATTAATCAAAACCCAGTTGGAGCAGTCATGTTCATAAGTCCACGATTAATGAGGGGAATGTTGGCTCAAACATATATTTTAGATGACCCCTTTGATAATTTCCCGGGTTTAAATTTGGTCCACTCTGAAGCAAACTCAATAATAGATAGTTTGAGAGTACAAGGGATGGATCTTCCTGATTTTGTGCATTATCAGGGGATTCAAGGTCCAATAAAGATTTGGGAGATCGCCTATACTGGGGAAGAAGAACTCCAAGAAAAATATATGGATACAGATTCCTCTAAATATCTTGAATGGAAATTATAAAATGGTAGAAAATATTTTATTTGCACCAGTCATATTTGGATTTCTTGCAACTTTGTTATCTTTGCCACTTTGGATAGGGAAAGCTAAGAAAACTGGATTAGTTTGGGAAGATATGCATAAGAAAGGATTGCCAAAAGTTTCTGGTTCTGGAGGAATTACCGTAGTTTTAGGTTTTGTAATTGGAGTTTGTGCATACATTGCAATAAAGACATTTATTTTCCAGACAAGTGATCAAAATGTTCAAATATTCGCCATGTTAGGAACTATTCTGATTGCAGGATTAATCGCGCTTATAGATGATTTTTTAGGATGGGTTGATGGAGGACTTTCTTGGAAATTTAGACTCTTCCTTATGGTTGTGGCGTCTATTCCCCTTATAGTGATAAATGCGGGAGAGTCTACCATCCTAGGAATAGAGGTAGGATTATTCTGGCCACTATTCTTCGTTCCATTAGGAATTGTTGGAGCATCAACAACTTTTAATTTTGTTGGAGGATATAATGGATTAGAATCTAGTCAAGGGATAATAATTTTATCTGCATTGGCATTAGTCTCTTGGTTAACAGGAAATACTTGGTTGACATTAATTTGTTTAGTCATGGTCTTTTGTTTAGTTGCATTTTATCTCTATAATAAAAATCCTGCAAGTGTTTTTCCTGGAGATGTTTTAACGTATCCGGTTGGGGCATTAATTGCAATTGTTGCCATACTTGGAAACATGGAAAAAATTGCAGTATTCTTTTTTATCCCATATATAATTGAAACTGGATTAAAGGTTAGAGGGAAATTAAAGAAACAAAGCTTTGGTAAAGTTAATGAAGATGGAAGTTTAGATGTTCCATATGATAAATTTTATGGTTTAGAACATATTGCAATTCATATTCTTAAAAAAATTAAGGGGAAAGCTTATGAAAAAGATGTAGTTCATATAATTAATTTATTTCAGTTAGCAGTTATACTCTTAGGTTTTTTCTTATCTAGAGGGGCCTTATTCTAATGAAATTATATAAGTATTTGCCAATAATAGGTATAGCCATCTTTATTTTTATCCTGCTTAAATTGGATCTATCTAGCATTATAGGAGAAGTTAAAGGGGCGAATATTAATTATTTAGCTATTGCTTTGTTTTTTCTTTTTATCTCTACAATTTCTCAAACTCTAAAATGGTTTGTTATAGCAAGGGTACAAGGGATAGAGGTTCCTTTCTTAAAATCCTATAAAATTAATATGATTTCTAATTTTTATGGATTTATAACTCCTTCAAGAATTGGAAGCGCATCTAGAATAGCTTATCTTAAAGGATTTAAAGGATATCACATGGGCAAAGGAGCAAGTAATTATGTATTAGACAAGGTTCTTGACTTAGGTTCAGTATTTTTTCTTGCAGTTATTTTTTCTTTTGTTTTTAAAGAAATTTTAAGTAAGAATCTTCTATACTACTCTACAAGTTTACTTATTCTTCTATTAGTTTTCCTGTTAATATTTAGGGATAAAGAACGGACTAAGAAAATTTTGAGAATGGTTTATTTGAGGTTTATCCCAGAGAAAATAAAAGAAAAAACGAAGGGAATATTTAATTCATTTTATGATGGGATGCCTAAAAAGAGATATTTTCTTTTATTTGGATTAATTAATATTGCTAGCTGGATTGTTTTGTATACCATGACTTACTTTATTGGGCTATCTATCGGAATTAATGTGTCGTTCTTTTATTTCTTGGCAGTTCTACCTGTAGCAACCCTAATTGCCCAGATCCCCATAACTATTAGCGGGTTAGGGACAAGAGAAGCAACAATGATTAGTTTATTTGGAGTATTAGGCGTTGGAGCAACTAAAGTATTCTCAATGGCCTTAATCTCTTTAGTAGGAGGAATTATTCCTGCCATCATAGGAAGTTTTTTAATACTCAAAAGTAAAGCAAAGTGATGGATAAAGTAAGTATAATAATCCCTTGTAAAAAGGTTGATTCTCTAACCAAAAAGTGTGTTAAGCATTGTTTAGAACTGGATTATGAAGATTTTGAGATAATTCTCTTGCCAGATACATTCAAGGATGAGCTAAAGAGTGAAGGGAAGTTAAAGGTCTTTGAAACGGGGGAAGTGAAGCCTTCGGCAAAAAGAAATTTAGGGATGAAAAAGTCTAAAGGGAAATTTTTTGCATTCATTGATTCAGATGCTTATCCAGAAAAAGACTGGTTAAAAAATGCAGTACCATATTTTAAGGATGAAAAAGTCGGGATCGTTGGTGGACCAAACCTTACCCCAGAGGGAGCAAATTTCTGGGAAAAAGTTTCAGGGCATATTCTGAGTAATTTTTGGATTAGTGGAAAAGCTGCAATAAGATATAGGGTTTCAAAAAATCAAAATACTCATGAATTACCTACCTGTAATTATTTATCTAGAAAAGAAGCTTCTTCAGAATATGATTCTAGTCTTCTAACTGCGGAGGATTCTGAATTTTGTTTTGAATGTATAAGAAGGGGATTCAAAATTCTTTATGCAGGAGACGTCGTAGTATACCATCATAGAAGAGATACTTTTGGAAAACATGTTAAGCAGATGTGGGTTTATGGGAGAGACATTGCTTGGCTTACAAAGAAAAAGTTTGCTTTGAAGGATGTTTATTATTCAGCCCTTAGTTTATTTGTAATTGGATTCTTTGGGGGAGCAATACTTTCTTTATTCTCTAAAATAATTGCAATTCTTTATTTAGAAGCGCTTTTTGTTTATTTTGCAATAATCTTCATCCTTAGTGTAAAAGAGTATCCTTGGATGACCTTGTGGGTTTTTATTGGAAGTGTCCTAACTCACTTCTATTATGGGTTTGGATACCTATATGGTTTAATTCTCCCTCAAAGTAAGGAACACTTTAGTGTGAGATAGTTAACGATTGTGATCCATAAGATTTTTAAATGAATTTCTGCTAAGGTCTTTATGAAAAAGAGGCTGGCCATTAAAAGTAATGAACTATATTCTGGGTTATCTATTAATTTAAAAAAGTCGCAGGGAGATTTATAATATGAAAGTAATGGTAGGTTATCCTCCAACAATATCTGAAAAGGGGACACCTTTGTTATCCCAAAATAGGCAATTTCAATACTTTGAAGTCCCTACTTTTTTATTCCCAGTAGTTATGGGAACAGCTGCAACCATGGCCAGGGATAAACATGGCCATGATGTAATTTGGGAAGATGCTATTGCTCAGAATTTGAATTGGGAGCAATATTCTGAATTGATTAAAAGAGAGAAACCGGAAGCATACTTCTTTGAAACTAAAGCGCCAGTTGTTAAAAAACATTGGGCAGTGATTAAAAGAATGAAGGAAGAATTTCCTGATTTGAAAATTGTTATGTGCGGGGATCACGTTTCATATGCCCCTGGAGAGAGCATGGAGAATTCTCCAGTAGATTATGTTATTAATGGGGGATATTTTGATTTTGCTTTTTGTGAATTATTGGATTCTCTAGAAAAAGATGAAAAAGTTCCAAACGGAATTTGGTATAGGAAAAATGGGAAAATAGTTGATAATGGAAAATATAACTTTAAGGGTAAATTGGATGAAGCACCAATTATAGACAGAAAATTAACTAAGAATCATAATTATCAAAAAGAATTTAATCTTAAGGGAAGACCACTGGCTTACATTATGAGTGGACGAGATTGTTGGTATGGAAAATGTACTTTTTGTGTTTGGGATCATACCTTATACCCTAGAGGAACTTTTGGAGTTAGAACTCCAGAGGATGTCTTGAAGGAAGTAAAATATCTTGTTGATGAAATGGGAGTTAGAGAAATCTTTGATGATTGTGGAACAGTAACTGTTGGGCCATGGTTAGAGAAATTCTGTAAATTAATGATTGAGTCTGGCTATAATAAGAAAGTGATGTATTCTTGTAATATGCGTTTTGGGGCGGTAAACGCTGAAATGTATAAACTTATGAAAAGAGCAGGATTTAGATTGCTTAAGTTTGGACTAGAATCTGGTTGTCAAAAGACTATTGATAAGCTAGATAAAGGGACAAAAATCCCTGAGATTCTCCCTTCTTGTAGAGATGCTAAAAAGGCAGGATTAACGGTTCATTTAACAATGATGGTGGGTTACCCTTGGGAAACCAAACAAGATGCAATGGAGACCTTTAAACTGGCTAAAAACCTTATGATTCATGGGCATGCTGATGTTTTACAGTCTACAGTAATCGTTCCTTATCCTGGAACTCCTTTGTATAAGGAAGGGATTGAGAAAGGATGGTTCAGGTTTGACGCTACAGATTATGAGAGATTTGATATGACTGAGCCAGTTTTCAAAACCCCTGGAATACATCCTCAAGAGATTCAGAGTATTTGTCAGGAGAATTATAAGATCTATTTTGATCCAAGATATGTGTTCCAACACTTGAAGAGAATAAAAACTATGGAAGATGTGATTTACACTTGGAATGGAATTAAGGCTGCAATTGGGCATGTTAAAGACTTTGCAAGACCGGTTCAAAAAGCTCAAAAAAAGCCAGAGGAAAATCAATCTGAAATTATGGAAATCAAAGAGATTGAAACTAATGTTCGTGAAAAGAAAGAAAAAGAGTTAGTTCAGATAAGATAATCTAGAAAAACTTAGTCATTACAAGTTCTTCTGGTTCAGTTTCTAGATAAATTTTACCTATTTTATTTTCTTTATTAAAACCATGTTTTTTGTATAATGAAATGGCTATTGAATTTGAAGAACGGGTGAAGAGATAAATACACCTTATTTTCATATCATACTTCTTGAAATATTTTATTGCTTCTTTAATTACTAATTCAATTATTTGGTTTCCTTTGCCTTGATACTCTTTTGCTATTTGGACTCCTTCTATTTCTCCAACGCCTAGAAAAGGATTTTCTTTAACATAGAAGATTGTACAGTTACACTATCCTTCAAGAAATCTATCAATTCTGCTAAATTTGTACCCTTTCTTCTTACAGAAAATTATGTATTTCTCTAGTTTATTTAAGAGCATTATGTGGTTTCTTTTTATGTATGGACTTACATTGAATTTTTTTATATTTGTAAATTCCCAGGGATGAAATACAAGCATTGTGTAGGGGGAATTAACCAGGGAGAAATTAACCCTTGTAAATAATTTTGAATAGATTAATGGAAAATTCTTAAATGCCAACCAAAAGATTGAGAGATTTACTATTGGGAGAGTTGAGAGAGGAATTTCAATAATATTGCCTCTTTTGTGGATATCTCTTCTTTGGTTTAGATTCATATACCTTCCAGGGAGAAAAATTGGGTGGGTGGAAGAATCATATTCTAAACCTAAGTCAGATAAACTATCTATGTTTTTTATTCCCCACCTTGGTGCTCTAAAACCTCTTATTTTTTTGCCTACTATTTTTTCTTTTTCCTCTTTTGCTAACCAAATATGTTCTGGAGATTGAGCTGAGGAAGAATGTGAATAACCATGTGAAGCAATTTCGTGCTTAGAAGATAATTCCTTAATTGTTTGGGGGTATTTCTTTGCAAAATTTGCTGTGGCAAAAAAAGTTAACTCTATATCGTGCTTAGAAACAAGTTTCATTAAATTGTCTAAACCACTTTTGGAAAGAGCATACATCTCTTCTTCAGAAATTTCTTGATTAAATTCTCTGGGGAGATCAAATTCTTCAAGGTCAATTGTTAATAGTATTTTTTTCATTTTATTTATTATTTATTATTTATTGCCGGCCATTTACTTAATAAGACGCATTTTTAGAAGACGGTAAACAAGGCCAGGTAAAATTCTTATTTTTACTGTGCTATAGTCCACTTCATTTGGAGAGATATAATGTTCTCCGATCTTTGCTTTAGCATTACTTGCTTCATAGAGAAGTTCCATGTCAAATTCAAAACCGGTGCACATGAATGGTTTTTTGAATTTTCTTAATAAATCTCTTCGCATAAATTTTGCTCCTGCTTGGGTATCTTTAAAGTTAAAACCAAATAAAAATCTAAAGATAATTGAACCACAAATAGAGAAAAATCTCCTTGTAGTAGACGTTTTATATCTTAATCCATCTTTAAATTTTGTAACTATTACCATATCCAGAGAATCTAGTCTCTTCATCATATTTATTACTTCTTTCAAATTGTAAGGGTTATCTGAATCTAAAAATCCAACAATATCGTTCTTTGCAACTTTTAAGCCCATTACTACGGCATTTCCTTTACCTTTTTTTTGAGTATTTAGGACTATTATCGGGAATTTATCTTTTAATGAGAGGACTTTTGCATACGTTTTTTTGCAGGCATTGCAAACTACAATGACTTCAAAAGGATCAAATTCTTTAGAAAAATGCTTGAAATATTCTTCTAAAGAAGCTTCAATAAACTTCTCCGATTTATATGCTGGAACAATAAGAGAAAGACTTTTCTTCATAAAAAACCGATACTAGGGATAATTTATAAAGATAATTATGGTGGAAAGATAGAAATATTTTGGTAGGCAAAATGCAATATACAATTTCTAAGCAAGCGGATAGAAAAATAGCGAATGATATGGAGATTATTGTTCAGGAGATAATGAAAAGTATCCCCAAAACAATCTCTATAATGTTGACTGGAGGTTTTTCTAGAGGGGAAGGGCCTGTTAAAAAAATAAAGGGCCAATTTAAGCCATATAATGATTATGACATCCAAGTTGTTAGTAAGGTAAAGATTAGTAAAGAAAGGGTAGACAAAATAGCAACTCAAATCTCTAAAAAACTAGGATATGGAGGAATCACAGAAATATTCTATCCATTTAAGAAAGAGAATCAAAAAATGGAAAGTAGTTTTTATGTTGATTTGAAATGTGATACCCCTAAAGATTTAAGAAAATTATTGCCCAGAATAAGAAATTATGAATTAAGGGAGGGAGCGCATATTTTATGGGGGGAAGACATTAGAAGCATTATTCCTGAATTTAAATTAAAAGAAGTCCCATTATCAGATAGCGCTAAATTGCTTCTTGATCGATTAAGTCAATTAGTAGAATATTACTCGACCGAGGGTAAGCATGACAAGGAAGTATTAACTTATTTTATTCAACAAGCCTATGCTGCTTGTTGTACTGCCCTTTTATCTCTTATAGGGAAATATGATATAGGCTATACTAATGCTATGGAGATATTCAAAGAAAATTATGAAAAAGATTTTCCTGAATTATATCATCAAATCCCTGATTTACATAAAAAAATTGAGGTTTTCATTAATTGGAAGAAAAATCCAGTAAAACTTCCAAATGAGAATGTGGAAGAAGAATGGTTTATTGCTAAAAAAAATCTTTTAGAGGTTTCACGATACTTTTTTTCTAGATTCTTGAATAGAAAGATTTCAAATGATGAAGAACTTGCTAAAGGGATAATTGATATGTCTAGTAGATTTTATGGCCAATACATAAATTTCTTATTAAAAGGAATCCCGGGGAAGTTATCTGAGTTATTTGTCCCTGGAGTGAGTTTTATTTTAAAGAAGAAATATAACCAGAGGCTTAGATCAATGGGAATTTCCAAAAGAGTTGGTTTCCTTGGTCCTTCTCCAGATCTAATTATCTTCACTTCACTTATTTACCTTGCTTCTTCAATATGTGAAGGGAATAAAGTAGATTTACTTAAATTGAATAAAGCGAGAAAGTTATTGTCTAGAGCCTATCCTGTTAAAATGGGGGGCTGGGAAGAAACAAGTCTTGATTATGCAAATTCTTATATAGCGTTCTTCATGCAAAAATTATAATGTCTAAGTTGATTATTTGTCTAGATGGTCTGGGTAAAGACCTTGTAACTAAAGAAGATATGCCCTTCTTGTATAATTTTGGAAAAGAGAATCATTTTGGGACACTCAAAACCCTATTTGCTTTTACTGGACTAGAATATTGCTTTTTTACAGGTAATACTCCAGATAAATCTGGAATATGGTTGGAATTTTGTAAGAGTAAAAAAAGCATATTTAATAGTTTTTTATTAAGGGCATTTTATTCTAGTGGAATTAAAAATTATATTGCAGCATTTATTCAATTAATTTCTAATAGGAGTTACATTGCAGGAGTGCATAATATTCCAAAAAATAAATTAAAACAATTTGATGTTAGCGTTAAATATGGATTATGGAAATTACCTTATTTCACGCAGAAAACCTTTGCATTCTATAAATGGCCTCTTTTTGTAAAGAAAAAATGGAAAAAGATTATCCCAAAATATGAAAATGATGATGAAAGGCTAACTAGGCTTTTGGAAGAAAAAGGATTAGATATTTATTACACTCAATTAATGACTGCGGATAAGGCACTTCATAAGTTTGGAAAAAGTAGTCCTAAAACAAAAGAATCACTAAGGAAGCTAGATGGGTGGTTAGACAAACACCTTACTAAATTCTTAAAAGAAAATAAAGATGGAGAAGTCTTCATTTGGTCTGATCATGGTTTTTGTGAAATAAATAATTACATAGATCTTTGGGGTCAATTACCAAAAAATAAGGAGTATGAATTCTTTATTGCAGGAACAACTGCTTCATTTTGGTTTGAAAATGAAGAAATAAAAGAAGAAATTTTAAAGATTATTAAGAAAGACTCAAGAATAAAGGTCCTTAATGATAAGGAAGCTAAAAGATATAAAATTCCACTTGAAGAAAGAAATGGGGAGTTAGTCTTATATTTGAAGAAAGGGGATTATTTCTTTCCTAATTTTTATCAAAAAGATAATAAAGAAAAGTTCATAGGAATGCATGGTTATCCCGATGATAAAGAGCTAGACGGAATATTTATATCAAATAAAAAGATTCCCTTAATGTTAAAAATGGAGGAAGCATTCAATTATTTATAATGGCGAGGAAAAAAACAGCATTTGTTACTGGAGGAGCAGGATTCATAGGAAGTCATCTTAGTGAATTACTCCTAAATGAAAGTTGGGAGGTCAAGATTCTAATAAGAAAGGGTGAGATGCCTAAACAATATAGTGATAGTGTTTATCCTGAAGTTATCGAGATGCTAAAGGGTAAGGGTGCAAAGATCTTTTATGGTGATTTGAGAGATTTAAATTCATTTAAGGACGATATTGGGAAAATAGACATTATGTTTCATGTAGCTGGAATCGCGTATCCATATTTTGGTTTAAGTGATAAAGTTTACTTTGAAGTTAATACCCAGGCAACAAAGAACTTGGCTAATTTTTGTTCTGAACTTGGAGTTAAGAGATTTGTTTACTTCTCTAGTATTGAAGCTGCAGGACCCTCACTAGATGGAAAGCCGTTAGTTGAGGGGAGTTCTAGGCATCCAACAGATGCTTATGGAGAAAGTAAGAAAGCTTCTGAAGATTTCTTGAAAGAATTGGGGAAGAAAAGTAAAATGGGAATTTCCATTGTTAGGCCGCCTATGACTTATGGAGAAAGAAGTCCGCTCTTGGCCAGACTCTTTCAATTTGTAGATAAGGGATTTTTCCCAATGTTTGGAAAAGGAAATGCGCTCTTTGAATTTTGCTATGTTAAAAATTTAGTTTATGGGGTTTACTTGGTAGGTATTGGGGAGAAATCTATTGGAGAGACCTATTTTGTTTCAGAAGGGAGTTATAAGATAATTGAAGTAATTAAGAACATTGCAGAAGTTATGAAGAAGAAAATAAAAATAATCTATATTCCAAAAACTCCTGCATATATGCTAGGGATATTCATGGAATTTCTAAATAAAATCTTTCCATTCTATCCATTTAGAGGAAAACAAACTGGAAGCCCATATTTTTCTAGAAAAACTGTAGATTGGGTTACAAATGATATGTATCTTTGTTCAATTGACAAATTAAAGAGCGATTTGGGTTATGAACCACCTTATACTCAGGAAGAGGGGATAAAACGAAGTGTTGCGTGGTATACGGAGAAAGGATACATTTAGAATGAAAGTTTTAGTTACAGGGGCTAGTGGATTTATTGGAAGTCATCTAACCCAAAGACTAGTAAAAGAAGGCCACAGTGTTCGCGTCCTTGTTCGAGAAGAAGACCAGAGTAAACTTCCAAAAAATAGGAAAGACTCATTAGACTTATTGCATAACTTAAAGCTAGAGATTGTCAAAGGGGATTTCTTGGATAAAGAATCTTTAGAGAAGGCTTTAGAAGGAATTGAAGTTGTTTTTCATCTAGGCGCAATTGCTAGACCAATGGCTATTGCCGATAAATTATACTTTGATGTTAATGAAAAAGGAACTAGAAACTTGTTTGAGTCAATAGATAAGAAAAAGATTAAGAAAATAGTTATGATGAGTAGTGTTTCTGCTGTTGGAACTGCTAGAAATGACCTTGCACTAGATGAGAAAAGTGAAAGACTCCCAGTGGACGTATATGGAAGAAGCAAACTAGCTCAAGAGAAAGTGGCAGAAGAGTTTATTGAAAAAGATAAACTTCCAATAGTAATGTTACGTCCTCCCATGGTTTTTGGCCCTAGGGATGTTGAAATGTTGAGATTGTTTAAAGCTGTAGATAAAAGATTCTTCCCCCTATCAAGTGAGAATAAGTGTTTAGAATTTCTTTACGTTGGAAATTTGGTTGAAGCCTGCTTTCTTGCCTGGAAAAAAGGTAAAGTGGGAGAAAAATACCACATAACTAATGGAGAACATTATAGTATAAATGACGTTATTAACTCAATATCAAGGGCTCAAAATGAAAAAGTGTTCCAAATTAAATTGCCCAGGTTTGTTTTTGTTTCAATGGGATATCTTGTAGAAGTAATCTCTAAATTGATAAATGCACATCCCCCATTTCAACATAATACCATTGATTGGATGACCGGTAAATTATGGTATAGTAATCCAGCAAAGGCCATGAAAGAATTAGAGTATAAGCCAATAGTTTCTTTAGATGATGGTACCAGAAATACTTTTGAGTATTATAAGAAAAAAGGATTTCTTTAGTTAATTGATCAATTAATGGGATCAGTATTATTTGTTGGGGCTTCTTGACTGTTTATCATTACCTCCTCCGCATTTACAAGAGCGTTATGATATACAAATTCATAAATAATGACTACTGGTTGCTCTCCTTGATAGTAAACTTGGACAGGATTTACTCTATTCGGATGAGTTTGAGGATAGTTCAAAACCCATTCTGGTTGACCGCGCATTTCAAATACTGAAAGCATCAAATATCTTGGTTTTGCTTCTTCGATGTAGGCATAGAACTCCGACTCATTTCCTTTTGGAAGATCCCTTCTATAGGCTAAATGGAGTTTATTTGTTGCCCTCTCAGCATAATATGTTATTTGAGGCATTGAAGCAGAAATAATTATGTCTTCCAGGTTTGAATTTCTTTTAATCCATTCTCCTGCTTCTTTTACTTCTAGATAGGAAGTTTTCTTAGAGTCAATAAGGTCTCCTGAAAATAAAAACCCTGGAATTAATAGTGCAATAAGAATTATTGCTGCTAAATAAATTGATTTTTTACCTTTTATTGAAAACTTTTCTGAAATTATCCTTCTCAAAGAAGCAATTGGGACTGCTGCCATGAAAAATAGGAAGGTTAAGGAGGGCATCATATATCTTTGTTCCACATTTTCTGTAATGTACCCTAAAACTAAGAAATTTGTTACAATCCACAAAATAATAAAAAGTTTCTTTTGGAGCCGGGGATTTTTAAATAATTTATCAAAGCCTAGAATAAGATCTCCTAGCATATAAAATAGTCCTATTAGGAATAAGATAAATACAGGGGTTGACAGTGCGTAGGGAAGATTCTTAAAATAATCTAACAACTTTCCTAAATCCCCTGAACCTCCAAGCTCTCCAGTCTCTGATAGGCCATCCACCCTAAAATAATAATTTAGTATGTCTGCCGCAGGATTTCCATAATGTTGATTATACATTATTACGTGTGGGGAAAGAACTAGGAAGAAAAGTAGAAGAGTTATCCAAAGCTTCTTACTCTTTAGGAATCCAAACTTTTCTTTACTGAAAATAAGGATTAGGAAAGGTAGGGCAAATAAAGCGAATTGCATCCTTGTTAGAACTGCTATTCCATAAAATATTCCGAACCAGTATAGATATTTATTTCCTTGTCCTTTTATGTAACCTTTCCAGAAGAATAAGGTGGCTAACATCAAGAAAAATGTTGCTGGAAGACTGGTCAGGGGCCTACCAGAGAAGAATAGGAATACCCATGAGAATGTAAGGATTATTGAAGTGTATAAAGCTAGTTCTTTATTGAACATTTCCTTTATTAAGAAATATGATGTTGCTACAATTCCAGTAGAAAAGAGTAAAACTGTGAATCTTATTGCGCTTTCTCCAAGACCAAATCTAAAGAAAAGTGAACTGAAAAGTGGCCAGAAAAACCCCCTTCTATAATACCATGTGTCGAAGAAATTTGTATTTAATCCAGCCCAAGTTTTAGCTGTAGAAAGATAATCTGCTGCATCCCACCAGATAGGTTGATCTAATGTTTTTGTAAATACCCAAATACGGATAATGAATGCAACTGTTAAAATTAATAAGAAGAATTTATCATAATCGTCTTTAACCCAAGAAAATAGGCTTCCTTTTATCTTCTCTTTTCTCTCCTGATTTTCAGCATCAAAGTCCCCCATTAAATTCAGTAGTAGAAAGGGTTTTTATTGTTTATTGTTTGTGGTTTTGGGTTTATTGTTTGGCAATGAATAATCTTACATAAAGTTTAAATAGAATTTATTAGCACTATTTCTATGGATGAAGAAAACAGAGAAGAAGTTACAAGTCTAGGGAAATATGACAAAGCCGGGTTTAAAGAAATAACTATGGAGAAACCTAGAGAGATAGATGCTACAGGAATTGAACGGCCGTGGAAAATGGATCCCAAAGGATATTTTTTAATTAGAATTAATGAAGATTTAAAAAAGATTGAAGCTGCGCTTTGTGACTATAAAAAAAACAAAGTTAGAATCATTATAAGAGGGGATAATCCTGTTGAAGTTTATACTGCCATCTTAAAAGAAGAACTTGTTGAGAATTTAGATCATGCTGCTGACCTTGGAGTTGAACTAGAGAAAGCTTATATTGCCCTTAAAACGGGAAAGAGATATACTCAAGATAAAGTTGACCTTGAAGAACAAGATGTTGAATAAAATACAAATAAAAGATGTTTCGCCATGTTTAGATATTAATCTTAATCCAATTGAGATTTCTAATGGATTTTATAGCCTACTTGGAGGAGGAACTTTGATGCGTGTTGAGAATATTGAAAACTCAATCTTTGGAGTTAAGGGTACGTTTGGAAACAGTATAGAGTATAAAACTAGCTCTAATGAATTGTCTTCAATTCTGTTTAAGACATTTGAAGAAAGGGGTGTTTGTTTAGACTTTGAACTTAATGATACGGGGTTATTTTTAAAAGACATTCCTGGAACTAGAATAATTATAGAAGATGATAAAAACTTTTTTGTGAAAGATATCTCATACCTTTTTGTATTGAAGGATAAAATCACTGGAAACAAGATCGAAGGCATAAATGCTCAAACCCGTCTAAAAAATGGAATGTATCTCCTTGACGTTATTGCAGTTCCTCGATTTGGGAAAAGACGATGTTTGGGAATAGAGCAGATTCCAAATCTATTTAGTCCGCTTTTCAAAAAGAACCAATTAATCCGGGCCTATGCTATTGAAAATTTAGGTTTCACAAGTGATGAATCTTCAACGATATTAAATCAAATGATAAAAACTTTAGAAAGAGCTGGAATTGAGTTTAGACTTTCAATTATGGATACTGTTGAAATGAATAAAATTAAATCTAAATCTAGATCCTATATAGAAGAAATCTCTGGGATGAAAGAAAGATATCTTATTTTACATCCTGGATCTAAAAAAGACAAGATTGGAATCCTTTATCTTGTTTTTGATGAAAATGGGAGAATTCTAGGGGAGATTGGTTATGGTCAAGAAGGATTGGAGTATATCCCTCAAGAAGGATTGAAAGTTATTCCCGTTATTTATGAGTCAGGGGTTGATGTAAAAGGCTCTAGGATTGAATCTAAAACTTCTTCAACAGAAATACTATTGACTAATTCTTCAGAGTATTGATCACTTCTTTCTGGAAAGAATTCTTCAAACATTGGTGAAGTTATTTTGGTTAGAAGATCATATCCCTCGATTTCATGAGGGGTTGTACAAAAAAAGAGTGCAGTTGTAGGTTTTTTTAGAGAAAGTGCTATGTGGAGTGAAAAACTATCTCCACAAACTATATTGTCGCAGATATTCACTAAAGAAGCAAATTCCCTTATGGTATTATCGAAATTATTCATGTAAATTCTTGCTCCTTTTTCTTCTAATTCTTCAGCAAATGAATCAAATTTCCCTTTTTCATCAGGACCTCCAAAAACTAGGATTTCAAAACCACTCTCTTTTGCTCTTATTATGAATTCTTTTACTTTATCTATGTGCCAAGCCTTTGATGGCCACCTGGGAGAAGAGCCTAGATGAAGCCCAATAATCTTTTTTCCAACTAAATCATTATTTTCTAGAAACTTTTTTCCAAATGTAATTTCTTCTTCAGATAAATTTATTTCTGGTATTTCTTGGTTATATGGGATTTCAGCTGCACCAAACATTATCTCTTGGTAGGTTTTTCTATTTGTTTTTTTTAATTCATCATCAAATAATGTATTCAGGTAATATTCTGCGGAAACATTAAATGGGGCAGCATAATCTCCTTGTGAGTAGAATCCAAATTTTTGTTTTGCATTTGTATTCATTGCTATTTTTGTTGCTTGCGTTTCTATATCAAAGTTATAGACTATATCAAATTCTTTAGGTATTTCATCGCCAAGAATTGAAAGGTTGTCAACATATTTGTTGTTATTGAATAAATCTTTTGAACTTTCTTTAGTTATCCACGTTATCTCTGAATTTGGATGTTTTTGCTTTATTGCTGGTAAAACTGGGAGCGTTCTTACAACATCACCAAGGGCGCCAAGTTTTATGATTAGTATTTTTTCCATAGCTAAAATTTAAAAAAGGATTCTATATATAAGGCTTATGAAAGATAAGTTAAAAGCCTATATTGCTAGTCCATTATGCCAAGAAGAAGAACGAGTATTCGCTGAAGAGTTAGATTTTCTTTGTAAGGATCTTGGACTAGATACGTTCTTGCCGCATAGAGATGCGGGGTTATGGAAAGAGGGTAAGCCATTTGAAGATATTGCTAGAGATGATTTAAAAGGTTTTGAGGATTGTGACTTAGTTGTTGCTAATCTTAATGGGTTTAATATTGGAGCTGGAACTGCTTGGGAAATGGGATATGCTCATGCAAAGGGAATTAAAGTCATTGGATTAAAAAGTGATAGAAAGATTGAGGATTCAGTTGAGGAAATGAGTGCAATAATCCTGGGGATAACAAAAATAGTTACTTCAACAGAAGAATTGAAGGAAGAAATTAAAAAATTAATCTAAAGTTCTAGTTGAAGTTGTCTCATTTTCTCTCCAACCGTCAGAGTAAGTTTCCTTACTTTTCAATTCTTTAAACGCCCTTTTGTAAGTATGTAATCTAAGAAGACAAAGTTCAATTAACCAAGATAATTCCTTTGGTGTTTTTGCAAAAGTAAAGATTGAGAATCCATTTTGTGCTTCCTTGAGGAATGATTTTGTTCTAGGCATATCTGGAGCAATTTTGTTTAAATTTTCAAGCCCTTTAATATTTCTTACTTTTTGAGTCAACCAATCACTCCTATTATCTGGATTTTTTACATACACTTCTACTTCTGGAACATACTTTATTTTGTATCCTTCTTTCCAGAATAGGTATGGAATTATGCTATCTTCAGAAGTTTCCATTGGAAAATCAAAGATAACTCCCTTTCTTATTGCAAAGAGGTATCCTGAGCATTCAAAAAACTTCTTCTCATTTGAAAGTTTCTTTCTCACCTTATGGATCCCATTAAAGAGAAAATGTGACCAAAAACCATATTTTGTGTCCCTGGAATCAATTGAAACTGGACGAGCAGTTATTGCCCCTACATCTTGATCTTCAAATGCCTTAAGAATATCTACTACGGCATTATCAGAAACATGAACGTCCCCATCAGTTGAGATAAAAATGTCGTTTTTGTTGTCTGAACCTAATTCTTGAAATATTAGGTTAAGTGAATAACTCTTTCCCTCTCCTGGATCAAGAAAAAAATTAAATCTGCTATCTTTAATATTGCCTCTTAAGAATTTTTCAACTTCTGGGAAAGGATCAATTACGGTTACCCTTAGATCATCTCCTGAATATTGATTTAGGAAAGTTGTTACTGCCCTTAGAGTTGCCTTGGGCTCATTGTAAGAGTTAATTAAAACGTCTATCATTTTATTCTAGAACTTCAAAGGGATAATCGTCTGGACGAATCATTACGGTCTTATTATCTTCCACATTTACTTCGATTCTTACCTTTCTTTTACCTTGTTTTCCTATGTCAGAGAGTTCTATACTCTCAACGGTTCCTATCTTTCCAAAAACAGTTATCTTCTCTCCTTTTTTTAACTCCTTGGCTTCTTTCTTCATATGAGGAAATAAATGTTTAAATTTATAAACTTTGTTAAGGGGAGATATACATGAAAAAGGCAATTATCCTTTGTTCTGGAGGGCTGGATAGCGTTACAACTGCCTACCATGTCAAGAAAGAATTAGATTATGATGAATTGTTCATCCTATTCTTTAATTATGCTCAAAAGGGTTTAGAAATGGAAAGAGAATCCTCAAAAAAATGTGCGTCTGACCTAAATGGAGAATTCATGGAGATAAATTTAGAATGGTTAGGGAAAATATCTGACTCTTTAATCAATAAAGAGGGGGAAATCAAAAGATTGGTAAAAGATGACTTGAAAAATACCCAAGAGTATGCTAAAGTCTGGTATGTTCCAAATAGAAATTCTATCTTTCTTAATTGTGCGATTGCTTTGGCAGACTCTTTAGGGGGAGGAGACCTCTTTGTTGGATTTAAGAGTGAGGGGGGAGAAAATTATCCAGATACAACCCCTGGATTCATTGAGGAAATCAACAAAATTAGTGAAAGAGTATCTTCTAACAAAATTAAGATAATTGCTCCATTGATTGAAAAAGATAAAGAAGATATTGTTAAAATGGGGAAAGAATTAGAAATTGATTGCAGAGATACTTTTAGCTGCGACATTGGGAAAGGAATCCACTGTGGATATTGCCTTTCATGTAAATTAAGACAGCAGGGATTTTATTGGGCAGATATTAAAGATCCCACAAAATATCAAGAAATGACCGATTAAAATTTATATCTTACTTTATCGTAAAAAGATTTAACTTGAAGTGGCATTGCCCTATATATTGGCTTAATTATTTTTTCTCTTGTATTGTCCATTACTTCTATAAATTCTCCGGCAGCATAAGTTGGTTTTTCATTTTTAACATGATAATTTACAACTTTTTTGCTAGTCAAATATTCAACAACACTTGCTGGCATTAAACCATATCTTCTTTCTGTACAAGATCCTCTCATCATGTTAAGAACTAAATTAAGGTATGGATTTTTCTTTTTCAACTTAATATGTTTCCAACGATCCCAATAATTAAGAGTCCCTGCTGTATCATTATATGTTTTTATCAAACCATCTTCAACTGCTTTTTTGTATAAAGGTGTCCCTTCGAAGAAAATCAAATTATTAACACTTAAAAAATAAGGTTTTGGAATTTGTTGTAATAGCCTTATTGTTTCGATAATATCTTCATTTGTTTCATACGGATTACAAGAAATTATATCATACATCACAGTCAATTTATCCTTGTATTTGTTTACTATCTTTGCGCATTCTAGAACTTGCTTTGAGGTGATGAATCTATTGTAAACTTCCTTGTTTAATCTATCACTTCCACTTTGAATCCCAATAATTATGTCTGTCAAACCTGCTTCAACTAATAACCCTATTTTTTCATCACTGACATCTCCAAAAGCCATTGTTGCTGGTTCGGCTAAACATTTCAATCTAATTCCTACTTCTTTTTTGTATTTTTCTGAAAATTCTCTTAGCCAAGAAGTTTTTCTTACTGTTATTGTTTCATCCCTTATATCGATTACTTTTATTGAAGGGAATTTCTCTTTTATCTTTTTGAAAAATCCAACTACATAATCTACACTATATGAACGTAGTGCATCTCCTTTCCCTTCATAAAGAGCCCTTAAAATATTATTAGTGCAATATGAGCAAGCCTGAGGGCAACCACGTTCGGTTTGGAAAAACAACATTCCTCCTAGATGTCTTTCTTCAAAAGGAATCATTTTACCTCTTTCTAATATCCACTGGTCTTCAATGTCAAAGTCTGGTTCTGCTAAAGTATCTAAATCATTTGGAGGGGGACGGACAGGATTTTGATATTCCTTTCCGTTTAATCTAACCCAGAAATTTTTAATATTAGTAATGTCCTCGCCCCTTCCCATTTTATCTGCAAGTTCACAAAGTGCTTCTTCTGCTTCTCCAACAGCAATTAAATTGCACATTTTGAAACATTTCTCTGGGAAAAAGGTTGGATGTGGGCCCCCCCAAACAATAGAAACATTTCTTTCTTGAAATAAATCAATTAATTGTTTTGCTCTACCGGTTGTACTTTCCATTGAGCTAATTCCTACAAGGTCACTATCTTTAGCCTTAGCCCATATTTCCTTAAGTTCTCTTTCAGAATACCTTCTCATATAATCTTCAACTAGCGGTAAGAAAAGCATTAGAACATCGTGGCCTGATCGCTCTAGACAAGCAGACAAAGTCCTTAGACCTTGGTCCGAAGGGAATGTAGAAGTGGAGATTAAAGTTATTTTCATTTTATACCTTTTTTATACTATCAGCTGGGTTAAAGAGTTTATAAGTTTTTTGAGGGTTTTTCTATTAACTCCCTATACTCTTTCATGAATCTTTCATAAATTATATCCCAGTCAAAGTTTTTAGACTTTTCTAAATTATTTTGGGCTATTTCTTTAGCTAGTTTTGGGTGGTCTATAATTTTTAAAATATTGTTCTTTAATTTTTCAATATCCCCATAATTTGAGAAAAATCCATTTTCAGGTTCCTTCATTTCATAAGGAATTCCATTTACAGGACTCGTTGCGATTGGGAGTCCAGAAGCCATTGCTTCAAACAAGGTTAATGGCAACCCTTCCCTATAACTGGGAAGAGCATAGACGTCTGCAGCTTGATACATTTCAGCAATATTCTCTTTTCCGCTTATTGGTCCAAGGTATTGCATATTCTCATAGGGGGCAATTAGTTTCTTTACTTCTTCTGCCTTACCTTCATCTGGACCAACCCAAACAAAAGCAACATCTTTTCTTTTTTTAGAAATCTCAATTGCTGCTTGGGCTAATTTCTCTGGGCCTTTCGTAGGATTTAACCTTCCGAAAAACAAAACCAAATATTTTTCTTTAATATTATTTTTCGCCTTATACTGGTTGTTTTTTATTTTCTTGAATAAAATGGAATCCATCCCATTAGGGATTACTCTTATCTTACTTAGGGGAGCATATTTTTCTAGGATCGGAATCTCCCAAGGAGTTATTGCAATTATCCTATCGACAAATCCAAATGAGAACTTATTTAGGAAAAGATCATTAATGACCATAAATGGCCTTAGAATTTTTGGTCTAAAAGAAGCATCTGTCCAAGAACAGTGAGTTGTGTGGATATGTTTTGCTCCTGACTTTTTGGCTAGAAGTCCTGCAAATAAAACATAATCATGGCCTGCCACATGGGAATGAATTATATCAAATTTTCCTTTAAACCTCCATAATAGAGATGGCCAGATGAAAGTATTTAGAGAGAGCCTTGCAATGTATGGAAACCTATGGATATGTACTCCATTAATTATCTCTTCTTTTTTTTCTATCCTCTTGTATTTGTCTGAATCGCAACAGAACACATGTACCTCATGGCCATCCTTTACTTGCCTTACGGCTAGTTCTTCGATTACTTTCTCAACTCCGCCAAAGGTTGGCAAATAAAACATATTGACATAAGCAATTCTCATATACTGATGGACGAAAAAGTGTTTTTAAATTATTAGTAACAAAGATACATGTTTTAGGGATACATCATTGCCATCTTTATTAGAAAATATTCTTTGGATATATAAATCTTTTAAAGGGGAAGAACTCTAAATATAGAATGAAATCAAAAAGCCAGAATGCTAAAGAGTTCACAAAATACTATCAATCAAAGAAAGTTACTGGAACCTATGATAAACAAAGAGAGGGGGGGAAATATAGATTAGATAAGCGTAAAAAAGAACTTAAATTTTTCTTAGACCTATTGGATAAGAAAGATGGAGAAAAAGTCCTTGAATTAGGATGTAGTAGTGGATTTTTAACCCAATACTTAGGTGAAGTTACTGCTATTGATACTTCTGAGGGGATGTTAGAAATTGCCCATAGTAAAAATCCTAAATCTACGTGTGTTCCAGGAGATATGTTTGATATGCCGTTTAAAGCTCATACCTTTGACAAAGTCGTCACCATGAGAGTTTGGAATCATTTAGATGAAAAAGATTTAAGAAATGCCCTTAGAGAAGTTAAGAGAGTATTGAAAGAAAAAGGAGTTTTAGTCTTTGATGCTGAGGATGATTCTTTTTTAAGAAGAGTCGTTGCTAAAATTTATCAGGCAGTTACGGGAATAACGGGATTTAAGATCTATCAATATTCTTTGAAAGAATTGAAGAAAATTCTTGGAGAAGAAGGATTTAAAATAGAGAAAGGGAAATTCCTAGAGCATCGGGTTGGAAGACAAGTTGTAATGAGGACTAAACTCCTATAAAATGAGTTTTAGAACAGCACTTGTGAAAAATAAGAATTATAGAAAATTTAGACAAAATGTTTGGTATTTTATTAATAGAAATGTTTCTAGGGAAATTTTAAAGAAAGATGAGGAAGAAATAAAGATTCAGAAGCAATTTCCTCAAAAAGTAGCAGTGATTTTTCAAGGAACTGAGAATTATATTAAAATGCTTCCTAATTATTATGAAAATTTGAAAAAGTTTTTCTTGCCAAATACAAAGAAGGATTTTTTTGTTATGACAGATCAGTTAGATTTTCCATTGTTAAAAAATGAAGATATATTCCCTATTTTCCAAGAGCATGACAAGATTGTTATGTTGAGGGCATATGAACATATTCTTAAAGCTGAAGAGAAGCTTAAGGAATATTCACATATTATTTGGGTTGATGCGGACATGTTCCTTGAGCAAGAATTGTTAGAAAAAGAATTTTTCTGCCATGATAATCCGCTATTTGCAGTTAGACAACCAAATTTTCTGGTTATTAGGGGTAGCTTTGAGAGAAACCCTGAATCTTTGGCATGTGTTTCTTCAGGGGATGATCAATCAACATATATTCAAGCATGTTTTTGGGGAGGGCGAACTCAAGAGGCCTTAGAACTTGTAAGAGAACTAGATTCTAGAATAAAGAAAGATATGCATAATGAATCTATGGCTAAGTTGGAAGATGAAGCTCACTTGAATAAATATAGAATAGAGAATCCTGATCTATTTTACATCTACCCTCATAGTTATGGCTATCCTATTTCTAGAAAAATTCCCAAACCATTTAAGAAAAAAATAATCCATGGAAAAGATGAGAAAATAGAAGTTCCAAGGTAAAAACAATATTTTAGTATCATAAAGCTTATTAATTAAACATCTGCCTTAAGCTAATGGTTCCTAAAGAATTCTACAAAGGAAAAAAGATTTTAATTACAGGAGGTCTAGGAATGATTGGCAGTGCGCTAGCCATAAAGTTGGTCAAACTTGGTGCGGAAATAACAATTTTGGATGCTGAACTTCCAAGATATGGGGGAAACCACTTTAATATCTCTCCAGTAAAAGACAAAATAGAGTATATCAAAGGAGACATAAGGGATCCTGCAGTGGTGGATTTTTTGGTGGTAGAAAAAGATGTGATCTTTAATTTAGCCGGACAAGTAGATTACAACTATAGTTTAAAGGACCCTTTTTTGGATAATGATATTAATTGTAAGGGTCACCTTGTTGTTTTGGAGGCTTGTAGAAAATATAATCCAGATACAAAGATAATTCATGCAGGATCTAGGATGCAATATGGAAAAATTATTTCTAATCCTGTAACTGAAGATCACCCTACAATTCCTTTGAGTATTTATGGGGTGCATAAATTGGCTGCAGAAAAATATTACCTTGCTTATAACCAGCATTATGGGTTGAAAACAATCTGTTTTAGATTTACAAACCCCTATGGAATTAGGTCTCAAATGAAACACTCAAATTATTCTATCGTTAACTGGTTTATACGTCAAGCAATTGAAGGAAAAGAAATCCCTATTTTTGGGGATGGAGAACAAACAAGAGATTATATTTTTGTTGGAGATGCTGCGGATGCTTTAATCGTTTCGGCTGCAACAGACAAAACTACTGGAAAAATATATAATTTGGGCTGTGGAAGGCCAACCAAATTTATTGATATGGTGAAGACCGTTATCAAAGTTTCTAAATCCGGTAGGCTTGTGAAGAAGGAATGGCCTAAACACTGGCAGAATGTTGAGACGGGGGGGTTTTATGCAGACATAAGCAGACTTAAGGCAGACACGGGATGGAGCCCAACACACTCATTAGAAGAAGGGGTAAGCAAAACAGTTAAATATTATAAAAAATATTGGAAATACTACTGGTAAAATGATAGAAGGGGTAAAAATAAAAAAGATTGAAAGACATTGGGATGATAGAGGATTCTTTTGTGAAGTCCTAAAAGATGATGATGAATTTTTTAAGGAAATTAAACAAACCTCATATACCGAAACTTATCCCGGAGTGATAAAGGCATTTCATTATCATGAAAAACAAGATGATATTTGGTTTGTTGCAGGAGGTATGGCTCAAGTTGTTTTATATGATTTGAGAGAAGGGTCTCCTACAAAGGATGAAACACAAGTGATATATGCGGGGGAAGATAGCCCGGTATTAATATATATCCCAATTGGGGTTGCACATGGATATAGAGTTTTAGGGAATGAAAAGGTGAAATTATTTTATCATACTACTGAGAGTTATAATCCTAATAATCCTGATGAAAAGAGGATCCCATTTGATTCTCCGGAAATTGGCTTTGATTGGGAAACAAAAAACAAATGAATGTTAAACATAAACTTTACTTAATTACCCCTAAGGCGTTTAGGAAAAGGGTCAAGGAATTTTACTATAAGAAATTGCTCCATTCCCTGTATGGAATAAAACATAGGTTGCTTTATGGAAGAGACTTTTTTGAATTAATAGCTTTAGAAACAACTACTTACTGTAACCTAACTTGTAGTTTTTGTCCAAACAGTAAACATGACCGAGGAAGTGAGAAAAATGAGAAATTAATGGATGAGGGTGTTTTTAGGAAAATAATTGATGAACTTGCAACAATAAACTATCGTGGAAAATTAGCTCTTTTTTCATATGGAGAGCCTTTTACTGATAAAAGAATGCCTAGATTGATTGCTTATACTAGAAGAAAGCTCCCTAGGACAAACATTCAACTTAATTCAAATGGATTTTTGATGACAGTGGAGTCTTACAAAGCAGCAGTTGCTGCTGGAGTAGACGTAATTAATGTAAGCCAATATGCAGACATAATGCCTCCAAATGTAAAGAAAGTCTATGAGTATCTTAAAACTCGTCCAAAGAGGGAGAATAAAATAAAATATAGAATTTTTGATCAAACTCAACTATCAAATAGAGGAGGGGAAATTGAAACTGAAAGCTCAGTTAATGATGAGGTTCCAATTTGCATGTATCCAAAAGCATTTGCATTAACAATAGATTACAAAGGAAATTTAGTTTTATGCTGTAATGATTATCATGGAAATATTACTTTTGGTAATCTTGGAGAAAAAACACTCTTTGATATTTTAGATAATTCACGTTTTTATACAATCATGGGTGAGATAAGAAGAAATGTATACAAATTGCCTATTTGTAGAAAATGTGTTGGCCTTGATAAGGTTGAAGAAAAGAAAGAAGATCAACTAGTTACTATAAACAATTAATGAACTTTCTTGAAAAATAGTTTTATTATTTCTAAATCTTGTTTTTCTATTCCTTTTATTATTAGCATTGAAGCCACATAAACCAAGATTCCTGTTGAGACTAACATCGCGCCCATTATTAAATCAAAAGAGGGCACTGTTAATAGGAAGTAAAAAAGCACTAAGGACATTATTACACTTGAAATAATTGGTTTTATTGTAGGGCGTAGGGATATTTTCAGATTAAACTGTTTCTTGGAGATTGATAGAGCAGCTAGGAAATAGAAAATCCAACTTAGAGATGTTGCAATTCCAACTCCTGCAGTAGCCCAAATTGGTGAAACTGGGAGAAGTATTTTTATTAAGATAAAGTTTAGAACTACATTCATGAAAAGAGTGATTAAAATTAATTTTGCGAATATTTGTGGCTTTTCTTTTGCTGAAAAAAGAGAAAGAAAGGTTCCAACGAAGATCATTGGGAATATTAGGGGAGCGAGGGCATAAAGCGGGATTGATGCTGAAAGATAATCATAGCCATATAGTGCACGTACAAGATATCTTCCTAAAATGATTATTCCAAAAGAAGAGGGAATTGCTAAAATGGAGATATATTTTACAGTCTTGTTAATTGTTCTTTCTATTTTATTATTGTCTAGTTTAGTAAAAATTGGCAAGAGTATTCCATTTGGAAATGCTGAAAGAGAAGCAACCCCAATTATTATTGAAAAAGCAACTTGATAGTAACCTGCAAATTCTGGGGGAAGAAAAACTCCCAGCATAATTGAATCTACATATGAAAAAAACATTGCGGAGATGCTTGCAATAGTGATGAATTTTAGGAATGTCCGTACCCTCTTCTTATCTATTGCTTCCTTGGATTTTTTATAGAGATCTGGAAGCAACTTTCTAAGATAAAATAAAATCCAACCAAAGACGAATAGATGAACTATTGCTAAAAGGGCGAAAATTGAAGTTATTTGATTTTCTTTAGAGATGTGATAGAAAATTAGGAAAACGAATCCTATTCTTAATATTTGAGTGATAATCTCTCTTTGGGCAACATATCTGGTTCTTTCAATTGCATAGAAAATTTGGGCATGGAATACTTCTATTGCGGTTACCAACATGAAAAGGGCTGCTACTAAGAGAGGAAAAAATAAAGAAGCATTGTCATAAAAGTAATATGCTAAAGGATATGCGCAGAGTACTAGTAAAAAGAATACAGAGAGTACAAGGATTAGTTTGACTTTTAGCAGATACCTGTAATAAGAGGTTACTTTTTTCTTTTCTTTGGATAATGCTTCTGAGAGATACCTTACAAGAGTAGAATTTACTCCTAAATCTGCAAAGGTGAAGAAAATCATTGTTGTTGAAAAAATGATTGTGTAGAGTCCATATCCTTCTGGTAATAGGTATCTCGCCAGGATGATTGTGAATGCCAATCCTCCAAACCTATTTATTAGAGTTGTAAGTAAATTCCAGAAAGAATTCTTTATTATGCTTTCTTTAGCTCCATATTCTCGCATTATGATCTTTCGTTTGGTGGCTTTTTAAATTGTGAGTATCTATTATCCTACAATAATCTTTAAAAATAGTTGAAAATGAGTATTTATATGGAATCCTTGGAACCAAACAAACTAGTTTTTTCTGAAAATTTGGGAAGTGGGATAAAATCCCTCATTATATCGCCTCACGCAGATGATGAAGTTCTGGGATGCGGAGGAATTCTGGACAAAACTTGTTTTGTTTACTATTGCGGGTTAGATGAAAGCAAAGTTGCTCCTGATCCTACCCATAGAATCTCATTGGAAGATCGAGAGAAAGAAATTGGAGATGTTTCAGATTTTCTGGGATTTCAATATGCAATAAATAGAGATACAAAAGTTAATTTTTACCAGGAGCAAGAACTTATTTCTGCTTTTGAAAAACAAATAAATGATCTTAAGCCAGAAAGAATCTTTATTCCCCTTCCAAGCTATAACCAGGACCACAAAACTGTTTATCGGGCTGCACAAGTGGCTTTGCGACCCCATGATAAAAACCATTTTGTAAAACAAGTGCTAATTTATGAACAACCACATTCAATAATCTGGGACCAAGGCGACTTTAAACCGACTTACTTTGTTCCAATAAATATTGAAAGAAAGATAGAGGCTTATGAACTTCAACCTTCACAGGTAAGGCCGTTTAGATCTCCAGATTTATTGAGGGCCATTGCAAAAGTTAGAGGATCTCAATCCAACTGTGATTATGCAGAAGCTTTCAAGGTTGAGCGGTGGGTTGAATGAAGTTTGCTTATTTTGGATATCGTGAATGGGCAGAAGATATTTTGACAGATATTCAAGACTCCAAGTTTGATATTAAATCTTTTACAACTAAAAGCGGTGAATACACTTTATCTGCTAAAGAAAGAAGTAATGAAATAGATCCAAAAAACCTTTCGTTTGATAGCCTCAAGGAATTTGATGCAATAATGTTTTATGGCTGGTCTTGGATTGTTCCCAAAAAAATAATTGATTCTGTTCCTTGTGTCTGTTTGCACCCCTCTCCACTCCCAAAATATCGTGGAGGGAGCCCGATACAAAACCAGATCATGGCTGGAGAGGATACGAGTGCAGTTAGCCTATTTAAGATGGGGGAAGAGTTAGATGACGGACCACTATACTATCAGGAACCTTTTTCTTTAGAAGGAGATCTTTATGAGGTCCTCGGAAGAATGCGTGAAGTGGGAACAGATTTAACAAGAAAATTATTGGATGATTTTGAAAGTGGAACTGTGAAAGAGCATTCTCAAGATGAATCTCGGGCAACATACTGTAAAAGGAGAACTGGGGCCCAAAGTGAGATAAGCTCTGGAGACTTTGATAAAATGACCGCTAGACAGATTCATGACCACATTAGGTCCCTGCAAGACCCGTATCCAAATGCCTATATTACCGGTTCTGACGGGAAAAAAGTCTATATTACAGGTTCTCGGTTAGAAGAATAGGGAACTTGTTCTCCGTCTTGCGTATAAACAAACTTTTTTTCATTGAATATAGCTTCAAATGCTCCTTTAGTCATGGCCTTTATTGACTTGTCTTGCTTGTTTATGAAGAATTTTACAAATTTAAAGGGGTAATAAATAAGGAAAAACATTGGCATAAAGAAAATATTTCTGAATCCTGCTTGTTTTTTCATAAATAAAACTAATCCTCTTGTTCCAAGATATACTCTTTTAGGGTTTTCTTTTAGTGCAAGGCCGCCAAGCCTTTTATGATACAATTTTGCATCTCCAACTACAATTATTTTATATCCTTTCTTTCTTAACCTTACACACCAATCAACATCTTCATAAGTAAGAAAATAACTCTCATCAAACAAGCCTATTTCGTCAAAAGTTGATCTTCTAACCAATAATGATCCTCCGCCAACTGCATCCCTTTTAACCAGTTTTCCTTTGAATTCGTCTTTATACACCTTATCTCTTCCAGGACTCTCAGTTTTCCCCGTCCAGAGATTCATATGAAATCCTGCAGTTCTTAAAACATTTGGCTCTTCCGTGTAAAAATAAAGACCGCTTGTTGCCCCAATTTTGGAGTCAGATTTTAAGACTTTGAGCATTTTTTCTATTGTGTCCGGGGTTACCACAATATCATCATCTAATCTAAATACAAATTCTCCTTTTGATTTAAGAATGCAATCATTTATTGCCACAGGAGAGCCCAAGTTATTCTTATTTTCTATAAGAATTACCTCTGGAAACTTTTTCTTGATTGTTTCTGTGGAACCGTCAATAGAACCATTATCTGCAATAACAATTTCTACTTTTTTATGAGTGTTTTTCTTTATTGATTGGATACATTTTATCAAATCCTCTTTACGATTCATTGTTGGAAAAACCACACTTACAAGATCTTTGGTTGTTTTTGTTTTAAGCATTTTGAGAATATTGAGTGTACAAGTTTTGATGATTATCTATCCAAACCTTTAATTCTTTTATTTGTTCTAAGAAGTTTTTTCTCTGCATTATATCTGGGTCTCCCTGAGTTTTATCTACGACTGCTGTTTCTTTTTTATTTATTAAGATTTCTTTTCTAAAGATTTCCTTAATTTTTTGTAAAAGATCATATTTACTAATCTTTTCTTCTGTTCTTAAATCAACTATTCCAGAGATATTTGATTTATTCTCAATTAAATAATTTATTGTCTTTGCTAAATCTAAGGTTGTGACTCCATCCCAAATATGAGTTGAGTATCCATCCACCTCTCCGTTTTGGGCCATAAACCAATGAAATAATCCTGCTCCTTTCTTTAATTCTGGACCAATAATGCTTGTCCTGATTGTTAGATGATCCTCATATTCTATTTCTCCTGCCCTCTTACTTCGCCCATAAACGTCCTTGTCTTCCCAGCAATCTGTACTTAGATGAATTACCTTTATTCCTAAAGCGGAACTTATTTTTGCTAGTTCGTGGGGAAATAATGAATTAATCCTTACTCCTAAAATTGGGTTTTGGTTTGCTTCCTTAAGAATGCCTATGCAATTTATTATGAAGTCTATTTTGCCTAACTCGTTTGCCTGTTTTATTTTCTCCCCCCATCCAGGAGTAGTTACTTCAAAGTCTTCTCTCCCCCAAGGAATTATGTCCCAAGAAGTATTTTCTTTAAGATATAATGACATTACGTGTCCGGCCATTCCCTCTGCACCAAGAACTAAGATTCTCATTTAAATCCACTTCTTATCCTTAAATTTAAGGTCTTGAGAAGAAACATCTTCTAGAAAGTTTTTCTCTTTGATTTCTCCTAACCATCCATCATTCAATAAAACCTGTTTTAGCTCTTCTTTGTCCATAACGTGAGTATTTTGGGAGTTAAACTCTTCGAATTCAATTTTTTTATTCTGGAAATATTTGTCTGAAAGGCCTTTAATCTTTATTGGGGGTAGCACTATAAAGTAATCTTCTTCTTCTACTGTCCTTTCTGACTCATATCTTGAGACTAAAACTTCATGTATCTTCTCTCCTGGACGTATCCCTATTGAAGAGGACTTTGTTTCTTGGTCACCCAAGGTTTCTACCATAACCTCTGCTAAATCAATTATTTTTGCTGCAGGCATCTTCAAAACAAAGATTTCTCCTCCAATGGAGTTTTCAACACTTTTGAAAACTAAGTGAATTGCTTGTTCTAAAGTTAAAAAGAATCTAGTCATCCTGTCATCAGTTATTGTTATTTCATTGTTTTTCTTTATTTGTTCCCTAAATAATGGCACAACACTTCCTGCGCTACCAATAACATTTCCTCCCCTTACACAAACAAATTTTGTATTTTGGGAATGATTGTTTGCTGCAATGATTAATTTTTCTGCACATTGTTTTGTGACTCCATAGAGATTTAATGGGTCCACTGCCTTATCCGTAGAAATTTGAATTACTTTTTTTACATTGTTTTTTATTGCGACATCTATGACATTCTGAGTCCCATAAATATTAGTTAAAACTGTATCCCATGGGTTTTCTTCACAAACTGGAACATGCTTTAGTGCGGCCATGTGAAAAATATAATCTACTCCCCTTGTTGCCATTTCTAGTCTTTCTTTGTCTCTAACATCACCTATCAGGTATTTTATTATTGGGTTTCCAGAAAACTTGTGCTTCATTTCAACTTGTTTTTGCTCTCCCCGACTATAAATGATTATTTCTTGGGGAAAATGATTTGCTAATAGTTGGTTAACTAATTCATTTGCCCATGATCCAGTGCCTCCAGTTATCAGTATTCTTTTATGATCAAACATCTTAATAATCTGGGAATACAGCCGTATAAAAAGATTGCTAACCTCTAGTACCTGTTTTAATGTTTACCAATTTTTATTCTTAAACACGGCCATCTTGATTCCAAAGAAGTTTATTAATAGAACTACGGGGTTTACTAGTATCATGGAGATTATAGGTATAAATCCCAGACTCTCTACGAGTAATCTTATTGAGATTAGGCTAAAACTCAAGGAAATGATGTAAACAGTCAAATATTGTGGAAAGGTGATTAAAGGGGCCTTACTCGATTTAAAGGTATATTCCTTATTGAAAATGAATCCTAGAAAGACTCCTGCTACAAATCCTGTTGCTGAAGAGAGTAAATAACCTATTCCTAGAAAATGATTCATGATTAAGAAAGTCAGATAGGTTAATACCGTTGTTTCTACTCCCACTAAACAGAATCTAATAAATTGCCTAGATACAGGCCTATTTAGAATTTCTAACACCATAAGAATACTTTTAAATGTCCACTTATAAAGATTGTTAGGATAGACATAAAATGGTTAGAAAGGAAGTTAAATGGTTGGCAATCTTCATTCTAGTTTTGGCTTTATTTTCAATTTTTTCCACCAGACTGGGATTTCATGATGATTATGAATATATCAATATTGCCAAGAATTTTGTTGGAATAGATAATATTGATTTGTTTAGTGGGCATTCATTACTTTATCCATTCATCATTTCTATGTTCTTAGAGATATGGCCAAGCGTGACAATGATGAAGTTTGTTAATTCTCTCTGGTTGGTTTTAATGGGGGCAGTTTTATTATTTTGGTTGAAGAATAAAGTTGCGTTTATTCTATTTGCATTTTCTCCAATAGTCTGGTTTATGAGTGTTCAAACAACTCCAGTTTTACCTTCAGCTTTCTTCTTGTTATTGACTATTGCATTTTTTTATAAGGAAAAGTTACGCGGGAATTTGATTTACTCTGGATTCTGTCTTGGATTTTCATGCGCCCTTTACACTCCAATGATTTTGGTTGGAGGAATCTTCACTCTAGTATATTTCTGGGGGAAAGAATTTCAAAAATTCTTCTTTTTTATTCTAGCCATGGGTGTTGGATTTTTGCCTAGGATAATTCAAGACTATTATTTATTTAAGATGCCAGTTTATTCCTTAATAAGATATGCTGGAGCTAACTTCATCATTGCTGTGGGGTTAAACTCAGAAACAAATACAGTTAATCTATTATCTAATTTAGAAATTTTACTTGTTATTTTTCTTATATCACCATTATTCTTTCTGATTTATCGTGTTAATTTCAGGAAATATAAAAAACACTTGATTTTTTTAGCAATTACCTCTTTGGTTCTCTTCTTAAGAGTTCAACAGGGAAAATATTTCTTTTTATTGACTCCGTTGTTTTTATTGATCTTGAGTAAATACCTTAATGAAAAAGAGATAAAATTGCATATTTGGATTTCAATTGTCTTGATTGGCCTTCTTACTTGGAACGTCTTTGGTATTGGAGAAGATAAATTGATTGAAAATGATCTTAATCTTATTATCCAGGATTTCCCTTCAGAATGTATTATTGGAGGGGGGTATGATGCCACACTATTGGCAGCAAACCATTGGGAGGATTCTCCAAGATTTATTTGGTGGCAAGATTATAAATCTAGCCTAGAGAATGAGACCGTAATTAAACAATATACCATTGGAATTAGCCCTAGAATTAACTTGAGAACCAATTTGGAGATAACTGCTAGCTTTAAGAGGAATAATGATCGAACATATGAAGAATGTCCTCTTGTCTTGAAAGAAGGGCAAACTCTAGAATTAGATAATTTTGAGTTAGCGAAGTGTTATGATTATCTTTGTGTATATAATCAAACCTAAAAATGTTATCATTAGTTATGCCTGCATATAATGAAGAAGGGAGTATTGAAGGGACTGTGAGGGCATTCCATAAAGCTCTTGCGGGAGAAGCAATAGAGCATGAAATATTGGTTGTGAATGATAATAGTTCGGATAATACTGAAAAGATTCTTATTGGCCTTGAGGAAGAGATAAAAGAATTAAGGCATGTGGAGAATCTCCCTCCTAATGGGTTTGGAATGGCTGTAATAAAGGGCCTAGAAGAGTTTAAAGGAGATTATGTGGCAATTGTCATGGCTGACTTTTCTGATAGTCCTAAAGATTTGATAAAATTTTATTATGAAATAAAGAAGGGATATGATTGTGTTTTTGGTTCAAGATTTGTTAAAGGGGGGGAGACTTTTGATTATCCACCGCATAAAATGATCTTGAATAGAATTACCAATAATCTCATAAAGATTCTCTTTAATTTAAAATATAATGATGTTACAAATGCATTTAAGATGTATCGGAAAGAAACTATTGATGGATTAAAGCCTTTTTTGAGTAAACATTTTAATTTGACTGTTGAATTGCCCTTAAAGAGTATTGTTAGAGGATATTCTTATTCAATAATTCCCAATAAATGGAGGAATAGAAAAGCCGGGGTTGCAAAGTTAAAGATAAAAGAGATGGGGAGTAGATATTTTTTTATAATTTTATATTGTTTGTTAGAGAAATGGCTTTCTAAGGGAGATTATAGAAAGCTAAGAGAGAATAGGGCGTAATTCTTCTTTATTTTTAATTATCCATTCATGAATGGCTTTCACTGTTTGTCTTAAATCTTTTTTGGGGGTCCAATCTATAATTGATTTTATTTTTGTAGAATCAGTTATGAACCATCTTAAATCTAATTTTCTGTTTTGAGTTATTGAATCAATTTCGATTTTATTTCCAGTTATTTCTTGGCAAACTTTTGTTAGTTCTTTTAAGGAAGTGCTATTCTCTAACCCTCCTCCAATGTTGAAAGTTCCCTTATTGAATCTTTCAAAATTATTTATTTGTAATTCTATTAAATTAAATAAATCATCTATGTGAATAAAATCTCTTACCTGTTTACCTTCTCCGCCATAGCCAATATAGGAAAGTTTTCCCCCATAAATGTGTTTAGCTACCCATAAAACAATTACTCCTTGATCGACTTTCCCCATTTGCCAAGGGCCGGTTATTACCCCACAACGATTTATTATTCCTCCAATTCCAAAAGAATCAATATATTCTTCAACTAAATGCTCTGAGCATAGTTTTGTTGCCCCATATAATGAACGTGCCCCTTCTAACGGGAAATCTTCTCTTATACCCTTACTTGAAGCTCCTTTTTGTTCTCCTGAGAAAATAAACCTTGATTCAGTTTCTTTAAATTCAAAATTGTTTATGCTCTCTATTGGATAAATCCTGCTTGTAGAAAGAAAGATTATTTTTGCGTTATTTTTTCTAACTTCTTCTAAACAATTTATGGTTCCAATTAAATTTGTATTGAGTAAATACTTTGGTGAAGAATTAATTCCTGCTAGAACAGATGGTTCTGCTGAGCATTCAATTAATAAATCAAATCCTTGGACTTCTTCAAAATCCTCTGGATTTCTGACATCTCCTTGAATGAATCTTATCTCTTTTTCTTTTAGGCGTGGGAGATTTAGTTCTGAGCCCCTTCTTTTCAAATTATCTAGGACGGCTATATCAAAAAGTGGATTTCTTTGCTTTAATTTTATAGCAAAATTTGATCCTACAAATCCTGCTCCTCCGGTTATTAAAATTCTCATTTTATGTTTTAATCATTTCGTCAAATATATTTGGTAATCCTTTTGTGATTTCCCATTCTGGATAATCTTCCCTAAATTTATGCATGTCTGAATAATAACAAACATGGTCTCCCCTCCTATTGTCTGGAGAATATTTTGTATTTAGTGTTAACCCTTTTGTATCTAGAATCCTTTTTGTTTCTAGAATTGATATTGCATTTTCACTTCCTCCTCCCAGATTATAAACTTCTCCTTTTTTGGGATCTTGGTGGAAATGCCAAAATGCGTTTGCAACATCCCAACTATGAATTTGATCTCTTACTTGTTTTCCTTTATATCCAAAAATAGTATATTCCCTTCCTTCTTTAGCGCATTCAACAATGTATTTTAGATATCCATGGAGTGCCACTGCTGAATGTTGAGGTCCCGTTAGGCAACCTCCCCTAAAAACCCCCACATTTAATCCGAAGTTTATTCCATACTCTTGGGCCATTAAATCTGCTGCTGCTTTGCTTGCTCCAAACACACTATGGATTGAGCGATCTAAAGTCATTTGTTCATTTATCCCCTCTTTACTCACACCTATTCTTAATTCTGGGCGATTAAAATTTGCTTCAAGATCATATTCCCATCTAGTACCTTCTTCTTTTAGAGGAATGTCGTTAGGGGCATCCCCATATACCTTATTTGTTGAAGTAAAGATGAATGTGGCTCCTGGAGAATGTCTTCTTGTAAATTCCAACATATTTAGGGTTCCGCCAGCATTTATGTCAAAATCTGTAAATGGGTTCTTTGCTGCCCAATCATGAGAGGGTTGGGCTGCAGTATGAATAATTAACTTGAATGGCCCTTCATCAATAAATAACTTTTCAAGATTAGGTCTATCCCTAATATCAATACCCCAATTTCCAAAATTAGGGTGATCTTGCATTATAGAATCAATATTTCCGGAAGTATCTCCCCTCTCTCCAAAGAAATGCTCTCTCATGTTATTGTCTATTCCTAGAACTTGAAAACCTTTATTAGAAAAAAATCTAACACACTCTGAACCAATTAATCCTCCGGAACCAGTCACAAGTGCTTTGATCATCAACCCAATTAAATAAATTTATTAATAAAGATTTATGTTCTAAAAATGATATTGCTTTTCTAACTTTCTAAATTTTAAGTAATCATGGATTATTGAAATTTTATCTAACCTATCCTGGTGTTGTCTCATTTCTATAAGATCTAAGAATAAGTGGAAAACTAAACCCATAAAGACGTAAATGAAAAGCGGATGTACCCAAATTCCTAATGCTAATACTATTGAGAATACCTCTAAACCATGAAAGGTTAAAAAAACACCTTTGTGTTTGTTTTTTTCTTTCCTTGAAAGTTTAAGCCAATGAGAGTGGTTTATTCTATACCACCTATATGCCTTGAAGGGGTTTATGCTTTTTTTTACAATTGCGTAGTAAATTAGATGATCAAAATCTATCAAAACTGTTGAAGCTACGAAAATTAATGCTTCTAAAAACCCTACTTGTGGAAAAAATGAAATTGCTATTGCTACTAATGTTCCAAAGAAAATATGTCTAGATGGCAGCATTCTTCTCTTCTATCCCTTTTATCATGTCTGCGAATGCTGGTCTTGTTATGAAAACACCTAGAGTTATTCCAATAATTGTTGTTATTGCGAATCCCTTAAGCAAACCTGCTCCGGCCCACATTAGGGGAAGTAGGGCAACTAAAGCGGTAAAATATGTTCCTAGTATAATCTTGAATGCTCTTTTTAGTTTTTGTTTTATATTTAAAGTGTTGACTTGTTTAGCCTCATCTAAGATAATTATTTGACTGTCTATTCCTGTACCTACTCCTGCAATTATTCCAGCTATGCTTGGGAGATCTAAATTCCATTCTATGAAAGAAGCTACTCCTAAAATAATTAAAACTTCTGAAATACTAGTTATTAATAACGCTATTGCTGCCTTGAAATTTCTATATCTAATGAAGATCACTAAAGCCACAGCAACTAATGCTACAAGGCCAGTTATTATTATTGATTTTATAAATTCTTGACCAAGCACCGGGGAGATTGTATCTAATTTTACAATCTCTAATTTGTAGGGTAAACTTCCAGTAATTAAAATTGTTTGTAAACGATTCATCTCTTCTTCTGCTGCATCATAAGCTTGATCATTTGTAATTCCTGTTTCTGAACCTGAAATTGAAATTTGTGTTGTAACTCTTCCTTTCAAACTTTCTCCAATAAGAAGAGTATTTACAAGAGTATCATCTAAATATAAATCTAGATTCTTAGATAAGTAATTTCCTTTGGGAGTAGAATTTAATTCTAATTTGCCCGTTATATCTGCATGTTTTTTGGCCGCTTCTTCACTTAAGAAAATTGTAAACCTAAACCCACAGAAGTGTTCATTTTCAGCACTTTGTTCACATTGATAGATTCCTGCGCAAGTGGCATCATTTCTACAAACAGAAGAAATATCCTTATTTCCTCCAACAAAAACTATGTCCTCTCCAATTTTAGCTTCAAACTTTCCTTGCTGGCCCACAAGTTCTCTTAGATCATCAGGGGTTGTTCCAGCAATCTCAACAAGCATAAAATTATTTCCAACAAGGTCTGAAACTGGAAGGATATTTAGATCTACAATTCCATAAACATCTAATCTATTACTTACTACTGCGATTAAATCATTCATCTCGTCTGAAGATAGTTTCACATCTTGTGCCTTAACTAACGCCCTTGATCCTCCCTCTAAATCTAATCCAAATTTGATGTTTGTTTTTTGTATCTTTGAAACTGTTATTTTTGGAGAATCTGAGGAGAAAAGGATAAATTCTCTTTGAGTTGTTTGGATTGTAGTTTTAACGTTTCCATCCCCATATGGCTTTTGAGAAATTATTCTTGAAAAGTCTTCTAAAGAGTCTATTTGTTGGCCATCTATTCCTGTTATTACCTGGCCTTGTCTTAATCCTTCTTGGAATGCGGTAGAATTATTATCTACACTTGTAATAAGCACTCCTTTCTGGAAGAGTGTTAGTGGAAGTCCAAAGATAATTAGTAAGGATAACAATACTGCTATAATTAATAACCAAATTTTAAGAGTGAACTTCATTTTTCTTTTCTAGATGCCATTTAAGTATTGAAACATTTGTTATCCAAGTATTGATTAGATCAAATGCCAGCCCGATAACTAATATTGTAAAGATTTGTGTTAGAATTACTGAGAAAGATTTTGAAATTAAAAGTGCAAAAGTTATTGCTAACAATGAAGTTAGAGTCATTGTTATTCCGGTTTTTGAAGCTGAAGCAATTCTCTTGTTTATTGAACCTTCAGTCCTCTTTAATATTCTTGTAGTAAGTAAAATATCTGTGTCTACTGAATAACCAATTAGCATTAAGAAAGCAACTATTCCTGCACTAGACATTTTTATCCCCAATACATTCACTAATGCTAGAGTCATTAAGATATCTGCAAATGCGGAAATTATTACTGCAGCAGAAGGTACAAATGATCTAAATATTAGGAATACAACTCCGCCCATAAATAAAAATGCAATAAGAACTGCGATTAGGAGTTGCTTATAGAAACTCTCACTTAGGCTTGAGCCAGTGAATTCAAAACTAGAATTTTCTTCCGTTAAGGCATATCCTAGATATTCTTCTAGAATTTCTTTTGTTTCCTCTCCATCTGTAATGGTTTCAACAATTATTGCTTTTTGTTCGTTTGTAACTATATCATATATTGAACGGGTGTTTAAATCTTCTAATTGGGAAGAAAGGTCTTCATTTATCTTATTCATGTCCAATGAACCTTGTATTGTGATGGAAGTTCCCCCGGTTAGGGATATGTCTTTTGAAATGAAGTCACCGGTTTGGGAATTGAAATAAAACATATATCCCACTGAAATTATTAATAAAATTAGAGGAATTAATAAAAGGGTCTTGTAGTGTTTGTCGTGAAACTTCCCTAAATTGAATTTTTCTTTGTGTTCTGTATGTGTATGCTCTTCCATTTTAAAAATGCGCGGGCCGGGGTTCGAACCCGGGTCAACTGGTTGGAAGCCAGTTATTCTACCACTGAACTACCCACGCTTATTTATGAATTAAGGTAATTTGATACTTTTTTAAATGTTTGGAGGAATAAAATCTATCTTATGCAAGCACCGTCACTACATCCATTTTCGCAGACTGAACGTCTAATTGATAAGCCGCTATGAAGTGGAGAAGATTGATAGAATTCTATTAATGTACACCCTTCTTCACTGCAAGAATCAACTTTAACCAATCCATTATACTTGGTTCCATCTTTTTTCCTTATCTCTGTTGGCCACGCACAGTAATCCACCTCTTCAAAAATTTTGACATTCCCCCTCCAAAGCTCTAATACTCCTCTTGAATAAGGGTCGTCTTCACCAATCCTTTTTATAAAAAATTCTGGAGAAGTTATACTTGGATGCTCTAATAAGTAAGGGGTGGCCATAATCTGGTGGGCAATGTTAAGCCCTCCATCAACATTTGTTACCCAAGATGAAGAGACATGGTGTGCAAAACCAGTTGAAGGCCTAGATCCAGTAACAATAATTTCATTCTTTTCGGTGTGCCATAAAATCAAAGAATAATCATTTCCTTTTATCATGTATGGGGTCGCCCAAGCTCTTTCCCCATAATATCCTAGATTGTATTGGTATCCAAATTCGAAAGACACCATGTCTTCTCTTTGAGATACAATTTTATCAAGGGCGGAAACAATGGCTTCTTGAGTTAATTCTGAGTTATGCTTTTCAACAACAATTCCAAAATCCCTGTTAAGGGATCCAGTGTTATAATTTCCTGCATAACTCTCACAGTCTTCCCCTAAATCAAGTCCTAGAATGCACCCATCATAAAATACTTCTTGTTTGCTTGATAAAAAGGGTAAATCTTGGCCTTTTTTAGGGATATCATTTATTATTTGGTCATAATCTCCGCTAACTCCAGGAATATTTGATTCTTCCCAAAACCAGGGTGTGGGATCAGAAAGTTCACAAGCTCCTTGATTGCATTTTGAAGAAAATCCACAGTCTGCATCATTTACACAGATGCATGCTCCATTACTACAACCGTCTTTGCAAGAATAAATCTTTCCTTGTACATTAAGGGCATTTGGATTGCAAATGAAATCATTAACTCCGCAATTTGATCCAGTACAGCTTTCCCTATAAATGCCTAATTCTTCTGCACGAGTAAATCTTGGATCTAGATTTTCAAGATCCCCTTGAACGCAATGATCTGTTCTTGAAGAGAAAGTCCAATCTTCAATAACCACCTTGGCTCTTCCCCCAAAATGAGTGTTTCTTGAACCCTCGTCTTTTTTCTGGCCTTGTTCATTATCTATACAAACTTTATTGATCCTTAAATTTTCGAGAGGGTGTTTTCCCCCATATGCCCTAGCTAAATTAACAAACCCCTTATTAGGATCATACCTTATATTGGGGCCTAGATATGTATAGCGTCCCCCTCGATCATAGACCATCTTTTTATCATAAGATTTAATCCCTACAATCTTATTATCTGAATACCAAATAAATTCTCCACCATCTGGAGTGTTTATGCTATATCCTTGATACTCTTGGGTATAAAAATTTCCTTCTGGGCGTACAAGTCCATAACCAAGCCGAGAGCTGATATTTTCATTCTCTTCCCTATATGACTCCATCATATTCCTAAATGATTCTTCTGTTATCTCTAATTGATTATCTTCTACAAATGCAGTATAAAATTCATCTTTCCACCTGTATACTCCTTCTTGACGGAAACAGGTATTTTCAGAAGAAACAGCATATTCACAATCAGCTGCTCGAGTGGTTAAAGTATTCCAACCATCCCCGATGGATTCTACAACATCTGAAAAGATAGAAAAATCATTTTCAATAATTAATTTTGGGCAGACCTCATTTGCGGTTAGAGAAAAATTGTCAATTCCTACTCGATTATTTGATCCAAAAGTATTTCCAGTATAAACTCCAAAATGAATTGGTTCTCCATCCCACAAATCAAATCCTGATTTAACCAATTGAGCCCTACTAACAAACAAATTAGTGTCTCTCCAAGAATGTGTTCCTTTGGTAATCTTTCTGAATTTTTTAATGTTATTTCCTTGATAAACAATAAGTCCAACGGCTAGTTGATGATATTCAGAAGTATGTGCGTTGTCTAAATAAGTCTTAACGCTAAGATTAAATCCGCTTGTATCTAGGACTTGATCTCCAGAAGTTAATGAATATTGATTATTTTTTAAAAAAACCCCGGATAGTGCAGTTTTATTGGGGCCATGAGTTAAAGACCAGTATCCATCTTGACTTTTTTCATCTTCTTGATGTCTAGCAAAGATTGCAGGATTTTCTGGATTAGGGTGTGTTGGTTCCCAATTATGATTTAGAAATTGAGTGTCTGAAATTAAAGTTCTTGTTCCACAAGTTTCTGGTTCTTCAATAATTCCTATATCTATTTCTGCTTGAATTATTTCTTCATTTGTTTCTTCGCCAGTTTCTATGGCTGCCTCAGGAGTATCTTCTTCACTCAGGGAATCATCATTGCTTGCAGAGTTAAATATTCCCTGAAAGAAACCTAGAAAAATATCCCAAAAATTACTCTCTCCTGCCAACCAAGAACTTAATTTTGTTGCAAATTCTGAATTTTCTTTAGGGGTATCTCCTGTAGTCTGATTATCTATTGTGTGGTTGTCTGCAGCAATTAATGAGGGGAAAACTAAAAGAAAAATTATACTTAAAATTAACAGCCCATCTTTTTTACCCATTGTGATTTAAAAAATAAGAATTATATAAATATTGTTATAAGCGCCCGAGGAAGGATTTGAACCTTCGACTTTCTCCTTAGGAGGGAGACGCTCTAATCCAGGCTGAGCTACTCGGGCATATATTTTTAAGGTTTCTTCAGGTTTAAAAAGTATGCTAGTAAAGATCTTTGGATTGATAGATTTGATTGGAGGAATTATTTTGTTATTCTCTCTTCAGAATTCTATTGGGGATCCCATATTATTATTTTTTGGTTTAGCCTTAATTATAAAATCTTCACTTGGAAGGTGGGAAGAGATAGCTGGGTGGATGGATTTATTTGCTGGAATGTTTTTCTTGATAGTCACAGTAATTAGTATTCCTGATTTTGTAGGGATTATTGCAGGAATTTTAATTTTACAAAAAGGTGTAATTGGCTTTATGGGAAGATGAGTGCGGATGAAAGGATTCGAACCCTCGTAAGCACTAAGCTAATGGATTTTGAGTCCACCCCGTTTGACCGCTCTGGCACTCCTGCTTGATTTTAAGCAAAAACCTTAATATAAAAAGTTTTATAAACCCACGATATCCCTTATTTCTAAGACGGCCATAGTAAGTTGGTAACACCTGTTCTCATTCCGAACACAGAAGTTAAGCTTCTTATGTTGGTGGCAGTAGTGTCCTACAAGACGCCAAACCATCAAGCTGTCTTACTTTATTTTTCAAATGGTAAAGATTTCTAAACTAAACAATTCTAAGGGACATACAAACTTATGGGTTTGAAAGAATATTTTTTTTGGGGACGAATTCGATTTAATGCAAATAGATTCAATCGTATTTGCCTATGGAAAATATTGTGAACTTATCGAGGGATTGAAGATGACAATAGAGAAATCGATTATGATTGTGGAAATTGGTGAAAGAGATATTAATTACAATTACGCTTTCTTAAACTTACTAACTAACTCAACTAAGTCTTCTTGACCTAGGAAAACAGATCTACAGCAGTACCTTTCAAGCCCAAGTTCATTTAAGACTTTACCTGCCTTTTCTCCTTCTGCTGTTCTTTTTTTGAATTCTTCCCAAAGCTGACCTATTGGTTTTCCACACGAGAAGCATCTAACTGGAATTATCATAGTATTATTCTCTCATAATGCTTTAAAAAACTTGCTATGAGTGATTTTATTGGAAATTGTGGAGAAAAGGGAAAATATTTTTAAACTATCTTTATTTATCAAAGTAACAAAAGAGGTTAGCATGAGCAAAAAATGTTTATATTGTAGCATAGAAGTTCCTGATAGCTCTGTAATTGATTTCTGTGAAAGGTGTGGAGTTGGACATTTTGGAAGAAAAATGTTTGATGCAATTGTCACCAATATGGAAGAAGCAAGAGAGAAGGGAGACCTATGCAATCATAGGGTGGAAACGGTCAGAGAATAGATATATTTTGCACAAGAGATAGTTTTTTAAATAGAGTATTTCTGAGTAAAATATGGTTAGACGTAAAAGTGTTAGAACTAGAGGAAAACTTAAATTGAGCGAATATTTTAGGGAATTTAAGGAAGGAGATAATGTAGCCGTTGCTAGAGAAAAAGCTATTAATGGTAGCTTCCCTAAAAGACTTCAAGGAAGAACAGGAGTTATTAAAAGTAAACGTGGGAAAGCCTATGTTGTAGAAATTAAGGATCAAGCGAAACCAAAGGAGTTCTTGATCACCCCGGTACACTTAAAAAAAATAAAAATTTAAAAATAAAATGATAAACGAAAAACACTCAATAAGTATGGATGAAGCTCTGGAATATGTTGGAAGCGAAGATAAAGATACAAAGGGATTTATGAAAAAGTTAGTGGGATTAAATGTGAAAAAAGCTAAAGAGCTTAGAACACAATTAGAAGCGCTTGATTTTATGAAAGTTAAGGGAACTGATATCTCAAAGGTTATAGAGGTCTTGCCAGAAAATAGTGAAGAATTAAATAAAATATTTATTGACGTTGGATTGGATGAGGATGAAACAAAAAAAATACTCGACACAGTTAAAGAATTCAAATAAAAATGCAAAAAGCAAATCTAAGATTTTCAGGTTCATATTTTCAGATGGAGAATTAAAAAATGCAAAAAGAAGAAAATGCAGTAGTATTGGAATACTTGCCAAACGGTTATCCTTTGGAAGGAAAGATGATGCCTTTAGCTCAAGCTATAGGAAAACAGAATTTAGTTCTATTAGAATTAGTGCCTAGGAAAGGAGTTTCTTTGGAGAGTGGAGAGGAAGTTTATATTGGCCCAGATAAGAGAGAAAAGATTTATTACATTCTTGGAAGATTGAAAAGAGAAAAAATAACTGAACATTCAAAGGAAAAATTAATGGAAGTAATCTCCGAAATAACTAAAGAAAGGGAGAAAGAATTTGTGGAATTTTTTAACAAGGCGGAGGCCATAAATAAGAGAATTCATCAAATAGAATTAATCCCTGGTATGGGAAAAAAGCATATGCAAGAGATAATAAAGGAAAGGGAGAATAAAGAATTTGAGTCATTTGAAGATATGAAGACAAGAGTTTCTAACCTTCCCGACCCTGAAAAGGCTGTTGAGAAGAGGATTTTCCAAGAAATCACTCAAATGGAAAGGTATAATCTATTTGTGGCACAATAATAAGGTTTAAAAATTATCAATTATGCAGACTTACACGCAATGGAATCAAAACAAGAACTAAAGCAAGAAACAATGGAAGGAAGTTCCCCAGAAGTAGGACCTCCTAAGAGAGATGAAGAACGTATAGTGAGGGTTTTGTCTAAAGATATAGAGGGTAAAATGACTCTTTATGCTGGACTAACAAAGGTTGGTGGAATCTCTTGGGCAATATCTAATGCTATTTGTAAAAAGCTTGGACTTGATAAGAAAAAGAAAATAGGAGCATTAACAGAAAAGGAACTCCAAACAATTGCCGATTTTATGAAAAAGCCTGAATTTCCTGAAAGCATCATAAATAGAAGAAAAGATTTTGATGATGGAGAAGATAAGCATCTTCTTGGAAGTGATTTGGAATTAAAGAAAGAATTTGATGTTAAGAGATTAAAAAAGATAAAATCTTATAGGGGATTTAGACACGCATCTAATTTACCTTCAAGGGGTCAAAGAACTAAGAGTAATTTTAGAAAGAATAGAAGAAAGGGGGCCGGAATTAAGAAGAAGGGGAAATAGATTAAAAAATGAAAAGAAAACATAAAACATACTCAAGACCAAAAAGGCCTTTTGATAAAACTAGGATTGATGAAGAATCTGAGGTAAAAAAGGAATTTGGATTAAAAAATAAAAGAGAGATTTGGAAAGCAGAGGCCAAGATTAAATCTTTTAGGCAAAAGGCTAAGAAACTTATTTCTTCAAAAGAATCAGAACAACGTTCATTATTTGATCAACTGGGAAAGATAGGATTAAATGTTGATTCTATTGCAGATGTTTTAAGTCTTGATAAGAGAGATTATTTGAACAGGAGATTACAAACAGTTATTTTCAATAAGAAGCTTGCTTCTACAGTTAAATTGGCTAGGCAAATAGTTGTTCATAAAAAAGTTTTAGTTGATGGAAGAATTGTGAATAAACCTTCTTATGTGGTTCCAGTAGAATTAGAAAATAAAATAACGCTTAAGCCATCTAAAATTAAGGCTAAGAAGGAAGTAAAGAAAGAAGTTGTTGAAGAAGCTAAACCCGAGGAGGCTAAAGAATAATGGCAGAGGATAAAGTGAAAGACGAAAAGATAGTAGAAATTCCTAAAACTGAGGATAAACCTACTGAAGATTCTGCTGCTAAGAAAAAGAGGGATAAGTCCTATGAGGCAATACTTAATATTTACACTTCATTTAATAATACTCTTGTTCATGTGACGGATATGTCGGGTAAGACTATCTCTAAGATTACTGGGGGAATGGTTACAAAGCACGACCGTTTAAAGGCTAACCCTACAATTGGAATGTTTATTGCTAAAAGGATTGAAGAAAATGTTAAAGATCTTGGCGTAAAGAATTTTTTTGTTAGAATACGGGCTAAAACAGGTAATCCTGCTCCAGGTCCAGGGGCTAACGCGATAATCAAAAGTTTATCAAGATCTGGTTTTAAGATCTTGAATATTCTTGATACTACAAGGATCCCGAGAGGGGGCCCTAAGAAGAAGGGTGGACGAAGGGGTAGAAGACCTTAGTAGTAAGTTTTAAAAGCGAATAAACATCCAGAATAATATAAAATGGAACTAATAAATAAAACAGACAACCAAGTGGTTTTTAAAACAGACATGAAAGATAGTTTAGCTAATGCAATTAGAAGATATCTTAATGAGGTTTCTGTTTTAGCTATTGATGAGGTTGAGATTTCTAAGAATAACTCTCCACTATATGATGAGGCTATTGCTCATAGATTAGGACTAGTTCCGCTTAAAATGGAAGGACCTATTTCAGAAAAGAAGGAAATCAAGTTTAAATTGACGTATAAAAAAGAAGGCTTTGTTAGATCTGAAGAACTTAAGGGAGATGTTAAAGTTGTTTATGATCAGATCCCAATTACTTTTTTAAATAAAGATCAAGAACTTAGCTTAACTGCTACAGCGAAATTAGGAAAGGGGGTTGAACACTCTAAATTCAACCCTGGATTCATGTACTATAGGACTGTTAATGAAGTTGCTGTTGGAAAGGAATTTTTAGAGGAAGTAAAGAATGCTTGTCCAAATGTAACGATCAAAGAGAAAGATGGAAAAGTAGTTGTTTTAGATGATGGCTTGAAAGAAGTTTGTGATGTTATTGAAGGCCTTGCTGAATCTCAAGGAAAAACTGCAGAAGTTACTCCAAAGGGAGAGATCATTGTTACACTAGAGTCATTTGGGCAATTAGATACTAAGGAGATCTTTAAGAGATCAGCTGAAGTATTAAAGAAAGACTTGAATGAATTTGGTAAAAAGTTTAAGTAATTCTTAATAGACTTAATAGAGAAGTTTTTATATAATCTTGGAGATTAATTTTTATATGCGGATGTGCCGGAGTGGTCAAACGGGATGGACTCAAAATCCATTAGCTTAGTGCTTACGAGGGTTCGAATCCTTTCATCCGCATCATAACCTTTAAATACCGTAATTATCTATAATTTTAACCTGCGAGTTAACGCGTTAGCAGAGAAATAATATTTCTCTGTGTATTAAAACAAAAATGAAATCAAAAAGCAAAATAGATAGACAATCTTTGAGGAAAGGAAACCTAGAATTAGTTGAAACTATCAGACTTGCAAAGAAAAATGAAGGATGGTTAAGTGTTGCAGGTGCCTTATCTGGACCAAGAAGAAATAGAATGAGCATTAACTTAGATAAATTAAATACTGAATCAGCGGATGGAGAAAAAGTTATTGTTCCGGGAAAAGTATTATCTGTTGGGGATATTAGTAAGAAAATAAAAATCTCTGCATTAAATTTCTCTGACAGTGCAAAACGAAAACTTAAAGAGGCTAAAGTAGATTTTAACTTTATAATTGACGAAATTAAATCAAACCCTTCTGGAGAAGGAATTAAGGTAATAAAGGCCGATCAAAGAGGATCTGCCTTGTCAAAAGGAAATTTTAACAAATGAAAATAGTTGATGGGACTGGGGCTGTAATGGGGAGACTTGCAAGTTATATTGCTAAACAGGCTTTGCAAGGAGAAGAATTTGCAGTAGTTAATTGTGATAAAGTTATTATTACTGGTAGTAAAAAGAATATTGAGAGTGAATTTTTTGAGAGAAGAAACCGTTATGGAAGTTCTCAAAAAGGACCAAAATTATCAAAAACAAGTGAGAAAATGGTTAAGAGAACAATAAGGGGAATGCTTCCTAACCATAGAGAAGGTAGGGGAAGAGTTGCATGGAAGAAAATAAAGTGTTATACTGGAGTTCCTAAGGAATTTGAAGGGCAAAAAATGATCAAGGCTGGAAAAGAGAAGAGAAGCAAACATTCTAAAGTAGAGGAGTTTACAAGATAAAATGAGTGAAAAGATTGTTACTTCAGGTAAAAGGAAAACTTCAATTTCAAGAGCTATGTTAACAGAAGGGACTGGAAAGGTTTATGTTAATAGGAAAGATTACACCACACTTCCATTATTTGATAGATTAAAGATCGAAGAGCCATTAAAAATTGCTGAAGCGGTTTTAGGAAATCCCAATTTTGATGTAGTGATTAATATTAAAGGTGGAGGAGAGAAATCTCAAATTGAGGCAGCTAGACTTTCATTGGCTAAAGCGATTGTTCAATTTTCTAAATCTAAAGAGCTTAGAGAAGCATATATTAGTTATGATAGAAACCTTTTGATTGCTGATGTGAGAAGGAAGGAAGCAAACAAGCCGGGTGACTCAAAAGCTAGAAGCAAGAGACAGAGTTCTAAGCGTTAATTGAATTGACTAAACTAGAAGTTCTCTTCCATATTTTTTATCTTAAAATAAAACCCCTGTTGGATAAATCTAATCTCTTAAAAAATCTCTTCGGTGTTTTTCTCTTCTGGAATTTTCTTCTCCCCTCATTTTCCAAAGGGAATTTGCAATTGAATCTGCAAGGTTTACTATTGGATAAATTTCATCATACTTGGGCCCTCCAGTAATATGAATCTGAGTTTTTTTTAGGGGGGTGTAGTCTGCTAACATATCTTTTGTATGGCACATTTGTTTTGTGGAAATTGTTCCATCAATAAACAAGATTAATTGGTCTAAATCTGGTCCAATTGATTCATGAATAAGGCTTGTGGCAACTGTGCCGATAAAATTCTCTTTGGGCCTTATGCGACCATAATCTCCATCAATTACCTCTAGAAAGGTATATTTTCTTAACCCCATTGATGAGAGAGGAGATGGTTTTCTCACTCTTCTTTTGTTTAATTTCATCGGAGTCAGGGGGAAACCATCCTGGAGAGTATTTGAAGCTGCTGCTACAAAAAACTCTGGATATCTTCCATGGTTGCATTCATCTAAACCCACGATCATCGTTCCTTCATCGAACAAATCTATCTTTCTCTCTTGGTCCACCATAGGAACTTATCTAATCGCGGCCCTTTAAAAAGATTTTGTAAGAATTAGCTCTTTTTTATTCCCAATCTCTCTAATTTGTTTTGGACATGGTTAAATGTGGTTGAAGAAAGAATGGGATTATGATTTCCATTATGTATTTGGCCATTAAAGCGTATTTTACCAATGTAAGCAAAATTTCTAAGAATTTTCTTTAAACCATTTACAGATAAACTATGTTTTTCGGATAGTTTTCTTAGACTAATTTTGGTATTTAGAAATTCTTCGAATATTTCTCTAATTTCTTCAGAGTTTTGCGCGGGGAGTAGTTTTCCATTATTAATGCTATATCCAAACGGGGCTCTAGACATGACATTGCCCTCTGAGGCTTTTTGAATCATTCCTTGTTTTTGTTTGTCTCTTACAGATTTTAATCTTTCAACTTCTTTTTTTAGGGATTCATTCTCTTTTTTTAATTTTTCCATATCCCCTTCCATTATTTAATTTGTTTAAACTTACTTAAATAATTTAGGGTGCGAAGAATTTATAACCATGAAATTATTAATTTAATTATGGCTTTAAATTTAGTTTGGGGTGAGGCTCTGCCAGGAATAATAAATGGGGTTTTTGGTAATGAGTCATTAATTTCAATATTTGTTCAAAACAATATTCTGCTTTCAGGTGTACTAGTTTTCTTAGCCCCTTTAATAGTTCTTGGCCTTGTAGCTGTTTTCTTTGATTTTATTGTGGACAGTTGGAAGCTTCCTTTTGCGATAGTTGTTGATTTTTTGAAGTTTCAGGGATCTGCCAATATGGCCTATGTTTACGCAGCAATAGTTGCGGGTCCACTTGTTTTCTATTACCTTTTGAAGGGAAAGAATGCTAAATTGGCCAAAATTATGTCTGTTATCAGTTTAATCTTTAGTGTATCCTTACTTTTCATTACTCAAGATCCTATGAAATCCTTAATTGTGCTTCTACCAATTAATACAGTTATGATGCTTATTGCAACAGTGCTAGATTAATATACAAACCTTTAAAAGAAGTCAAATATAGTTATCAGAAGCGATAAGATGTAAGGAGGAATAGAAATGAACGACCAAGAAGATAGACAAATGCACAAAGCAACTTGCTCTGACTGTGGAACCGCGTGCGAAGTTCCATTTGAGCCTACAGAAGGTAAGCCAGTAAGATGTCAAGACTGCTTTAGAAAGAACAGACCGCAGAGAAGCTCTGGAGGCTTCAATAGAGGACCTCCGCAGATGCATGACGCAAAGTGTACTGATTGTGGAAAGGATTGTCAAGTCCCTTTCAAGCCTAAAGAAGGCTCACCAGTACTTTGTAAAGATTGTTATGTCAAAACTAAAGAGTAAATAGGCAAGTTTTTTATATTATTTTATATTTTTTATGTTAATTGAAGTTTTTTTAGCTGTAATTCAAGCAGCTACCGAGTTTTTACCAGTGTCCTCTTCTGGGCATTTGGCATTGTTTTCTAATTTATTATCTGAACCAGATTTGTTCTTCTTTACTGCACTACATTTTGCCTCACTTCTAGCTATTTTGATATTTACTAGACATGAACTTCTTGGTTTGATGACCTTTGATAAGAGGTATTCTAAGCTATGGATTTATTTGATCATTGGTACGATCCCTGCTGGGCTTATCGGTTTTTTCTTTAAAGATTTGATTGAAAAGAGTTTAGGTTCATATTTGTTTTTGGGAATTGCTTTTATTTTTACTGGAATAATTTTACTTGTAACAAAGAATCTCTCTGGAAAAGAAAAACTTACTTGGAAGAATGCACTGTTTATTGGTTTAATGCAAATCTTTGCATTGTTTCCTGGAATTTCTAGAAGTGGGATGACCATTTCAGCAGGAATGTTTTCTGGGATTAGTAAAGAAAAGAGCGCTAAATTTTCGTTCTTATTGTTTATTCCTTTAGCACTAGGTGCCATGTTAATAGAATTAGGGGATTTTTACTTTGACTTCACTCTAATGATTGCTTTTATCGTAACTTTTGTATTAAGTTTATTTTTCCTTAATTTGTTATATGTAATTATTAAAAAAGGTTACTTCTGGATGTTTGGTTTTTATTGTTTCTTTATTGGTTTGGTGAGTTTAGGGTTGCACTTCTGGTGATGCATTATTTTATCTGCTTTTAACATTGCATGTCTGTCCCAATCTGTTCCCCTTCCGTCAAGGATCCATTCTTTCTTCTTTAGAAGATTGTCAACAAGCTTTTTTCTTTGGGCCGGGGTTCTAGATTTAGTAAACTTTTTTATGAACCGGATGTCATCCAGATCGTAATGTTTGATTTTTGTCTCTTTGGATAATTTTTCGGCCAAATATGTGGATCCTGCCCGGGAGTGCCCTAACACGTATATCTTTTTTGGTTTCATTTTATTTCCTTGTTTATTGTTCGTTTGATCTTTCCCTTCATTATTTTAAATGCCAACCTTCTATCTTCATATTTCATGGGAGTTCCCATCAATTCTCCACAAGAACACTTCAAATTCTTCATTTCTTCTTGGGTTTTTGCACTAGATAATTCTTCCCTACCTAAAATTCTATTGAGATAGCACCTTTTAAGGAAACCTGGTCCGTCTTTCTGGTAGGTGAATAGTTTTTCCTCACATTTTGCATAGGAAAGGTCTATGTGTTTGGCAGTTCCCCCTCTTGCATTTAGATATTTGTCTTTTTTCATTTTTTTAAATTATCCAACGGACTTACTACCTTTTTTATTTGTTCTTGGCTTATATGAGTATATATCTTTGTGGTATCTAGGCTTTCGTGTCCAAGAAGATTCTGGATAACGAGTAAATTTTCTCCCTCATCTAACAAATGGGTGGCAAAACTGTGCCTTAAAGTATGAGGGGTCACTTTTTTATTAATTCCTGCTTTTTCTGCAGATTTTTTCACAATTTGTTGGACATTTCTTGTTGAAATTGGCTTTTCTTTTGAAAATAAATACTGGTTGTAGGGGTTTTTATCCATATAATTTTGGATTTCTTTTGTGAGTGCATTGGCTATTTTGAACATCCTGTCTTTTCCACCTTTTCCGCCCCGGACCCATCCAATATTCTCATCTAACTCAATCTCCTTTAATTTTAAATTTACTAATTCTGATACCCTTAACCCTGAAGAATACAGGAGTTTTATCATTAGCTTTGATTTTGAGAAATCTGTAGAATCTATTAATCTTTGTATTTCTTGTACTGACAATACGGAAGGCAGTTTTCTCTCCTTTTTTGGGACTTCCAACTTTACAAAAAGATCTGGCCTATCCACTATTCTTTTGAAAAAGAATCTCAAACTAGAAACTGCTAAAGCGCGAGATTTATTGCTATATCTGCCAACTAGACTTGCTTGGAAGGACTCCATTCCCTCTAAAGAAATTGTTTCCGGATTATCAATTAATTCTAAAAAAGGCCTTAGAAAAAAAATATATGATTCTATTGTTCTTGGGGAACAGCCCTTTAGTTTAAGATTAATTGTTATTTTTTCCAAGTATCTATCAACACTTTCTCTTTGCATAATATCCTGGATTAAGCGAAGTTTTTAAACCCTTCGCCTAATACTGATTAGACGAAGTTCTTACACATAAAACTAGAAATTGGCTTTTTATCCTAAATAATACCCTAATGGTTCAGAACTATAGGCTGCTTTGCCATCCACCCCAACAATTTTACAAAAATCCCTAACCACCTTTGGTGAATACTTGGGTGGGCTTGACTCTTCTGTATCCTTAGGTAACCTTTCTGCACCCCTCTTTAGAATCTCATATGAATCAACATATCCGGTCCGGGTTCCACCTGAAGGGAGCTCCCATGCAGCTGAACCATTATCCCTTCTGAGAGAAGACTCTCGCCTAGAGTGGGCCAATAATCTTGCATGTCTTTTGGTTAATAGGGTGTCACTTAAAGTGATAATAGAATCGTCGATCCTTTCTACATAGAACATTCTTACACATTCGTTCACTTTAAAAGATAATTCTACTGAATCTCCTGGCATCCAATCATTCACAGATTCCGCGATTGGTCTTGGGCCTTTATTTTCTGGCATATGGTAATTAATTGAGAGTCATATTTAAAGATTATTGTGTGGCATGGTTAGGGTTTTCCCGTATTTTTTTGATTAATTTTTTAGCCCCCTGGTCACTTTGTTCATTTAGGTTGGCTAAGTATGAGGGCATAAAATTGATGATCTTTTTGGGGTTGTGGGGTCCTTAAGAATTACAAATTACTGATTACTAATTACTAATCGTATCCATTGCTTCCACTATCTTTGAAAAAATTTGAAGTTACCATTATCAATAATAGGCTTAGGAGTGTTATGAATGTTGAAGTTAGGACTGTTGATAGGGCTGAATTTTGAGTTTTTGTGACCCATTCTACAAAGCTTTGGGAGAGGTCAAATGTTGTTTGACGCCAACTGAATGCTATTGTGAACCCTAAAGTCACCACAATTAACATCCTTAATTGTTTCCTAAATTCTTTTCTGAATCTCCTTCCCACATTAAAAACTTGTAACATTTTTCTCCTCATTTTATGTTTATCTAACAGTTAGATTAGTTTTATTTATTAATTTTGCGGTGGTTTTTTTTATTGTTTTTAGTGCCATCTGGCATTTGTTCATTTAGGTTAGCTAAGTACATAGACAGAGGATCTTTCTAGGTGCTGTTTGGGTGTTTGGACGGCTGTTTGTTTGTGTTTTATCGACGGTGTTATCGTAGTGATTGTTTGGTCTTTTTTGGGTGTTTGGACGGCTGTTTGGGGGTGTTTGTGCTGTTTGTAGGTGTTTGGACAGGCTGTTGGATGGTCTTTTTTGAGACAAACAGCTGTTTTTAGACACATTTTTTACGTTGTTTTTTACGAGGATATGTTGGCTTTTCAGCGACGGAAAAGCAAAACATTTTTAAACTATATTTTGTAATATATATTATGTTTTGGTTGTTTGGTGGAAAAAAAGAAGTTGAAGGTGTAAAAGAAGAAACTAGAAAAGGCTTTGATTCTGTAAAGAAAGATATAGGTGCAGTTAGTGGGTGGATCAAACACCTTGATTCTGAAAAAAATTTACATACTAGGGACATATCTGAAATAAAGGATATTTTATCGGCGATCCATGAAGAGATTGAAGGGCTTAAAAATGTGGTGTCTGTGATGAATGAGATTAGACCTAGACCAACAGCTGCAAAAAACAAACAGCCATTGAGCCAACAGACAGCTGTTTACCCTGTCCAAACAGCTGTCCAAACAGCTGTCCAAACACCAAATTTAGACGCATTTTCAGTAACTGAAAGAGCTATCATTTGGATCTTATTACACTCTGATATGAAACTTAGTTCTGATGATTTAGCTGCTATGTTGGGTAAGGAAAAATCAACTATACGGGGCCAGCTAAATGCAATAAAACAGAAGGGGGATTTGATAAGTGAGAGTGTTGAGAAGAATGGTAAGAAGAGAGTGTTTATACATGAGGAAATTAAGGAAAAACTACTCAAAAAAGAGAAAGTGAGGGTTAGAAAGGGCAAAAAAGCATAGAAAAAGAAGATAAAGGGAGGAATATATGTTGAAAACTCGAAAAGTGAGAGTTAACATGGGGCAAAAAAAGAGTAAAAAGTAAAAAATAATCAAATAAAACACCTAAAGTGAGAGTAAATGTAAGGGTTCAATAAAAATGCGCTAAGTGAGAGTACAAAAGACTGATTTTTTCCAAAAAAATAGGGCAAAGTGAGAGTAAAGTCGGTTTTTAGTGTAGAGGCACATATTGGAAGGAGAATTTTACTAAAAAATAGGGGCAAAGTGAGAGTAAAATTGACTTTAAACATTATGCTGTGTGTATGGGTAAAACTTGCTAATAAATAGGGTTAAAGTGAGAATAAGGGCAAAAATTGAATAAAATTGGTTTGTGATGAAGGGATAAAAATCCTTTTGCCGATGGTGAATCCTCATTAAAAGAGGTTGTAGTGCCTACTGAAAGTTATTCGGTGAGCAGATTAAGTAGTAAAATCAAAGGGTTACAACCCTCTAAGCTCCAAAATAGTGGATAGTGAGGCTACTTGCTTTAGATCAGGAGATATCTTAAGTTGTATCTGTTTGTTGTTTATCTTCTTCTTATCGACGGGAATACCTTTCTTTATGATTCTCCCTACATAGTCTCTGATTGAGCTTTCACTTAGATTTAGGCGGTCTGAGATGGACTTATAGTTAGAGTGGCCTAATTCCTCTTCTAATTGGTACATTGTTGAGAAGACTGTTATTTCTTGGTCTGTTAGGCGTTTGAATTTGAGTCTAATTCCCTTTTTTATTTTGTCTAGGGAATTAAGTATCTCTAATGCATCTTGCATAGAATTTTGCTCTATTTCAGGTGTATTTTGTGTCTGTCTGTTTGTCTGTCTGTCTGTCTGTCTGTCTGTCTTAACCCCTTGGTTTCCGATGGAAACCCCCTTATTTTGACCCTTTACTGGCTCTAGAGGGTCATTATCTGTCGTATCATCTTGTACATCTGTCTTATTTTGACCATTATCTGTCTTATTGTTCAATTCATTAATCTCGTGAATTTTTTCTATTTTCTTGTTTAATAAGATGTTATGGCTGTTTATTTCTCCTAAAATATCACAGATATCTGATATTTTATCTTTCAAAGAATTCATGTCTTGCTTTACTTTTTGAAAAGCTTCTTTAACGCTTTCATCCATAATATAATTTAGAGTTCCAGAATATAAGTATTGTTGTAATAATTGATTATTGTGTCCTTCTATAGGCCTGATATGCTGAATCTGATAGTTTCCATCTGGCCCTTCTAATGTAATCTATTCCTTTGGGGTTTTTCTTTACATCTATGACTAACCTTTTCTTCTTTAAATCCAATAATAGTTTTTTTGTGAATTCTTCATCTCTAGCAATCTCATCCGCGATGTGTGAAGTAAATATTGGTTTTGGAGAAATGGAAAATAATAGTGCTAAAATTTGTTCTGATATTTTATCTCTCTTCTTTTCTGATATTTTCATATAAAAGTTATTCGGTATAAGTTTAAATAAGTTTTGAAGTGTAAGTAAAAATATAAACTGTTAAATTAATTTTTATTTAGGATAGAAAAACCCTTCACTGTTTTCATTTTGTATGATAATGGGGACAGTTTGTATGGGCCATCTGCCTTGAGACACAAAACTAAGAGGGATGATGGGGGGTTACTCAGCAGTAGGGGGATTTGATTAATTAGAAACCATTATTTCTATGGATGATAATTTAAATAGATATGACTCTGCTGAAAAATTATTTGCTGGTGATGAACTTCTTTGCACCCAATTGCAATTTTTTACCCCTCCAAATCATGATGCTCGGTTTATTCACCCTAAAATAGGGGATAATTTTAGTGTTAGATACTCTGATGATTCTCGGAATTATAATTTGTGTACAATAAATGGCATAAAGGATATGAGTATAGGAATTCCTGAAAGTTTTTGGGAAAGACCGGTCTAAAATAAGTTCTAATAAAACATAGAAATCCTTATAAATAGAATCTCTATTTAGAATATATGAAACTTGCTAGATTTAGATTAAAGAAGATGTTGGCTGAAAGAACCGGTGATGATTTAGAGGGGATTAAAGTTAATACTAATATTGATATTCAAGATATAAAAGAACTTAAGTCTGGAGGATTTGCTGGAAAGGAATGTCTTTTAGAGATTAAATTTACCTATACTTTGAGTTATGATCCTGATTTCGCTAAAATTGAGCTTGGCGGATTACTAATAATTGGTATTGAGGGCAAAGAAAGTAAGGATGTTATGAAAGAGTGGGGGAGTAATAAAAACATGCTTGATGATTTTAAGGTTGATTTGTTAAATTTGATTATAAGAAAATGTAGTGTGCGGGCGCTTGAATTAGAAGATGATTTGGGAGTTCCTTACCATATGCAATTTCCTAGCTTGAAAAAACCTCAAGAACAAGAAAGTGTTGAAAGTAAATAATTAATTGATCTAAGAAAGATAATTTCTAATAAAAAATATATTGATTGTAAAAAAATATTGTTTTGATAAAATCTTTAATTAAACTAAATCTTCTTCAGAAACAATAACAAAATCCCCTATTGCTATGATAGAACTGTAAGGAATCAGTAATTCGCTGCCTGCTGTACGCTCTAAATTAAGGTTTTTTGTATAAGTTGTAGAGTCTTTTACTACTAAATTAATTAATTCCCCTGAGTTTGTTTCAAAGGTAGCATCTTTAACAAAACCTAATCTTTTTCCTTCTTTTGTGACTATCATTTTACCTAAAATAGCGTTGAAAGGGTTTCTATCAGACATACTGAAATTAGATGTTTGTGATTTATAAAGTTATCTGTGAAAAAACATGAGTTATGGGGGGATTGTTAAATTAAATTAAAAAAACACCCTCACCCCTTGATTTCTTGTAGAAGTATTTAAAAAAGAATTTTTTATTTTTTTTATTGTTATTATTATTATAAAGTTATGTATTATATATATATATATATATATATAATAATAATATAATATAATATAAGATCAGTTAATCTAAGTTAATCTAAGTTAATCTAAGTTAATCTAAGTTAATCTAAGTTAATCTAAGTGAATCCAATCTAAGTTAATCTAAGTCAAGATATTCTTCTTCCACTTGAAACAAAGGTGTTCTCTTTTTTGAGTAGTCATAATCATTTATATAATAAATTAAGTTTTTTCAACGATAAAATGTGAAGAGTGTGTGTTTCCATGGGAAATGAAGGTGGGGGTGTATGCATAAAAAAAGATGGGAAATGAATTAGATGGGATTTTTGACTCGGTCATGGAAAATGGGATTTTCAAAGACAAGTCTATATTACAAACTGAGTATCAACCGGAGAGTATTCCTCATAGAGAAGAACAAATAAAACAAATTGCCTCTATTTTAGCCCCAGTATTAAGGGGAGAGAAAACTAGTAATTTGTTTTTGTATGGAAAAACTGGAACTGGAAAAACACTTTCTATACAATATGTTAAAAATGAATTGTTAAGAAGAGTTAATAGTGATGATTTTGAATTGAGGATAGAGTATCTTAATTGTAAACTAAAGAAAGTATCAGATACAGAGTATAGAATCTTGGCAGAACTGATAAAAAAGATGGGTGGAGAGGTTCCCGCAACAGGATTACCTACTGGATCAGTCTATTCTAAATTTATAGAAATTATTGATAAGAAAAAACAGTTAGTAGTTTTAATTTTAGATGAGGTAGATCAAACAGTTAAGAAGATTTCTAGTGATTTTTTGTATAATTTGACAAGAATGAATTCTGAGCTATCTCAAACTAAAATATGTGTTGTAGGAATATCAAACAATTTAACCTTTCTAGATGAATTGGATCCACGGGTTAGAAGTTCTTTATCTGAAGAAGAAGTAGTGTTTCCCCCATATAATGCCGTACAGTTAAGAGATATATTGAAGAAGCGATCTTTGATGGCCTTTAAGCCAAATGTTGTTGAGGAAGGGGTTATATCCAAATGTGCTGCATTTGCGGCTAGAGAACATGGGGACGCTAGAAGGGCCTTAGATTTATTGAGAGTTTCAGGAGAATTAGCTGAGAGAGAGGGATCTAAGAAAATTAAATTATCAAATATGGATATGGCAAATGAAAAGATAGAGAAAGATAAAATTTTAGATGTAATAAGTTCAGAACCTAAACAATTTCAGTTTGTTTTGGCTTCAATAATCCAACTACATGAAAATAGAGAGAAGATGAGTCAAAAAATCCTAGCAAACAAAGAAGGAGTGGAGCCGATATTTACTGGAGATGTTTATAATTTATATCAAGAGATATGCCAGAAGAACAATTGTGATGTATTAACTCAAAGAAGGGTTAGTGATATTGTTCAAGAATTTGATATGTTGGGAATTATTAACGTTAGAGTTATTTCAAAGGGGCGCGGAGGTAGAATGAGGGAAATAAGGCTTGCCATAAGCAATAATATTGCTGAAAAGGCAAAGAAGATTATCCAAAACTCAATAGATTATTATTAAAATGGAATCCAATGAGATTTTAAAGTTCTGTTTAGAAAAGGGGCTTCTATTAGATAAAGATTTATTGAATTTATTTTCAGAAAATTCAGATATGGATTCTACAAAGTTGATATTAGAAAATATTAAGAGACACACTAATCAAAGAGTTATCACAAAAAACATTTTTTATGAGAACAAAGAGAAAGTCAATGAATTATTTTCAGGATTATCTCAAGAAAATCAGAAAAATTTAGAAAAGTTAAAAATTAAATTAGGATTGAGTATTGAAATTTCTAGAGAAATATCTTCTGAACCTGAAAAAGAAGAGGTTTATGAGATTAAATCAGTCCCTCAACCAGAAGTTGAAAATGTTAAAATTCTTAAAAATTATTTAATACCTGGTAGAAAGTTGGAATTTAAAGACTTCCTTACCCATTATAAGAATAGATTTTCTAGTTTGAGAGATATTTTACAAGCTCGTTCAGAATTGGATGATTTAATCTCTATCAATAAAATTTCAGGAGATAGGCAAACATTTTCAATTATAGGGATGGTTTATGATAAGAGAGTAACAAAAAATAAGAACATTCTCTTAGAAATTGAAGATTTAACTGGGAAAATGAGGGTTTTGATAAATAAAGATAAAGAAGATCTTTATGAAAAAGCTCAAGAAGTGCTTGTAGATAATGTTATAGGGTTTAAGGGTTCTGGAAATGGAGAAATTTTGTTTGCAAATGAATTATTTTTTCCCGATGCAGCCCTTCCTGTGAGAAAAAGATCAAATGTTGAAGAACATGCTTTATTTATTGGGGATTTACATTTTGGAAGCAAACTTTTTTTGAAAGAGAGTTTTTTGAAATTCATTGACTATCTTAATGGCAAGGTTCCTGGAACTGAAGATGAAGTCAGTAAGATAAAGTATTTGTTTTTAGTGGGGGATTTGGTTACAGGGGTTGGAAATTATCCAAATCAAGAGAATGATTTAGTTATAACTGATTTAGAAGAACAATATTTACAATTAGCAGATCTTTTAGGAAAAATAGACAAGAGAATAAAATTGATTGTTTCTGCAGGAAATCATGATGGGGTTAGATTAATGGAACCACAACCTACTCATGATGAAAAGTTTGCTTGGCCACTATATGAATTAGAAAATTTATATTTTACTTCAAATCCTTCAGAAGTTAATATAGGTTCTAATAAAAGTTTTCCTGGATTTAATATTTTGACTTATCATGGTTTTTCATTTCCTTACTTTGTAAATAATGTTCCAAGATTAATGTTAGGAAAGTGTATGAATCAACCTGATGAGATTATGAAATTCCTTCTTAGGGCAAGACATTTATCTCCCTCACATTCTTCCAATCAATTTTTTCCTTCTCATGAAGATAATTTAGTGATAAGAGATGTTCCAGATATTTTTGTTTCAGGTCATACCCATAAAAGTGCTGTTTCTTATTATAATAATATTTTAGTTATTTCGGTTTCGTGTTGGGAGAGTTTAACCTCTTATCAAATCAAATTTGGAAATAATCCTGATCATTGCAAAGTGCCTATGTTTAATTTAAAGACTGGGGCAGTTAAAATTTTAGATTTTGAATAAAATGAATACAGAAACAACACAAAAATACTTTAGTAATTTGAAAGAAGAAGTGGATAAGGTCTATAGTATGGCGAATAAGGCTAAGAAGACAGGGTTAGATCCAGTCGACAGTGTTGAAGTCCCATTAGCTATGAGTATGGCTGAAAAGGTTGTGGGATTAATTTCTACAATTTATCCACAAATGCAAGGTTCTGGAATAGATACTAGAATTTTAGATTTAGAAAAAGATTATGGGAAATTAGATACAATGATTGTTTTCCAAATTGCCGAAGAGGTTGCTAAACAAAAATTTTGTAAATTTTCTTCAGTTTTAGAGGCAATGGATGCAGGAATAAGGATTGGTTTTGCTTATGCCACCCTTGGAGTTGTTAGTAGTCCAATAGAAGGATACACTGGGATCAAAACACGTGAAACTAAGGATGGTAAAGAATACATTGAGGCTAGTTTTGCAGGACCTATAAGAAGTGCAGGTACTACTGCTTCTTGTGTAGTCTTAATGTTAATTGATTATCTTAGAGAATTGTTTGGTTATGCTAAATATGATCCTACGGAAGAAGAAATAAAAAGAGTTTGGTCTGAATTATCTGATTTTCATGATAGGATAACGAATTTGCAATATATGCCTACTGAAGAAGAGGCATTGTTTTTAGCCAGAAACATGCCAATTCAAGTTGCAGGTGATCCTTCTGAAAAATTAGAAGTTTCAAATCATAAAAATTTGGATAGGGTTGATACTAATTTTTTGAGGAGTGGTTTTTGTTTAATTATGGGGGAAGGTTTAGCCCAAAAGGCAGCCAAAGGATTCAGATTATTGAATGGAGTTAAGGAAAAAGGAATTAAAACTAGCGGTTTTGATTGGATTAAAGATTATATTAAGTTACATGATACCAGAAGTAAAGATGTCAGTGGTGCGGATGAAGATACACGTCCCACATATATACGGGATTTAGTTGCTGGAAGGCCTATTTATGGACATCCTTCAAGATCTGGTGGGTTTAGGTTTAGATATGGGAGGGGGAGGACTTCGGGGTTTAGTGGGGCTTCAGTTCATCCAGCTACAATGGGTATTACCGATGATTTTATTGCCGCAGGGACTCAATTGAAGATAGAAAAACCAACTAAAGGTTGCATTGTGACCTCTTGTGATAAAATTGATGGGCCAATTGTAAAATTGTTTAATGGAAGTGTTAGAAAACCGACTACAATGGAAGAGGCCAAGAAGATGTATAAAGATGTTGAAGAAATAATTTATATTGGAGATTTCCTATTTCCTTTTTCAGATGTGGCAAATAGGAATTATGATTTATTAAAACCAGGATATGTTGAAGAGTGGTGGGCTTTAGAACTGAAAGATGCTGGATTTAGTGAAAAGATTGATTGTTTTAAGGTAGATTTTCAAAAAGCTTTAGAATTAAGTGAGGAATTTGGGATTTCCCTATACCCCAAGTTAATTTTTTATTGGAATGAAATCTCTAATGAACAATTTTTAGATTTAATTGATTGGTTGAAACATTCTATTGTCAGAAAGGGAAAAATTGTTTTTCAGTTTAATAGTTCTGAGCAAGAGAAATTTGGTTCAGCCAAAAGAGCGTTGGAATTATTAGGGGTTGAACATGAAGTAACCACTGAAAATGTGGTTTTAGATGAAGAATTAAGTTCTGTTTTGCTTGTAAATTTGGGACTAGACATTAATTTCTTGAAAAAGGATGAATTTTTATTGAAAGATTCTATTTTAGAACTTAGTTTAAAACTTGGACAAGGGAAAAGTGTTTTTGAGTTAGTTAATTCTCTGTCTGAATTTGACATTCGTGATAAATCTGGAGATTTTGTTGGAACAAGGATGGGGCGTCCAGAGAAAGGCAAGTTAAGAAAATTACAAGGTAGTCCAAATGTTTTATTTCCTGTTGGAAATGAGGGGGGACGGCTGAAAAGCGTTCAGACTGCTTGTGAAATTGGAAAAGTTAAAAGTAATTTTCCTCTTTTGTATTGTGAGAAATGTGACCAGGAGACTATTTATCGTAGATGTGAAGTTTGTAATGAACTCACTAAGAAAAAATTTTATTTCTCTGAAACAAAGGAAAAGTTTTTTGAAAAGGAGAGAGAAGGTTATGAAAGAATGGGAACTCCTTATTGTTATCAAAATTTAGACATAAATCATTTTTTTGATAAGGCCAGATCTTCTTTGAATTTGTCTAAAGCAGAAATTCCTTTACTAATAAAAGGGGTTAAGGGAGTAACTTCTAAAGACAAAGTTATGGAAAATTTGGCGAAAGGGATTTTAAGGGCCAAATATGAATTACAAGTAAATAAAGATGGGACAATTAGGTTTGATGTCACAGAGATGCCATTAATTTCTTTTAAACCCAAAGAAGCAAGAGTTTCTATAGAGAAATTAAGAGTATTGGGATACTGTAAAGATATTTATGGAAAAGAATTAGTTGGAGAAGATCAAATTTTGGATTTAATGCCTCACGATCTTTTGTTGCCTAGTGCCAAAGAGAGTCCAGATGAACGAGCAGATGATGTTTTCTTTAAAGTTTCTAAGTTTGTGGATGAGGAATTGGAGAGGTTTTACGGAATTGCACCCTTTCATAATTTGAAAAGTAAAGAAGATTTAGTTGGGCAATTGGGAGTTTTTATGGCGCCTCATAATTGTGCAGGCGTTGTTTGTAGGTTCATAGGTTTTTCAAATACTCAAGGAGTTTTAGCTAGTCCATATTTACACGCAGCAGTGAGGCGTGATTGTGATGGTGATGAATCCTCTATTATGCTTTTGTCTGACGTTTTATTAAACTTTTCAAGAAAATTTTTACCTGGACATAGGGGGGGAACTCAAGATGCACCTTTAGTTTTAAATGCTAAAATTGATGCAGGGGAGGTGGATGATCAAATATTAGATTTTGAAGCTACTCCTGAAGAAACATATCCTTTAGAATTATATGAAAAGGCAGAAAAAAGATTACATTCTTCTGAAGTAAAAGAAATAGTTATTATTAAAAATTTATTGAAGGGTGGAAAGGATCCTTTTGTTCAGTTGGGTTTCACCCATGATACAGATAACATAAATGATGGAGTTATTGTTAGTGCGTATAAGACCCTTCCCACCATGCAAGAGAAAGTTAAACATCAAATGGGGTTAGTTGAAAAATTAAGGGCAGCAGATACTTCAGACACTGTAAGATTGATTTTAGAGAGACATTTTATTAGAGATCTTAAAGGAAACTTAAGGGGATTTTCCATGCAGGCATTTAGGTGTGTGGGATGTAATGAGTCAATTAGAAGGCCCCCCCTAAATGGGGTTTGTCCAAAATGTAGGGGAAAAGTAATTTTTACAGTACATGAAGGAGGAATTAAAAAATATCTGGAACCAGCAATAAACTTATCTTACAAATATAATTTATCTCCTTATGTGAAACAATCAATAGATTTAGTTAAAAGATACATCGAGAGTGTTTTTGGTAAGGAACTAGAAAAACAAGAAACTCTTGAAGGTTTTTTTCATTCTAAACAAAATTGATCTGGATTTAATTTAAAATGACGCAAATGTCTGTTAATACACTAAATAAACTTTTGAAGAAGGGGGACGTCTTTGTTTTGGACGTTCGGGAAAGGATGGAATTAGGTAATGGAGTTATTGATTCTTCTTTTTGGATACCTATGAATGAAGTTCCGGAGAGATTAAAAGAAATTCCTATGAATAAAAAAGTAGTTGTTTATTGCAGGTCTGGAAATAGGAGTGAAGGTGTCAGGCTTTTTTTAGTTCAAAATGGTTATGATTGTGGGGACGTTTGGAATTTAGAGGGAGGAATACTCGCTTGGAAAGAAATTGATGATTCTATTATTGAATATTAGAATAAGTAGAATAAAATTACTGGAATTAGCAAACAACCCATCATATTTGTTCTTCTAACTCCTAAGGAAATACAATAAAGCCCAGTAAGAGTTGAAATTATTAGAATTATTAATCCTAAAAAATCTGAAACTAGGAAAACCAAAAATAAAAGTAAAGAAAGTGTTGCTATTGAGATTTTTGTATAATTTATTTTGTGAATTTGTTTGGTGAAAAACTCTGCTAGGTGATTTGTTAGTTTAAATGAAATTAATCCAGTTATTAATGCAGTAATAATTATCAACATTAAAATTGAAAATGAAATTTGAGGGAAAATTTCTTTTATTGCAAGTGCAGCCCCCGTTCTTGTCCTAGAAATTAAGTATAATGAAATGAATGAGAAACCCATAACTAGGGTATTTGTTGCCCCTAAGAGTACTAAGAACCCTTTTTTGTCATTTTTCCTTAGGATTGTGTTCCCTATTATTGCCGCCTGCCCAGAACCTAGGCCAGGGAGAAAACTGCAGATTGGGGAAGCGATAATTGAACCTAACAAAGGGTGCATTAAACTTATTTTGGGTTTTTTTATTATTTGCTCAGCGATTTCCGTTTTATTTTTTATGCTTGTTAGAATCATGGAAGAACCAAAGAGTCCAGTAAGTAGGGGAAATAGTGGTTGATTTAAATTTTCTAGATTTAATACACTTAAACCTAAAATTCCTGTTAAGACGAATACTAAAGTTGCAGGGAATTTTTTATTTTCTAAGAAAATTAAAATGAATGAAATAAGAATTAGAAAAAGAGGAATAAATTTTTGAAATGTGGCGTAAGTAATTGGGAGGATATTAATTATGTAAAGTATTGGAAGGGTGATCAAAGTTAAAATTAGAATTGCTGCTAGACTTCCATAAGAAGTTAGAAGAATTGCCTGATATCCTTGACCTTGTTTAAGTAGTTGGTGTCCTGGCAAGATGCTCAATTCAGTATCAGTGTCGGGGCAACCTAAAAATATTGAGGGGATAAAGTCTAGGAAAGTGTGAGTAATTGACATAGAAGTTATGAATACCACCAAATAAATTGGAGAAATTTTGTAAAATAAAGAAAAAGAAAGAGAAACCAATGTTGCTCCAATTAAGTTTATGTGTATTCCTGGAATTAGTCCAGTTATGGTTCCAAAGGCAATCCCGATTAATAAGAAGAGAATTAATTCTATTAACATGCTTGTTTGAGGGATTGCTTGTTAAAAAATTTTTATGTGGATCTATAATAAGTATCTTTAAATAGGTTGAAATTATTTTTTTTGGATGTCTAACGATGGTACTGCTACAGATATTTTGGATATAGCTGATTTGGCTTATGGACTTGTTTGTAACATTTCTGATGGAGAGGGGGATCTTTCAAGAAGTGCTCCAATAATGAAACGTTTTTCCCAAGAATCTGGTTATGTTGCGAGAATTGTTGTAGAAGCATTTAAACAAATGGAATTACAACATGGAGATGAATTAATGGGTATGGGGTATAAGAGTTTTGTTAATTGGGATTCAAATAATGTCCCATATGATCATAGGCAAAGGAGAAGATAGGATGAAAGAGATTACACGGATTGCAGATAAATTAGAACAGGATATTGTTGAAATCCTATTAGAATTACCCAATCTTGATGCTGATGCTAGAATTAATTCATTATCTCGGATGGATGATAAGTTAGAGATGTATAGGGAACTGCGTTCAAGAGAACCAGATTATATTTTAGTTGCAAAAGAATATACCCTAAAGATGATTGATAAGAGGCACTATGGAATGTGGAAAGAATTAGAGTTTGGGACAAATAACCCTTAAATGTGATAGATGTTCTGCAAGTATTAGGAAAGGAAAAGAAGCTAGATGGGCTATTGAGGTGCAGAAACCTTCTTTTGTGGGCGAATTTCCAGAAGTCCAATAATTAATCTTTTTTGTTTCTTTTTTCTATAGTTTTTTATGAATTTTTTATTAATAAATATTTGGGAGTTGCAATAAAAACATTTATAATTAAAGAGGGTTTGGCTTTAAGATGGCACAATTAAGTTTGGAAGAAAAATTTGAATTAGTTAAGAGAAATACTGAAGAAATTATTGGAGAGGATGATTTAAAGAAACTTCTTAAGGAAAAAAAGAAACCAGTAGCATATATTGGTACTGCCCCAACTGGAAGGCCACATGTTGGTTATTTTATATGGGGATTAAAAGTTGCAGATTTATTAAAAGCAGGGTTTCATGTTAAGATTTTGATTGCAGACTTGCATGCAGCATTAGATAATACTCCTTGGAATTTATTGGAGCATAGATATGATTATTATGTTGAGATAATTCCATTAATGATTAAGGCAATGGGTGCAGACATATCTGAATTAGAGTTTGTGAAGGGGAGTGAACTCCAACTTAAACCAGTTTACATGTATGACGTTTTAAAAATGTCAAGCAATGTTTCTGTTAGGGATTCTACTAGGGCAGCATCAGAAGTTGTTAAAATGGGAGATAATCCCAAACTCTCAGGTTTAATTTATCCCCTGATGCAAGCAGTAGATGAACAATATCTAGAAGTAGATATGCAAGTTGGAGGAACGGATCAAAGAAAGATTTTTGTTATGGCAAGAGAACAATTGCCTAAAATTGGATATGATTCTAGAATTGAATTGATGTTTCCTTTGCTTCCGGGGTTAGTGGGTAAGAAAATGTCTTCTTCAGACATTAAAACTAAAATAGATCTACTTGATGATGAAAAAACTGTTAAAGATAAGTTAAAGGGGGCAGATTGTATTACGGGAGACCCAGATAATGGGGTAATGGCCTTTTTGAAACATGTTTTAATGGTAATTAAGGGGGATAAGGGAGAGAAATTTATTATTAAGAGAGATGAGAAATATGGGGGAAATTTAGAGTATGGAAATTATGAAGAAATTGAGAAAGATTTTGTTTCTAAGAAAATTCATCCCTTAGATTTGAAAAATGCTGTTGCTGATGAAATTTCTGGACTGTTAGAGTTGATCCATAAGAAGAAAAAAGAATTAGAGAAAATTTCTAAATTAGGATATCCATGAATTGATTAATAATAAAGTTTATAAGTAAACTTTATTATGATTATTTATGGCATTTGGATTTGTATTTGGTGAATGGATTTTGTATTTAGCGATCATATTTATTTTATCTGGATTGAAAGTGGTTAAGGAATATGAGAGGGGAGTTAAATTTAATTTAGGTAAATACGTTGGGATAATGAGTCCCGGATTAAGGGTTGTTATACCTATTTTACAGTCTTGGAGGAGAGTGGACATAAGAACAAAGGCAGTTGATGTTCCAGATCAAGATGCAATAACTAAAGATAATGTTTCTTTGAAAGTTAACGCAGTTTTATATTATAAAGTTGCAGAAGCAAGAAACGCAATCATAGAAGTTGAGAATTTTAATTATGCTGTTTCACAATTGGCTCAAACTACGATGAGGGATGTTGTTGGAGAGGTAACTTTAGATGAATTATTGAGTAAAAGAGATTCAATTTCAAGGAGAATTAGAGAAATTGTTGATAAAGCAACAGACCCATGGGGAATCAAGGTTGAATCAGTTGAATTGAAACATGTTGAATTGCCAGAACAATTGAAGAGAACAATTGGAAAGGAAGCAGAAGCTGAAAGGGAGAAGCGGGCAGTTATAATTAAGGCACAAGGTGAAGTAATTGCTTCAGATAATCTGGCAAAGGCAGCTACAACTCTTGGTGAGGCCCCAGGAGCGCTACACCTAAGGACATTACAAACACTAAATGATTTGAGTTCAGATAAAAGCAATACTGTGGTATTGGGGCTTCCTTTAGAAATCCTTAGAGGTTATGAAGAAGCAAGAAAAAAGAAATAATTACCTTGTTTTGAATTCTACAATGTCCTTATCTTTTAATTTATGTGCTAAACCTATTGTTTGTCCTGGAAATTTACTGCTTGGCCCCCAAATTCTAATTTCCTTGACCTTTTTTGAGAATCCATGAAGTATTTTTTCTGAAACCTCCTTAACTGTTGAGTTTGGTTTGAGAATTAGTGGATTTTGCTTGTTGTGTTCTTTTTTCCCTGGATCTTTTGTGTAAACCCTTATCTTGTCAAAGCTTTGAAAAACCATTCCTTGAAGAGTTCCAATACCTTCTTCAGTTTTTGTTGAAATTAAAATATAATTATGTTTTTTTGATCTTAATGTTGCTTCTAATTTTCTTTTTTGTTCCTCATATAATACATCTGTTTTATTAAATGCAACTATTATTTTTGCTTTGGAGTTTTTTAGTTGTTTTTTTATTTCATCTATTTCTTCCAGGTTTGTTACTAAAACAATTAATGTGTCTGCAGAGTTTGTTAATCCTTTATCATATGCTGGAGAGTCAATTGCAGGATTTTCTATTATTTGTATTTGAGTTGTTGCATATGACATCATCCCAATTTGTGGATAAGAGGTAGAATACTTGATTTCGGATACTTTTGGTTTAGCATTAGTTAATAATTTTAGTAAAGCAGATTTTCCAGAATTGGTTTTTCCTATGATTACTGCTTGCATGTCGTGCTTTTTTATTCCTTGGTAAGAAGATTTTCCAGATTTTTTTGCTTTAATTATTTGGGCTTCTAATTTTTTTCTTCTGGTTGTTAGTTGTTGCCTCAAGTTTTCTGCCCCTTTATGCTTTGGCATGTGAGAGATCATTTTCTTAAGTGCGACTAACTTTTCTTCTGAAGTATTTGATTCATAGAAATCCTTTTCTGCCCTTACATATTCTGGGTCATTTACATTTATTGGCATAATTTATTAAGCCCCAGAGCATTTAATAAGATTATGGACCGTTTACTTTACGAGAAGATAATTTCTAAGAAGGAGTTTTCTAATTTAGTTAAGAAAGATGTTGAAATGGCGTTTAAACAATTTGATAAAGCTCATTTAATTGATGAAGAGAAAGTTAAGAAGACTCGTGATTTATTAAGAAAATCATTTAGTGTCTTTGGCTCAGGAAAATTATTGAATTCTAACATTGTTGATAAGAAGGGAGTAGATGAAATTTTGAAGAAACACCTCTCTACAAGGGAGCGGTTTGAAGATTATAATGAATTATATGAAAAATTTATGAATGGGATTATTAAGGGAAGTGTTATTGATTTGGGATGCGGAATTAATGGATTGAGTTATGGGTATCTAAGAAAAGGGACCAGTTATTTGGGAGTAGAGAGTGTTGGTCAGTTTGTAGATTTGGCTAATTATTATTTTAAAACAAAAGGAATAGAAGAAGCAGAGGTTATTCAAGAGAGTTTATTCAATCTAGATAAGATCGAAAAGATAATTAAGAAAATTCCTGAAAAAAAGGTTGTTTTTTTGTTTAAAGTTATTGATTCATTAGAGATGCTTGAAAAAAATTATTCAAAGGAACTTCTTAAGAGGATAGTTCCATTGGTTGATCGGGTTGTAGTTAGTTTTGCTACTGAAAGTTTGGTCTCTAGGAAAAAATTCAGAGTTAAGAGATATTGGTTTGAGAATTTTATTGAAGAAGAATTTAATGTTATTGATATTTTTGAACTGGGCGGAGAGAAATATTTTTTTTTCAAGTTGAAATAATCATTGAATCATGAAATTAGGGGAATTTTTATAAAGGAAAGATTATTACTGGCTCTATGAAAAAGAGAATTTTTGAAAGTATTTTGGGAGTGATTTTATCTTCTCCATTTTTGGCCGCAGAAAGTGTGGTACCGAATTTAAGTTTAGAACTTTCTAAAACCACTTGGTATGCCATAGGGGCATTATTGATTGTACTGGTTCTTATCCTTATTTACTGGTTTCTGCAGTCTAGGTATAATTATTCCTGATAATCGAAAATTATCAATTTTTCCTAACATAAATAACGAATATCTTTATAAATCTAATAGATTATTTTAAAATAATGGAAAGCAATTTTAAGAAAAAAGTCTTGAAAAATGGGATAACTCTTCTTTTTGAGAAGAGAGATTTACCTGTTGTTTCCGCTAGTATCGCTAATCCTTATGGGGGAGCATATGACCTTGGAAAGAATAAGGGAATGGCACACTTTATAGAACATTTATTGTTTACTGGAACCAAAAATAGAAGTCATGAAGATATTTCTAGGGAAATTGAGAAGAAAGGGGGAAGCTTGAACGCTGGAACCTATAACGAAATGACTTCTTATCATTTTAAGATGCCTTCTGAGCATTTGTATGTTGGTTTAGATATTTTAACAGATATGTTAAATAATCCTAAATTTGAAGAAGAGAAGTTTGAGAAGGAGAAAAAAGTTATTTTTGAGGAGATTAAAATGTATCATGACCTTCCTATGAGGGATGTTTGGAAGATGATAGAAGAGAATTTACATGAAGGGGCTTTTGGGAAGTCTAATTTGGGAACTGCTGAAGATCTTACTGCTTTGAAAAGAGATTTTGTTGCTGAAGAGTATGATAAATTATATAATTGTGAAAATTATATTGTTAGTGTTGTTGGCAGTGCAGACTTTGATGAACTTTGTGAATACTTTGAAAAGAATTTTGAAGGGACTGGAAAAAAGATTGAAGAAATAAAGCCAGTCAAGATTAATAAAAAAGGAGTTGAGGAGAGAAAAGGTTTAGATCAAGCACAATTTATTTTAGCAATGCATGGCCCTACACCTGGAAGTCATGAATTTAACGTTCTAATAGTTTTAGATGCTTACTTAGGGAATGGAATGTCCTCTAGATTATTTTTAGAAATAAGGGAAAAGAGAGGGTTAGCATATGCAATAAAGAGCGCAATAGATCCAGAAAGAAATTCTCCTTCTTATGCGATTTATGTTGGGACTACAAAAGAGAAGATAGGGGAAGTAGAAGAATTAATTGTTCAAGAATTTGAGAATATTAAAGATATGACTGAAGAAAATCTTAGGGAAGCTAAAGAAAGAGTAGTTGGATTAAAGCATACGGCATCAGAAGATAGTTCTGAAGTTATGGATGAGTTAATTTTTGCAGAACTTTCAGGTGGAGCAGAAAAATATTATGATTTTGAGAAAAGTGTTGAGAAAGTTACTTTGGAAGAAGTTAAAAAACTTGCAGGGGAATTAATTAAGGAATATAGCACTGCAGCGATAGTTCCAGAATAAAAAGAACCGAAGAGGTTCTTTTTGAATCGCCCTTTTTGTTCATGAAAAGTAATTTCTTTAAATACCTTCTATGGAAATCACATAAAATAATATTAATTAAAAGTATTAATGGTGTTATTAAATAAAAATGTTTATATACTCTTTTTTAATTGTTGTTTAATAAAGATGAACCTTTGAAAAAGGTTCCCAAAGATTAAGATGATAAAAGGGGTTGGATTGTTTATTTTTCTAAGTGTTTTTTCATGACTTTTATTGTTAAAGTTCCCGGGATTAATTCTGGGGGTAAAACTGATGGCTGTAGGAATGCCGGAAATGCAGTTTTAGCTAAGCTCAAAGAAGACATTTTTAGTAATGAA